>FUFK010042560.1_pt1 | contig 23797 bp, 21 predicted proteins | sample 1021851 | NCBI WGS metagenome assembly FUFK01 (sample SAMEA51879418, study PRJEB19060) | metagenome | reverse complement strand
GACTACATCCACGAACACTGGAGCAACGTGCTGTGGATCAAAAGCACGGATGACCTACGCAAACAAAACACTGATGCTGATTCTGTGGTGATACCCGAAGCGCTACCCAGAGGGAAGTTGGTTGCTAGGTATGAGACAGACTTGAAGCGTGCATACCTCATACCAAAGCCGTTGAAAGCATGGTGCGGTGAGCAGCAGATAAACTACAACTCCTTTGTATACGACTTAAAAACCAAGCTGGGTGCCAAGAAGTCCAAGATGCGGCTTAGTAAAGGCACGCACATGAACCTACCACCTGCAGACGTGATCGTTGTGGATTGCTCTGTGGAGAAGTTAGACGATGTTGAAGATTGACGATCTAGATCCTGATGGCGTCAAAATCGTTATAAACTGGGACAAGATGGCTGTGACTGCATCTGTGTTTATACCGTGTGTCAATACGGAAGAAGCAAAGCGCCAAGTCAAACGCATAACTGCGGAGAAGGATTGGCAGGTGGATATGAAGGTGGTGATAGAGGACAATATATTGGGGTTGCGTGTGTGGAGAATCACATGATAATGTGTTTACGACAGAGGTTCCTCCGCCGACTGTCGTTCTCCCTAACTCAACCCCTCGCTTCGGCGGGGGGTTTTTTAATCGCCGGCAAAACCAAAGGACGAACCCCAGTAATTATCAACGTGGTCTTTTAAGACAGCTCGCATCTTGGGGTTAATTGTAATCCCGTTGTGCATGGTTACTGATGTTCGCGCATGCTGTGCCATAGACCGCTGTATAGTGTCAGGGGTTATGGCAACACTTGGATGCTTTCTGCTAAATTTCTGCATGTCTAATAGAGCGCTGCGGACACCATCAGAGTCACCAAATCTGTAGGCCACATAGTACCTACGAAGCAGTTTGGTGCGCCTCTCACCTACAGATCGTTCAATACGCTTGATCTGCTGGTTCTGCTCTTGCTTGAGCGTATATTCTGTAGGCGCAAATCCTAAAACCTGCGCCACAAGACCGCCTGTAGTTATATCGTCATGTATTGGATCACCCCGTCTGGTGAGAATGGCTTCATCACGAGGATAGCGATACATACCCTTGTAAGCGTTACGTATAGCTGCAGGCATCATGGCTTCAACACCACGCTCAAAGTTGCCGTCAGGAGACGTGACTTCTTTTATGCCTCTGCCAAATTGTGTTGCCACACTCCATGCAGGGCCACCTAACAACTCCATGGCACGATCTGCAGCGGACCCACTCTGACTATATGGATTCTCACGGTATAACAAGTTAGACAGTCCTATACGAGAAGCCACATCAGATCCCACCAGCATGTTAAGCGGACCTTTGTAGAAGCCTTCACCTACCTGTTGACGTAGTCTGGTTTCTGCATCCAACTCATCATCGTCGTAGAACATATTGGCCAGCATGAGGATGCCGCCTACGAGTGGCATACCCTGCACACCTGCCAACAGGCCAGACGATATGATGACCCCGAACATCTGCTCTCTTGCAGCTTTCACGACCTCTGGCGGGTACTTGGCGTTTTCCATCCGTCGCACAGCACGATCTGCTGTTTTAAACAGGGTATAGTACATCTGTATGCCGTATGACTTGTACATCATAGCCACACGTCCTATGCCCTGCTGCGATATTCTAGGTGCAGTGGCGAGGGCGGCACCGCCGTTCATTTCTGTGGTCTGGTACAGCGCGTAGTCTGCAGCCTTTTTCAAAGCCGCATCGTTGATGGTCTCTCCATCTTTTTCCATGCGTTGCAGTTCCAGATCAAAAGCAGAGAGTAGAGCTACTTGCCTGTTAAAACGTTCTGCTGTGTGGAACACAAAGGCGCTGGCTGCATTGGTAGTTTCCCACAAACCTCTGTCTCGTCCCACTCTGTCGATACCCAATGTGTCGTAGAACAGTGATCTGTTAAGAAGCCCTCGTTCTCCTGCCATCTTTACAACAGGCTTGTATCTCTCAAGAGCCTTTCGTTTTTTGTCAGACAACTCTAGATCGCTGCGAATGACGAGGTCACCGTTCGCATCTGTCTCATAGTAGTTGTCGATTGAAGGCATGCCGCGAGCATCTATGTTCTCGCCATCTATAGTCTGTATCTTACGATTAGACCCACTTCCAGTGACCAGAGAGGCAGCGCGCCCCAGAGCCGCTGTAGGGGCGTTTATGCCCAGCTTGCTTCTATACCTGCCGGTCAACAGCGGGACCATAATCAAAGGCACCTGCGACAGGTTAACGACAGCAGATGATACGTTGAAACCAATCGTGCCTAGGAACGCAAACCTGTTGGCTTGTGCTGCAAGCTGATTGGTCAAATCGTTTGGTGGGTTGCGAGCGAAGGATGCGCGTTTCAACAACTCGTCCAGCACTGCCTGACCTTGCTCTCCAGAGCCACTGGCCTTCCATGCAGCGCGTAGTTCGTTTTCTACTGCACGTATCCTGTTGCTGTATTTAAGACGCTGCACCTGCCTAGACAGATCGTACGCCTTTGTGCGGAACGCTTCCATGGCGTCAGTATTGTAGCCTTCATAACCCTGACGTTTTTGCATGGACTTTGCAAAAGACGTTTCAGGCAAAGATTGTATGAACAACCGCATAAGTTGCTCTCTTTGCTCGTCATACCGATCCTGTTCTTCTTTCGTCGGATTTTTAGGTTGGTTAGCTTTCAGGATGTCGAGCGCATCGCGCATGAAAGAGCCAGAAGGCGCATCACCAAAAGTTATGCTGTTTATATTAGCATACTCTTTAGGTTTGCTACGAACTCTTGGGTCTCCTTCCAACTCTTTTATTCTATCTTTTCTGCGTTGGTGCGTTTCAAACGCTTCATACACGGGTTCTGTGGTTTGCGTGCGTTCATTGAACGCATCGTAGCGCAGCCACAGATCGCCTTTACGAGTCAACGGGAAGTAAGGCTCTATGGTCTTACCCTCAAACATCTTCTCGTATACGGACTCTCGTAATTTCCTACGTTCTGCGGGGTCTTCAATTATGTCGTCGATCTGACCTCCGATGACCGCTTTCAATTCTTCAAACGTCTTTTTGTAGGCATCGCGCATCTCTGCGTAAATCTTGTCACCCCCTGTAGCAGAGAGGCTGCGCCAATCAGCCTGCATGTCATCCCATGCTTTCAACTGCTCGGGGTCTGTATACTTGCTTCTTGGCTGACTAGGATCGACATGTTCGATGGTGCTTCGATAGACCACGCGATCAAATGCTTCTTTAAGCGTTGGGTTGGCTTTGAACCAGCCCTCCAGCTTTTTCATTGTGGCATCGACCCTCTCGTCGGCTTTGTTTGTATCGCCTATCTGTTTTTCTATCTCTCGTTGTAACTTCGCAGCAGGTGCGCCCATTTTGTATTTAACAGACAGATCAACAACTGCCTGTATGGGTAGCGATAGTAGAAGAACTTCTTTAGCTTTAGCTGCACCCCTACCATCAAGCACGTCCTTGAGGCGTTCAATAAATGTGACCTTATCGCTTTTTGTGGTCGGCACGCTACGACGAGAGCCGATGTTTTTAATCGTGTCCATGACGTTGTGCATCATGTACATTTCGCCAGCAAAACGAGAGTCAGGTGCAGGCGACAGCATAGCGTTTATTAGCTGATCTGCTTGGTTCAACGCAGAATTTACGGGCTTTGTCTTCATACCCATCATAACTCGCAAGGCGTTACCGACAGAGTTGAGGAACCTCTGCAGGGCGTTGATTGGTTCGCCCTTCACGTTTATGCCCGCCAGCTTACGTTGAAACTCTGGGTTACCAAACGCCTCTGCTACGAACTCATCCACATTCTGTGAACCATATGCCGTATCAAGTGAGTCCTTCACGTCGTTAAACAGCTTGTTTAGTTGTTTAGTGAGGGGGTGTGACTTGTTAGCCAGTGTTGCCGACGTAGCAGCGTGTGTCATCTCATGCAGAATAGTGTGCGCGTTGATGCCAGTGTCTGCGTTGAGCGTTATCGTGTTTGTCTTTGGATCAAACTTGCCAGCTACAGGGTTACCAGCTTCATCAGTGACGAATTGCTTGACCTCTACTTTTGTGTTGCCTGCCACCCCTGACAGCGCACGCGCAAGTTGCGTAACACGCGAACTAGGAGATGTAACTTGTAGTGCCCGGAGCGCTTCTGCAAGTTTACCTTGTCTTAACAAGTTACCAACAATCGGATGAGTGGGTATGTCGAGACCAACTACAGCATCTTCGCGCAGGTAGTCCGGTAGTGCATCTAGGTCTTCTTGCGTAAATTCAAGAAACTCGGCTTCAGCTTTGTCACGACGCTCTTGATTTATTTCTCTATCAATAGCTGCGTCTGCCGCTGCTCTCTCTGCCTGTTGTTTGCGATCGGTTTCAACAAAATCTAGCTTTGTGTTTTCTTTGCGTATGGAGTCGGAGAGGGACGCCTGTTGGTAGGCTATGATTTTATCTACACCCTTGTTTGTGTCCGCACTCAAATTTTTTCTAATCCAGCGTAACGCCATGCGCGCTCGCTCTGACCCAGTCTCTGCAAAGTACGCACGCTCTCCATCGCTCATATCTTTTGTTGCGCGAAACTGCTTTTCAGCAAACGATATTTCGTGCGCAATGACTTCGATTGCGTCGTTAGGGTTTTCTTGTTTGCGAAAATATATTTGTGCTGCTCGGGCCTCTGCACGTTCGGTCGTTTCCGTAGCTTTTTTCTTGCTTTGCTGTGCAGGTATTTGAGTTTTTAACAACTCCAGAATTTTAGTGTCGTCAGAATCTGTGGTGTTCACGTCCAGAGATACGGACTCTGTGTCACCATCTTCGTTTACAAACTTAGCACTGGGGGCTTCTTTGAACTTGCGAGTATAGAACGAGATATCTGAGGCTTCTTCGCGAGCTTTTGGATCTGCGGCCTCATCTAGTTGAGACTTAACTTGTTTTGCTATCTCTTTTTTCTTTTTTGCTGAGACCTTTTTCGGTGCAGCCTTCTTACGTGCGGCACGCTTTGGAGCAGCCTTTTTAGCGGCACGCTTCTTCGGCGGTGTTACGATCTCATCAAACTCTTTTTCAAGCCGCGCTGTTTCACGCTCGTCGCCCTCTTGAAATACCTGTGCCTCAAGCTGTTCATCTGTAAGGTCTTTGGTGCGCCTCTGTTCTTCAATGTCCCGCGCTTGTGCAGGCGTTATGGTCATACCAAGACGCCTTGCTATATCTCTTAGTTCCTTCCTTCGCGTAACCTTTGTCTCAGCTTTTTTAGCAGCAGCCCGCTTCGGTGCAGCTTCTTTCTTAGCTGCCGCCCTTTGCGCAGCCTCCCTCTCTCTAGCTTCTGCAACAACATCTCGTTCTGTTAATGGATCTAACTCTGGCGCAGCCTTTGTCGCAGCTTTTTTAGCAGCAGCCCGCTTCGGTGTAGCTGCTTTCTCACGGACGGTCGGACGCGGCGTCGGTTCTTCTGTCTTAACAACTTCAGGTATCGCATCTCTGGCCTCGACAGGAGTAGGAGCTACAGCTTCCGGCACAGGCCGTACAGGTGAGGATACAACCTCTGGAGTCACCAACGGGGTTAAAGAGGTTGTGCCTAATGCAGTTGGCTGATCGCCTGTTCTTCTTGTAGGACGCACAGGGCCAGTTCCAACGTCTCCCAATCCTCGTTGCGCAGGTGCGCCAGCTCTGGCGGTATCGGCACCTCCGACTCGTGGCTGTCTAGCAGGAACAGGGCTAACTCTATCTCTTCCTGCGTCATCTCTAGGGGGTGCAGTTCTTGGCTCATCATCCCGTATATCGCTTCTAGGTGTGTCAATCTGCTCATCACGAGTTCCCTCCAACAAATTAGTTATCTTTTGTGATGTCTCAGGGAACTTTTCCTGAATGTTCTTGTTTCGGCTGTATGCCCCCAACTGCTTACGTACGTTGTCGCTGTTGAGATCTTTCCCCATAATGCGTTTACGCAGGGGCGCTTTAGGTTGCACTCCCAACTGGTCGAGCATTTCTTTTGTTACGGGCACAGGATCCGGTGTAGGCTCCGGTGTAGGCTCCGGTGTAGGCTGCGGCGTAGGCTCTGGTCCTGTCAGCCTTGGGACATCACGAGTTTCAGTAGCACTGCGCCTCGGCTTTCTTTCGCGCCCTTCTGGAACGAATGGCACTTCGGTGCGCGCAGTCGTTACTCCTTCAGGATCGGTCTGAAAATCTGCAGGGCGTATCTCTGGAATAGGAGACTTGGCTATAGCTTCTTCAATATCAACCTGTGTTTCTCTTGGCGCAGGCTGTCTCACCTCTGCAGCTTCAGGCACATCCATAAATTGATCTGCACGACGCAGTTCTTCTGGACCAAGACGACGGCGTTCTTGCTCTTGTTCTAATGCAAACAAATCTGGCTGCTCAAATGCTGCCTCATCACGAGCTGCCGCAGCTCTTAATCCCTCTCTGTCACGAGCTTCTCGACGCACGCGTTCTTCTTCAGCGACATCCTCTCGTGAGAACAGCTCTTCTTGTACCTCATCTCTGGCAGGCGCTCTGGGGGCAAATAAGTCAAGCTGGTCAGGATCACCCGTGCGTTCAGGTGCGCGACCTAGATCACCAGCAAAAAACTCTTGTTGTGCGGTAGGTTGATTTCTAATTTTTGCAATTTCAAAATACGTATCTTCGTCTGGTATACCCAAATCTTTGTAGTCACGACCTTCAGGAAGACCGGGGTTGTATTCGTCAAACTCTGTATTTGTTAAATCTAAGATACTAGGATTATTTCTAATTACCTGTTCGGCGGGTGCGCGACCTAAATCTTCATCTCCAAACAACTCACCCTGTGTGGGTTCAGTATCACCCCGTGTGCGAGCGCGTGGAGCAGCAAGTTCAACAAGTGTCTGTACAAAAGCACCAACACCGCCACCGTACGCTGCAGCCTCACCAGTGCCTTCAAACGTGCCTTGCTCTGGATTGTATATATTCTGTTCAATTAGGTTCTGTGCAACGCCCGCAGCGGCTTCCTGACCAGCTTCAATGCCGCCTTCACGTATGACTCTGCCTATACGGTTGAGTATTTCTTCAGACGCCTCGTCTCCAAGCCCTTGCTTGAACATCTTGAGGAAGCGCATTGGCGATATAAGTTCGGACGCGCCAACAACGGCACCCAGAGCCGTGGCCCCCGCACGCTCACCCGATGTAGCATCTCCTGCACGAGCGCGTTCACTAGCCTCGCCAGCACCAGCACCAACAGCAAGACCTGCAGCAAGCAGCGGATTAACTGCAGCGGCTGCTAAAATGCCACCAAATGAGCCTAATGCCTCACCAAACTTGCGTCCGACAAGGTTTTCAGAGCCTTCATCAGCTCCATAAATATACTCTTCACCGAAATCACCAACAGCTTGGATGCCCCTACGAAGTGCTAGTTCAGCATCTTCTGGCAGAGGTGTGATAGCACCAAGGGCGGCAGTTTCTACGAGACCTGCAACACCACCAACAAGACCTTTACCAAGCTCTTCAACCTGATCTATTAAATCAGTCTCGTCTTCTTGCTCTTTCTTGGCGTATATCTCGTCTAGATAGTCGAAATACTCTTGCTGTGAAGTGCTGGCTCGTTCTTTACGGAGTTGCCCCTCAACTGCAGCAATAATCTGTGCATCAGTCGCGCCTTCTGGGCCTTCAACTCTATATTTTTTACCGTCAGGTCCAGTGACTTGGTACAGGGCCATGCTGCACTCCTATTAGCTTACTGGCGTTACGGTAAAGCCATCAGTCGAACCCGCTGGAGTTTGTCCCGGCAGTCCACCAGCCACGTTCCTTTCAAGATCCTCAATCATGCCCTGCAGCTCTTTTGTGGACTGATCTATTGCCATTTCTCTGGCCTTCTCCAGCTCATTGATACTAGGATCAGCATCGTCCCCTAGCGCCTGCGCCTGTTGAATCAGTGGTGCGTACGCAGTTATGTACTGCTGTCGGACTGTTGCTATGATTTGATTCACTCTGCCAAGAACACCCTGCATCTTGATGGTATTACCAGTCCGCATAACGTCATTGCGTTCTGCATCAATAGCGTTCTTTTCTCTAGCCATAAGAGCTTCAATAATTTTAGTGTCTCGCACAAGCGAAGCTCTAAACCTAGCAAGCTGATTACTGGACGCAATTTCTGCTGTCTTAATATTGGCTTGAAGCTCCATTTTACGGTTTGCCGTATCTCTAGTAAGATTAGCCTCGTCCACTGCCAACAGTCTGTCAGCTTGTTTTTCTGCAAATGACTGTGCCTGATCTCCAAGATTTGCAATACCTGCTGCACCAGCACGAACTTGATTGTACCCCTGTTCGTACCCAGACTGCCCAGCTTCAAACGCTTTACCCTTGATGTTCTGACGTTCAGTGACATCTGCACCTTCTTGTACAAGACGCTTATCTTGCACCCCGAACCGTTCTCCACGCAGAGCATCAATACCTGCACGTTGTCTGTCACGCTCTCTGATAGATGCGCCTGCGCCTGATGCAAGTGTAGAACCAACAGTGGTGCCTGATGCGCCAATAAGGTTTTGGATCAAACGTTGACGACGTAATTCGGTTGGATCGCCATAACGTAGCCTTTCAATGCCAGCTATTTCGTTCTCTTGAGCCTTACGTTCGTCAATTACACGCTTTCGTATCGCCTGATCTTCAGGACTCAGTTTTAGGAAATCCATGGCGTCGTCACGACGCTCTTGTGCCATGGTTTCGGGGTCAGTCTCCATGAAGTCCCGGTAGACATCCGCAAGTCCAGCGCGATATTCATCAGCTTGTGTCATGTCTACTGTTGGAGCAGTTATTGGTCCAAGGTTACTCCCGGGCACAGTTACTGTTGTGTCTGTGAGACCTGAAGCGTCAAAACTTTTTCCAATCTGATCCATCAGTGGATCTTTTTGCTCTGCTGGAGGAGGTGCTTCGTCACCTGCAGGGGGCGCTGCGGGGGGCGCTTTAGGGGGAGTTTCTTGAACTTCTTCGGTTATAGGAAAAGTGGGTGTGGTATCAATGTCAGTCATGCCAGCATCCGCCATCACTACAGCATCCGCTCTGCGAGTTCCGGGTAACGTATTCCTGTCAGTTATGCTAGGAGTGCCAGCCTTTTGCTCGGCAAGAATTTGACGTATGTCATCGTCACTCATTGCAACTCGTGCGCGTCTGCCTTGACCTCCACGCTTGCGATAAGCGTCAATCTCTTCTTGAGTGACAGAATCTAGATCCAACTCACGCCTTTGTCTACTAACCCTATCTCCTTGTGCAAACCCAACAATACCGCCCTGTGCCATCCTTGGCGCGTTTGCCACACGCTGCATATTGCGCTGCTGTTGTGCTTGACGCTGCTGCATAACACCTGCAACGCCCTGTAACATCTCATCCTTTGTGCGGCCTGCTAGTTCAGCCTCGTACTGTTGAGCAATAGTTTGCGGCTGCTGTTGCATTTTCATCTGCATATCACGAGCCGCTGCGTCTTTTTCTGACTTCAGCTTTTGCAGCGCAAGCAGGTCAATAAGCTCTCTGTTTTGAACATAGCGTCTTTGCAACGCGCCGGGATTACCACGGTACGCATCTACTTTTTGTTGAATGGTGTCATCAATCCCGTACGCCATATCTAACTCCCAGAGCCAAAAATGTTATCATACAACTTCATAATACCGCCTGATGTCTGCATAATTTGAGACAACTTACTAGGCTGTGCGTACGAGTAAGATTGTGTTGCTAGAGGCAGTCCCTGCAGCAGTGATTGCATGTATTGCACTTGTTTGTATGGGAAGTCTCGCTCTTCTCTAAACTGTGCGTAATCTGCAGCCACGCCTTCAGACTCGATTGCACGTTGTTGTGCGCCTAAATCTGCCTGTCTAGTCAATGCCGCTAGACCATACGTGTTTGCTGCATCTTGAGCGGCTTGCTGTCGTCCTTGCTCTACATTAAATTGTTGCTGTGCCCTATCAAACGCCGCCGAATACCCGGCACCCGTAATGCCTGCAATATTTTGTAACAGGTTGCGATCTGCCTCTGCTTCCATAATGGCCTGCCGCGAACCACCAAATGCGCCCGCACGGGTCAACCTACCAGCGTTTTCTGCGCGTTGAATAGCAGCTTGCCTACGTGCTTCATCAATCTGTGGCTGCAGTGCTGCCTGCAGGTATGGGTTCATAAATTTTTGTGCAGTGCCAGTATCGGTAAAACTGCCGGGAGTAAACGCGCCCATCTGATCTGTGGGTACAACAAGCCCTGCAATACCGGAAAACGCGGCTTGCTGTGCCGCAGACTCCCCAGCGGTAAGTGGCCCCATATAGCCTTGGTAGTCCATCTGTCCAAGTGCTTGGCCGCGACCAAGCATATCGGTGACATAAGGACCAACGTAAGTAGACAGCGCCGACTCAGTGCCAAGCTGTTGTCCAGCCATTGGGTCTTGGTATGTGGATGCTGGTTCTGCTGCGTTTTCTGCCATAACCTACCTCATGCTGGTAAGAAGTCTTCGGGGTCTATTTCTTTACCCTGCTTCTCACTCCCTGTACGAGCTTTACGCACTCGTGCCATCATTTTTTCCAACACTTTTGCACCAGCATCCGAGTTGCCATTACCTAAATGACTAACAACATCGGCTGGGATTACAAACTCACCATCGCTCAACATGGCAGGTTGTTCATTTTCAATGATAGCAGGCTTTTCATCAGCCATGCCATCTGTATCACCATCTAGAAACCTACCTCGCTTTAGTCGAGCGATACCTCCAGCAGCCATCTGTTGCATGGGTTGCACGGGCTGTACGGCGGGTTGAGGTGTTTGTGCAGCTAATGCAGCTTGTGCGGCAGCTTCAGCGGCGGCTGCGTCTTCTGCAGCACGGATGGGTGCAAGTGACTGTCCCTGCCTGTTTCGTGCTGCAAGATTTGCTCTGTTTAGTGCTTCCAGACCCTTTGCCTGCTCAGACATGTCTGCACCATCAAAGCTGACATCAGTAAAGTATCTTTGCCCCCCACTACCCGGACGACGGTCAGGATCATAAGTGCCCGGCACCTGCATACGACTTACAGTGTATTTTGGTATGCCACCCTGATAGCCCAAAGGCATTCTACCACCACCGCTACTACCGGACCCAAACAATCCAAATAGCTGCGCGGCACCGCCAGCAACGCCAGCAATCTTGCCGATATCATAATCACCAGAGCTTGTCTTAAAAGCACCTGTTATGGTGTCCATAATACCGCCACTGGCAGTGGGCGCAGAACCCAAATCATCGCCGTCATAGGCATAAGGACTAGAAGTTATAGTGCCGCTGGTGCCACCTAAAGCATCTGCACGAGACATCACTTACCTCCAATGAGCCGTAGCAGCTCTTCGTTAGTTTCAATCATCCCGCCTTGTGCATACGGGGACTTGTAGAAGGACTCCTGTCCAGCATCGCGAAAGATACTGCCAAAGTCGTAAGCAGCGCCAATCTGAGCAGGTTTTGAGGGTAATACAGTGGTCGTTCTACCAGCTTCTTCTAACAACATACCTTGCAAATCCCTTAAATTACCAAGCCTACGAGTTTTTTCGGCTTCGTCTTCTACCTGTTGGGCTATTTGCTGCTGTTGATCTAACTGTTGTTGTGCTTGCGCATCAAACTGTGCTTGTATTTGCGCTTGCAAGTCAGCTTGTTGCTGTTGCTGTAGTGCCGCTTGTTGATCTAACTGTGCAAATATTCCTGTAGCAGGTTGAAATTTTGATTCGGTCGCAAAGGTAACGTCTTGACCCTGTAACGCATCATTTAACAGGTTCTGATCGTTTATGTCAACGATACCATCCCCTGTAACATCATATGCTAACTGTGCTTGCGTAAAATCAAACGTGCTAGGGTCACCTGACACTTCNGCTTGTGCTATGATGTCAGCAATAAAGTCTACATCTACATCAGTTACCTCGGTTGCGGGCTTGCCTATTACATCTGCTATAGCATTGATTTCAGTGGCAATGCCTGCAACGCTTTGCTCTGTGCCTTGCAGGCCGCTGATTACCTGTTCTAGTGCCTGATCTTGGTCTAGCCCCGTTTCCTGCAGTGCTTCTAACTGTGCATAAATTCCAGTGGCTTCTGTGTCTGCACTGGGTGGCTTGCCGAGCATGTATTTTAAGACGTTAAACTGTGCGTTCGGCAGTGCTTCCTGCAACTTTCCTACAAGGTCTGCCTCGTCATATTGTCCTGCTAGTGGAGGTATATCTTCGGGGCGCACATCAGGTAGTCCAGCCACCTTAAATGCGTTGAGAACCTCTTCTTCGGTAACCTGTCTAGGGTCTACATATTTATCAATGACAGCTTGCTGTTGCTCTTCGCCAAACTGTCCTACAAATTGTTGTATTTCTTCGTCTGTAGGCTCATACCCCAGTGCATCAAAGAAGTTGGTCGCTTCTTCTACACTGACCATGCGTGGATCTACATATTCACCAATGGCTTGTTGCTGTTCAGTCTCGCTTATCTGTGCGATAAACTGATTAATCTCGTCTTGTGAGGGGGTGTAGCCAAGGTCGGTAAAAAACTGAGAGGCTTCGTCTGCAGTAACTGCTAACGGATCATATTCTTTTCTGACATCAGCGACAGCGGACTGTTGATCCATCTGTCCGACATATTGCTGAATCTGCTCGTCAGTAAGAGCGTATCCCTCTAACGCCGCAGCTGCTTTTACTTCTCGTGCATCAAAATATCGTGGGTCTACATAGGCATCAAGCGCGCTGGCTAGACCGGAATCGGGGTTAGCCCCTGTAAAGTCTGTAATCTCGTTCTTTGTAAATTTATACGGAATGTTACTGTTTGTAACATAGTCAAAAGCAGCTTGTTCGGCCTCTCCTATGCTGGTGTAATCTGCATCAAATGCCTGATTTAGTATGTTTGTTTGTATCAGATTGTTAGTCAGACCAAGGTCATTGAGCTGCTGTGTAACTCCTGCAGCTCCAAGGTCAGGTGCATTGCTTATTACGTCTCGCACATCAGAGTTAAACGCAATTACGGCATTTGACAGGAAATCACCCGTTGCTGCACCGCCATAGATAGACCCTGAAGTGCTNCCGCCGGATATGGCTCCAAGCACAGAGTTGCCTACAACATTGCCGACTACATCACGATCAGGGTTTAGCTGGTAGAGTTGTGACTCTATGTACGCTTGCGGCAGACCCTCCTCAAGAGTCTCCTGCCCAGCTTCTTTTACAACTACATCGAAGGCTTCACTAAAGTTCTTGCCTTTTTTGCCCTTGAATATGGCTTGTTCAAACTTGTTACCACCCACACCCATGGTGCCTATGGTGGTAATAGCTGCAATCGCACCCGCATTTATAGCAATGTCTTTTGCATATTCTTGTGCAGCTGCCAAATCCATGCCTGAATTAAGAGCTTCGTTTAATGCGTCGTCATACGCACCGCCAGCCGTACCGCCAAACGATTCTGAGACGTCGAGGACTGCAGCCGTGCCCAGCGCTCCTCGACGCCCCATCTCTTCTGCAAACCCTTTTCCAGCGTCTCTTAACCCTGCCTTAATGACATTGCCTGTGCCTCCGCTGGCAAGTAAAACGGGTATCTCTTGCAGAACTTCTTTTGCTATGTACTCAGACGCAAACACACCGGGGTCTGTGCTTATAGCAGTGCCGATGGCTTTGATCGTGTTCCACGCCTTCGCAGCGGTGGATAGCGGAGTGCCGTCTGGATTGGTCTTTAACGTGCCATCCTCATTGAGATTGGCGTTGCCAATGGTATTTTGAATGCGTGCAGAGGCTTCTTGATATTCGGTGGTCTTAAAGTCTCCTGCCAAGACTATCATGTCTTGGGCTAAACGACCTGCTGGCGTAGATTCTGGGTTAATACCTGCAAGAATAACTAGGTTGTTAAAGCTATCTAACAGTTCGCCGCCAGCATCAAGCACCACACCCGCTGTATTCTGCCCAAAATCACTGTTTGCGATGTTTTGTGCAGTTTCGGTGTTGGCTATGTATGCGGCCACATTTTTGGCAAACTCATACTGCTGCTGCAACCCTGTCACGCCAGCATTTACAGCAGCTTTGACCTCGTCAGGCGTGGCCTCTGCAAGAATGTCTAGGTATGTGCCGGGACTGTCTTCTTTAAGAGTAGAAAGCGGTACATAAATTGGTCCTATATTTTCTACTGGCTTACCATCACTACCTATATTTACATATCTACCTGCCATATCTACAAGAGCAGTTGTGCCTTGTATTGTAGGGTCTGGATGAGGTACTTCTTTTACTATAGTGCCATGCACATTGCTCCATTTTGGCACGTTAAATCGCACGGACACTTCTTCCCAATTCAACAACCCTTCAGCGTTGGTGGCTACCACCGCGTTGCCTGTAAGAATGTCCTCGGTAGTAACACCTTCACTTTTTGTTATTGTCGGTAGGTTTTTTTGTCCTTTTAATACAGAATTTGTAATTTCAACTTTTTGATCGTCTGGTAATTCATCATAACTAGATACTTCATACGCATTTAAAAGATTTTGAAGTTGTTCTGGTGGCAACAGTTCAGGATTTTCAACTGCATTTTTGCCGATACTGTCCCTGAACGTAGTAGCAACAAGCGGAGAACCGTTTTTAATATCACGCAACGATTGCAAGTCACCATTGCCGTATGCCAACGTTTGTTCGCGTAAAGATTTAATTTGGTCAGATGTAAGGTTTGAAAGACTTAACCCAAGAGCTTCAAGCGTGCCTTGCATAGATGACACTAAAGCATTGTTAAGCTCTTTATTGTATTGTGCCTGACTTACAGGCAGATTTTCGTCTTTACCTGTGGTTAGCCAGTGATAGCGTGCATCGTCGTCGCTTATATCTCCAAGATTATTGACTGCCTTGTATTCTGCAGCGTTGAACTCGTCACCAGTCATTGCTCGCACAAGAGTGTTTTGCACGGCATTAGCGACAGGGACTAACTCGTCATCTAGCTGGTCGCCTGTAGATACAAGATCGTTCTTCTGAGTGTCGTACTGTGTTGTAAGGTTTGTGATGAGTGTGGCTTTTGCATCGAGTTCAGCTTTTAATGTGTCTGTGCTGGGCTTGAATGTTTGCTCATAATACGCATCAGTCTGGTTTGAATACGCGTTAAAGTCATTGACCGCGTTGTTGTAGTTGTCCAACGCGGCTTGGTATGCTGGCCTATCAGCAGCAGTGTCTAATCTAGTGTTTTTTAATATTTCTCTTAGTCGATTTACTTCTGCAAGTTTGCCGTCACGAATACCAATTCTACGATCAAGCTCTGCCACATAACCATTATATCTTTTAGCTATATTTGCGTAATTTGCGTTCTCCTGATCTAGTTGAGTGGCGGTGGCTTCTACTTTTTGATAGTCACCCGTGACTTTATCTATCGTATTTTTTACTTCTTTATCAACAATCCTAATAAGCTCTTGTTTGCCATACGCGTTTGCAGAAGCATAAAATGTATCTGACACGTCCGCACCGCTAAACGTGGCATTGACTACGTTCTGAGTCGTGGTTGTCAGGGCGGCTAGATATCGTTGATCGGCGGGATCATTAGGATCAAAGTCCCCTGTGGTTAGATATTCTTGAACCAGCTCTTTGGTAATTTTTCCTTTGGTTACCGCGCCCATAATCAGGTCGCCAGTAATCTCTTTGCCGGTCAGTGCCGCTTCTAGTGAATCTGCTAATACATTCTTTACGGTTGGATATTCTTCAAGAAAACTCTTTGCATCATCTATTACACCGATACCCGTATCGCCTGTACCCGTGCCTGTGCCAGTGTCACTCGTACCCGTACCCGTACCCGTACCCGTACCCGTGCCATCGTCTATGGCAGCAGTTACCTTTTCATCAATGTAACCAAGGCCAGCCTCTATACTGGCTTTCAGTCCGCCTGTGAGAAAGGCTTTGACCGGATCTTGCCCAAGCACAGCCGCAGATGCAGCCTGACCTGAAGCTGTGCCAAGTATCGTAGCCGCAGTTTCTCCCGTGCCTGCAGCCACAGCAGCCTCACCTGCATATTTACCTGCATATGTACCTGCTTGTTGTGCTACGTATGCTTTAGCAGAGGCTTCAAGAATATCACCAATATCGCCACCATTTTGTGCGACATCTACACCTTCGATTACAGGTATGGCCCACGCATTACCTGTGGCGTACGCCGCTACTGTGGCTATGGCTTTTATCGGATCATCTTCAACAGCATCTATAACGTCATCAACGGCATCAACTACAGGCTCGACCAGCTCATCTACAACCCANTCGCCAACATCANNTATGGTGTCACCAACCCAGTCGATCGCGTCCTCTACGACATCTACTACATCATCTATTACGTCGCCCATTACGCCATACCCTGCAGAGGATCTTCACCCAGCTTTATAAACAATGCGTATTTACCGTTTTTTAACTTGCCAACGTACAATTCAGTGTCTGTGCGGGTTAGTTTTCTTTGGAGCATCTTTACTGCGGATAAAAGATTCTCGTCAGAAAATGTCGCAGAAAAATGTGTAATTCCTTTGTCTTGTAGATACGCGCCATACTTGATTATGTTCTTTATGTAGTTTCTAGCCGTATCTACATTCAAAGGACGGCCAGTCATCTTGTTCTTGTTTTTGCCCTTGCCTGTGTGAGATACAAACACCGTATTTCCAAACTGTGCTATATCCACAGTCGGCATGCCACCCTCGCGAACCAATGCAAGCATAGCAGTTTTAGCGGGCACAGTGTTTCCCACACCGCTCCGCTCCATGTTGTCCAACGCCATAATCATGACGGTGTGCATGTCCAACTCTTGTTTTGTGCTGTCTACAGTTGTCACTAACTGATCTCCAACACACTAGCAGTGACGTGTAATCTGTTTGCTGTTGCAGCAGTTACCTTCAGTGCTTCGCCAGTTTGCACAACAAGCGGAGCTGTCAATAGTTCTACTGTAGCATTTGCACTAACAGCTTTAGTTTTGAACAGACTAAACACGTTGCTGGAAGCATCTGTGATTGTAAGAGTTATAGTGTCAGCGTTGCCAGAATCTTCNGACACTAGNATAGACTTTACAATGCCNGTGGTCAGCGCAGGTGCGGTATACAGCGTGGTTNCGCTTGTGTCCGTTAAATCTTTTTTTGCATTCACATATACNTTTGGCATTAGCTTAAAAACCACCCAACAGCTTCGGCTCTATCAGATACAGTCGCATTCCGTATGGCTGTATCTACTTGCGTAAAGTACAGCCGCAACACGTTGTTGAACTGCTCAAAATCCTGTTGGTTATACTCTTCAGGGGGGTACGGGAGTGCGGGAACACGAAATATAACCCCATATCTAGTATTCTCTATGGCCATTATCGTCTCCCATCTGGACGCATGTCTATTCTAGGAGAGCCGAACTGCCAAGTAACATCCAGAGCTGTAGACTCNACACGCATGGACATTTGNCTGCCGCGCACACGTATNTCTATCTGATCCGTATANACTTCAACAGGAGAAGACGCACTGCGTGTGACAGTGGCGTTNTTAACACCTCCNGTNGANGCAGGAGAGGTAATCCCAGCCCCAGAGTTTGCTAGNGGCTTCAAGGTCATTGTAGCCACNGGGTTAGTTGCCGTAGATCCATCAAACGATATGTCAGGTATAACACGGTTTACTAACGAAAATTTGTGNCCATCATCTAAGTCAAATTCTGCAGATTCCACAAATGCGGTAATTGCAGTTTCTGTGGCAGTTTCATTATCGTTTATACCGTCTTCGTGGTTAACTAAGTTGTTACTGTATGTTGCTGCTAACGGGTTATCACGTAACCCAGAATCAAGCCACGCGGTACGAGCNAGAGTGCCGTAATACCAGATATTCTCCATGTAATTGTATATGACGTAGCGGTCTATGTTGTTTGAGTTTGTGGAGCAATAGAACCACCATANTTCATGAAACGATTCATTAGTGCCAGAGAACACTTGTTCGTACTGCTGTGTATTAAAGTCATTAAAGACGTATTTACGCACATCGCACTTCAACGGTTGTGAACGACCGTCATACTTGTAGAACTTGTCAGTGCCCATCCAGTAAGCAATACCATTAGCGTAGGCCACAGATTTTTGCCCAGCGATTGATATGTTTTCACCAACAAGTGATGCTGCCCAGACTGCAGGCGCACCCACATACTGCAAGGAGTACAAGGAAGAATCCGTGAAGACCAAGACTTCTTGNCTAGCCTGAGAAGCAGATACTATCTTGGTGCCACGAGACAGACGCAAGCTGCCTGCTTGATTGGTAGCTGAAGGCGTCCAGTTAACTGCATCTTCTTGGTCGGACCAACGGACCAGTGTAGGGTCTACCGTTGTAGTGCCGATGGCGTTGGTGCCGAAACAAAACAGGAATCTACTAATATCCGACACAAGCAACAAGTTTTGCACTACAGGGACATCTGATGCACCACTTAATGACGACAGCTCTACGGCCCTAGTAGATAGTGAGGTGCTGGTTCCAGAATCCCATATGTACAACCTACCACCACTCGGCCCAAAGATAAGATCTTCACCAAAGTTAGATTGATTCCATATACGAACAGGATTCACTGAAGACTGTCCAACACCCCAACTAGCGCCACCCCAAGAACCTGCACCCCAACCTGTGATCGGCGTGGCAAACGCTGTTCCTACATTGACTTGGTATGCCGCAGATACGGTCCCGCCACCTGTTGCACTGGAGCTGGCTGCAGAGTCTAGAGTTATGTTGTATGAAGTGGTGCTAACGATGTCGATCTGAAACTCACCGTCGATAGTTACACCACCTACGGCACTAGCGTTACTAAATGTAACAAAGTCCTCGTCGATAAATCCTCCGTTAGCATCAGTCACTAACACAGTGGTTGACCCAGAAGTCGTAGTAAACGGGTTTGTTAGAGACACAGTGGCACGAAGAGGCGTCACGTCGTTGTACCCGCCCCCTTGTTCAATATAAAACTTGAGGTGGGAGCCTACGCCAATGTAGTTAGCGCCTGCCAGATTTACCCAGTTATGCAGAGATCTAGCCACGCCTAAATAGGTAGATGCGGATATTCTGCGCCACCCACCTATCTTTTCAGGTGTGCCTTGTCGGAATCTNATCTTATCACCGTCATACCAGCCACCTTCGTTGGTGTATCTAGTGCCTTCACGATTAACACCAGCTTTTAGAAGCACCTTTTGTAGTGGCATGACTTATTCCTCACTAGATAACGCTCTCATCCTGTCTACTAACCTTCTAGCACGATTTGGTACCTGAGTATACCATCTGGAATCAACCATCTCATCTGCGGCCTTATTCCAATCTCGTGCGTCTACGCCAGCTTTCATACCCTTAAACTTGGAAAGACGCGGTCTGCCCATATTAAACATCATGTTTGCGATTATATGCTGACAGTCCTCGGGTAGATCATCAAAGTCTGGATATAAGACTTTGCACTCGTCCAGTGTCACGGCAACATCAAGATGAAATACCTGTTTGACACGCTCTTGTTCAACGGTTGTACCGACGGGTTTTCCGTATTCTGGGTCGTCTTCGACCACGAGATGCCCAATACCGAAAGTAGGTAGGCCAAGGTGGTCCAAATATATTTCATACTTGCACCCCTCATCTTCTGCTAACTCTTCACGAAGTCTATCTTTGTTCATTTTGTAAGCCCTTTGACCTTTTCTACTGTCCTGAGACCGCCAAGGCCAAGCATGCCAAGCAAAACAGTCATCAGGCTATCCATATCAAACATGGGCAGGTCTGGCGCTTCCATGCCAGCNTATGCAAAACCAAACATGGTTACTGGCGCGAGAACAAAGTGCCATATCATGGCTGTTGCCAGTCCCCATCCAAGAAACGGACGCCAACCAGCAACAAATATAGACCTATGTTGCGCCTCTGCCTTGTTGATCTCTATCTGACCCATGTTGGCTTCGTGCATCTGCTTCTCGGCCATGGTCGCTATTTCGTGNGCCAGTTTTGCTTTCTGGTCCTTGTCCTCTATGAACTTGTCCAGAAGTCCCGTCACGGGTCCAATCAGTGCTTGCAACATTCTGCCTTCTCCTGTTCGCTGCTGCCTGCATTGCAGTAGTTCTTTGGTGCATACTCCACATCATCAATACAACTCCAAATCTTCACTGACTCTGACAGGCTTACAATAAGCTGTTACTCTGTGTTCTTCGGGCACAGAACTATAGGATCTGTAGTTCCCGTACCGTTTTGTTACTTCCGACGCAAAGAAATTACATTCTGTTACAGAACGAAAGTACATATCATTGCTTTGTACCTTACCACCTATCACCACAATTAACAAAAAGGCATGTATCATGATTACTCGCTCTTGTGTTCATGCCCCATCCATATCCCAAAAACTCCAGTCATTACTCCCATTACAACCGATACAAACGCGCTCTGACTAGCAGTTGGCGCGTCTAAAGACATAAACCACTCAGCACACCTCCAACTCATNGCGGTGCTGACCAGCATCATAAGGCGCGGTAATATCTTCCATTTTAGAAACTGCTCTACCGTNACCATTACTGGCTCTCCTTNATGGCTTCCAGCACGTCATANACGTTGGGTGGCGGTGGCTGGTCAGGGTTCCACTGACACAGATACTCACGCGGCTTCCACTCGCCATACTCAAAAAACAGCGTCTCCTGTGTATTGTGCGCGCCTCTATACACGCACACCTCTTGTGTCTTGTCCAACTTCATACATTTCACAAGGCGGCATGTAGTCAAATCATTAGCCCAGTCGTCAGCTTGTGCGCTATGAGATTTTAACAGAAGAACAAAAGCAGTCAGAGTTGCTATGCCTGCACCTACCATTACGACCCATGCAACAATCTCTACAAACTTACGACGCCGCTCTCTTTGTGCATACAGGGTTTCCTGCCTACGTTTACGAATCTGACCTTCCATACGAACAAGCTCGTCCCACTTGGACTTACCCATCGTGAGACTAATCCACTGCTGCAGTTCGTATCGTTGTTGTTGAGCTTTCTGTTTTGCTGCAAAAGCTGCTACGGCTTCTTGTTCTACGCTTTGATTAGCAAACAGTTTTTTAAAGATTGGTGGGTTTTTTGCTTCTTTCTCTGCCTGATCCAGATCAGACAAGGCACCCATCCAGCGCGACAAGTCGGACGCCATGGACTCAATGTCCCGTCCGATTGCAAACCCTTTTTTAAGGGCAGAAAAGGCCGCAGAAGCGGTCGCCATTGCGCTGATTGGATCCATAAACCACGTCCTAATACCCGTTAATAATTATACCTATAAGCAACAAAATAGTCGTACCGGCAGTGCCGATCATAATAGTTTCAATACGCTTAATCCGCAGAATGGTTTCTTTCCAGCGTTCAGCGCAGACCGCCTCATGGGTGTCCAGTTCAGCCTTGATAGATGCAGCGGTAGGCTTGCTCATCAGTCAGCGTCCGCAATGGTCAAGTCACCGGCCTTGACCCGTTCCATAATTTCAATGTAGTGCCTGTTATCTTCTGAAAGCGGAACAAACTTAGTTACTCCGTCTTCAACGATAATAATGCAATGGTTATTGCCTTTGTCATCCGTGCCATATTTTGCTGATGATATGTTCATTTACAACTCCGCATCAAAACTTATGTCATTTTGAAAACTATATGCAAAGGAAGCAGTGTTTGCTGTTGCCGAAGATGCCATCGACGCATTTAAATTAAATGTTCCGTTCGGATGCTGGAAACTTGCAGTCCAACTGCTTACGTTATAAGTGCTACTGCCCTGACGTACTGAGGCAGATGTGGGGAATGTTACTGTTGGGGCTGCTCTCATGGGCATAAACATATGTGCGTTGAAGTTAGTCGCGCCAGAAGTTGCTCCAGCAATAATGATTTCGCCACCTTCACTAGATTTTTGAAACTGGTGAAAATATCTATGACATTTGCGCAACGTGGTTCCAGCGTCTTCATGCTCGAAAGGCGTGGCCTGTTCGCCTAGTTCCATCTGAACGCCGGTAATAAACAACTCGTTATCGGTGCTAGAGAAAAGTGAACCAATTCCTACGGCTCTGTTTGCAGAGGTAGTGCTGGCCCAAGTGTTTGCAGTGTAAGTGCCGCTTGTAAAAGTAGAACCGGCATGAACCCAGAAGAAAAAAGAAAGACGATTTGCGTTGTCACTAGTAAGAGTTCCTGATGTGTCAGGAGCAAATGTAATGCTATGCCTTGTCCAAGATGTGCTTACAGTAAATTGTTGAGTATTATGCCGACTGTTTTCGTTATCAAATAACTCTAACATATACGTTTTAGCTGTGCCTTTAGCATAAAAAGATATTGTAACTGATTTTGCGCTTGAAGTTCCTTTTTGTAATACTTGCACATTTTGACCTTCGTTTTTGTAAGCAATGGCAGTAAACTCACCAGCAGCTACGGATGTATCTGCCGTGGTGCAATCTAATTTTATTGCTTTTGAAAAACCGGGCAAGTCAGTCACTGATTCTTGCGTCATTGTTAGACGACCAGCAGTGCTGCCTGTAGATATTTCAAATCTGTCTACAGTAAAATATCCTGCTGATGCACCAATGCCAGTGCTTGACGTGGCTCGTTGTGCCACTTGCATCGCACCGTTGATTATCATGTTTCTGTGTGACAACGCCGACTGCGAACTAATCAGTGCGGCGAGTTCTGCTGCTTTACTCATGCTAAGTCTCCACAACATTGACTACAACCGATGTCGTAATCAGTTAAAGCTTCAGTGCCTATGTCACGACCAACAATTCTATGTTTAGAACTATCTACTGTTGCTTGTGCTGCTAATTCTGATGCAAGTATATCTCCACTAATGCCAACAGAAACAACAACACTATAATTTCCATTAGAAAAATTATTTGTGTATTGTGGTTCACCCTTACCAGTACCACCGTCAGTTAATGACGCTATGTTGTGTGAATCAACTATTGCAGGAGTGGTTAAATTAATGTTGACCCAAGCCTTTGCCGTACCCTCTGCAACATTACTCATGGCAACAGAGTTGTTGCCACTGGCATCCTTCAGGGTGTTTACTCTAAGTTCACTAGCCATTATGCGAGGTCTCCATGTACGACTTGTCCTGCGTTACCAACGTCTACAGCACCACCGCTAGTGTTGTGATAATCAACTTTTGAAGCAGTTGTAGTATTGGGGCTATCGTGGTTGTATTCGCCCATTGATGCATGACTTCCACCGTCATGTTCACCTGCTGTAGACATACAGTAATTTATATTTGCCATAGCATTGGTCAGATTATTTATGTAATTACCCGTTGCTGAATCTGTAATACTGGCAGAATTTAAAGAGTCTAAAGCTGTGGGAGTGCTAACACTTCCATCAAACTTTACCCAAGACTTTGCCAGACCCTGTTGCAAATTGGTTGTGGTCGAGTTGCCCTCGCCTGTCACCGCAATAGACCCAGCCGTGGTTACTCCTGTGATTGTATCGACTTTGAGTTGGCTTGCCATTATGCGAGGTCTCCGTGTGCTGCCATACAAAACTCTGCATCAGTTTCACTACCACTAGTATTTGATATGAGGCAAAGAATTTGACTAGTACTGTTTTGCGTATCACCGCCAGTTCCACTAAGATTTGGAGTGCCGTTTCTAGCCGTTTCTCCTGAAATTATTTCTTTTGTAGAGGCGAGTGCATTAGTAAGATTAGGAAAAAATTTACCGGTAGCACTATCGGTAACACTTGAAATATTAAAAGAAGTGTCAATAGTGTTTCCTGACCCGTCGTACCACAGCAAGGCTTTTGCTGCATTCTGCTTCGTCAACCCTACCGGCCCCGTACCTGCCTTATCCGCAATCGTGTCTACATTCAATACGCTGGTCATACGATGCTCCAATATCCGTTAACAGTGACGGTGGCACTCTGCGTAATCGGCCCTGCCGACACACCGTTCTCGTCGCTGTCAATCGT
>FUFK010040784.1_pt1 | contig 23818 bp, 39 predicted proteins | sample 1021851 | NCBI WGS metagenome assembly FUFK01 (sample SAMEA51879418, study PRJEB19060) | metagenome | reverse complement strand
CACTCACCGCTCCTACCAAAAGAATCGCCATAAGCCCGTTGCTTATCGTGAACAAGATCTCCAACTGCATCTCCTAACTGTGAAAAAATATTATTGTTACTCATTTAAATTTATCCTATAATTTGAAATCCTAGGCTCCAGCGATCAACATCTGTATAAACACAATGTTTAAATTGATTAGTTTTGCCTTGACCTAACTTGAATATTCGGAAAGTATACCCCACACCATCATACGAGGTTATTATATTACCTGTTTTAACATCGTGATACCTAAAAAAAGAATTACCTTCCTTTAATGTTCTTGTGATGTATAGTGTCCATCTTGGTTTATCTGAATTCGTGTGCCATCCCATGAATCCATTTTTAGGGTAGTAATGCACCCCTGTTCTAATAACTTCAAAGTCCTCACTTAGTAATCGTACCTTATCTTTGAATATGGACTTAGCAAAGCTAGTTAGCTGCTCATCATACTCATCATTCAGAGAATACAAATACAAATCTCTGTCAAAAGCCTTATTTGTGCAATCCTCAAAAGAGAAATGTTCTCTTTGTAGGAAGGGTTCGACAGGGCGAGAAAGCTCTCCCTTATCTAACCACTCAGACCTCTGACGAGTGGCATTCTCTAAATCAAGTTGATTTAAATATGTGTCTACAACAGGACACTCGGCGGTTTTCCACGAAATTAAGCTCATTCCTTTGATTCAAGCTGTTTCTCAAGTTCGGCCACTCTAACCTCTAAAGTTTTCACTTTCCTGTACATTACAATAGCCGTAGCAACAATCTGGCGGGATTGAATTGAGCCTCCCATTGTGAAAGCGTACCTTTCCATATCATCCAAGTCACTCATAAGACCAATGGGCAGATCTTGTCCAGTCATATACCTCGCGCAATCATACGCCCAGATATGGTCAGGTACGCTCCAAAAATTATCGCTCATTACACCCAATAAGGAAGGGGGTCTCCCAATTCGAGAGCTACATCATAAAGCTCCTTGTAAAGATCCTTAATCTTTTGAGCCGAATCTCGATACTCGCCTTCACTAGCGATATGCTTGCCGTACTTTGCACAATGCGCGTCAAACATACGCTGGTATTTCTTCTCTAGTTCTTCTCTTTTCTTTTGTAGATCTAACATTATAGATTGATGTTGGTTTTTTCCTTAATAGAGTTTAAAATCTTCCGAGTTTTTGCAGCGCAAAAGCCTAGCTCTCCTGATAGCTTCCTAATGTTTACCTTACCATTAGGCTTTACCAAGTGAGGGTTCTGAACCACAGTCCTAATTGCATTCTCTTGCTCTTCGTTGAAGGTGTTGTCTGATTCCTCAAAGAAAGAATCAACTGATACACTCGATGAGTCAGCATCTTGAGATACTAAAATGTCACTATACTCAGTAACATCAACAGTATTCTTGTGGATATCGTATCGCTTAGAGATTCTGGCACCTTTTTTATTCTTTAGATTCCATAGGCAAGTTTTCATGTACTTGTTGAAACCCATGGTCCCCCAAAAAGAATCGAATGGCTTGCCTTCCTTTTTAGCAAAACCCGCTACTGCTTCTATTGTAGCTATCCTTAAGTCTTGAAGGTTGTCCTCAAAACTAGCGATGGCTGCATCACCTGAAATTTTTGTACAGATCTTCGAGAGTAATTTTCCATACTTCTCGTCAATCAACTCCCATTGTTCTTCTGTAATCATGCGGACATTATACCATCTTATTTCTGATGGTCAACTGAATTCTTTAAATTTTTCATCTGTACTACAACCACATTGGCTTTAGACAACAAGGCTAGTGCTTCCATACAATTCTTATTTGTGTACATATTTTTGTACACAACACGCTTGATACCTGCCTGGATAATTAGTTTAGCGCAATCAAAGCAGGGACTACAAGTAACATACATGGTAGCGCCCTCTGAAGAGTTAGTAGATCGAGCTAACTTTGTAATAGCGTTAGACTCTGCATGAAGAACCTCGGGTTTGGTGTACATCTCGTCCACATGGTCCACATATTCACAATTATTATCAAAACCACAAGGGGTGCCATTGTAACCCTCTGATATGATTTGTGTCCCCTTTACGATCAAACAGCCGACTTTCGTTCTTCTTGCATGAGACAAAGAAGAAAGATTATCGGCCATTTGTAAGTAAACTAGATCTAATTTAGATTGGTTAACCATCTTGAGAGGGTAAAATCTCTACTTTCTGTACTGCGTGATCTGGGACGCTAATGGTTGACCCGTCCGAAGTTAAAAACTGCCAGTAACCGTCTCCTCTTAGGTATGTTAGGATTCCAAAGGAATCAACTGGCGTGTCTTTGTCAGTATATGAAATAATTACATTTAGCATTGTATAACCTCCTATGCTTTTTATTATAGTACGGGAATGGTACACCCGATAGGATTCGAACCTATGACCTACGGATTAGAAGTCCGTTGCTCTATCCAACTGAGCTACGGGTGCTTATCGTTTACCGCCGAAATACTCTACAGCGTATCCTTCTTCAACCAATTGTTTGTTGATGTTCTTGTATTCCTCACCGTCTCCCCCATTTTCATCAACAAGGAGAGTGCCTAAGTACCTTCCGTACTTACCCTTCTTATTAGTTTGTAAAATAAGATCACCCTCATGTTCCTCTAGAAGTTCGATAAGTCTCTTTTTACTTGCCAAGCCTCTTGCTTTCTCTTCTAGATCCCTAGTTCTGCTCTCAGGCGTATTAATTCCATACATCCTCACTCTAATCTTATGAAGAATGCTAAATCCTAGGTCAACGATACAATCAAAGGTATCACCATCTACGATATGCTCGATGGATTTAATTTTATATTTGTACATTAGTTTAAACTGTATTGGTAGGACAGGGGGGACTCGAACCCCCACTTGATAGATTTTAAGTCTATTGCCTCTGCCGATTGGGCTACTGTCCCGTAAATTTTCCCCAGCCTTTCTCGGTTTCTAAATATGTAACTATACATGATGGCTCCCTGACTAGGACTCGAACCTAGGACCCTCTGGTTAACAGCCAGATGCTCTACCAACTGAGCTATCAGGGACCCCGATCACTCTGCCTCGAAAGCCTTCTCTAACTCTTCAAGGTCTGCGAGAATCTCTTCTTTCTTGGCCTCAGCCTCTTTTAGTTGCTCTGTGGTTTGGTCAATAAAGCCTTGTAGACCTTCAAGGTGATCTTCGCCATTCTTTTTCATTAATTCAAGATATTTCTTAGCTGTTTCATTCATAGTTTTTATTTCCTTTTGTATAATGTTCTTGGTAGGCCAGATTGGACTTGAACCAATGACTACAGCCTTATAAGGACTGCGCTCTAACCGACTGAGCTACTGGCCCTTAAAGAGATGAGAGAGAGGGCTTTCCATAACGGAGACTCCCTCTCTCTCAAAGTAAAAAGAACAATCGGTAGGGTACTTCCTACCTGGGCTATATTATAGACAGTAAGCCTATTTTTTGGTCTTTTTTTTCGATTTTTTCTTGGTTACTTTCGAAGTAGTTGCCGCTGGAGCGGGTGCCCCTTGACGCCTAGCTTGATTCCGTAACTTTCTGGTTCTTCCACCCATCGGTATCCTCCTCTATGTTAGAAATAATAAGTTTATCCTTATCTACTTTAAAACTGTAATAACGAGCGTTGCCTAAAGGCAACTGTTTTCTTAAGACTGCATCTGCCACTAAAGTTGCTACATTATTTTTAATGAACTTAGCAATCTTTCGCGCACCATATTCTTCATGGTCTGCTTTCTTAATTATATAGTTGAGTAAGTGCTTAGTCTTTCTTACTGGTAANTGATCCAACTCTAATTTAGCTACCTTAANTAAATCNTTCTCTGACAACTTGTTAAAGAAAATGAAGTGATCCACACGATTTAAAAACTCAGGACTAAACTTCTTCTTAATGGATTTTAAGATTAGATCTTTGTTCTCCTCATAAGTAACCTTCTCCTTCCCGAAACCAACTAAACGATCACCTAACCTATTGGCTTGAATGCCTTCATTCGTTGTGAAGATGAAAAGAGACTTAGAGAAGTCCAATACATTACCTAAATTGTCGGTACAAGTGCCATCATCTAAAAGAGAGAGCAGGAAATCGTAGAACTTAGGGTTCGCTTTCTCAATTTCATCAAACAGAATAACCCATGCATTTGATTCTGCCGCTTTCTCGCCTAATAAACTACTATCTGTATGTCCTACATATCCTGGAGGAGCGCCGATCAACTTCGCATAGTCATGTTGAGACGCATACTCTCCGCAATTTACCTTAAAAAAGTTCCCAGAATACAATTCTCCTAAAGTTTTGGCGAGCTTCGTCTTGCCTACTCCTGTAGGGCCTATGTAGAATAAAGAGCTAAAATTATCAATATTAGCCACTATAAGTTTAATGGCATCAACTGTTTTTTCACAAGCCTCATCTTGCCCGATAACTTGCTTCATTAAATTCTGCTTTAATTTTAGTAAATCAGAAAGAGAATTTAGGGACTTCTTTTGTTTTTTTGAAACCTCTTGTGTGATTGCCTCCACATGAGTCTTAAATATTGATCGCACCTGATCGAAAGCAATCGTATTGTTGATATCGTTACAAATGAATTCAAACTCTAAATGTGGGTATGCCTCAATGATGGTTTTATATAGTGCATTTACAATCTCTATCACTAAAGTGGGATCTACATCCTGATCTAAAAAAGTGTAATAAGAACTAGCGTCCACTAATAAACAATCAACGACTGTCTTTTTGTAGGTTTTTACCTCAAAAGAAGGAGGGGCGTCCTCTAAAAACCTCTTCAGTTTATCATATAGCTTGGCTTCATCAGCTTGAGAAAAACTTTTTACAGAGAGGATCTCATCTAATTCCTTGCAAAATAACTTGAAATAATTATTACTCATTTGATAGTTCTTCTAAACGACTGAATGTGGTCATCGCAGTCGCACCTTCCTTCTTACTATTGGCAGTTTCAAATTTAATTAATAAATCCATCACCTTTAATGCGTTCCCTTTAGATGATTGAGCCAACTTTAGGCAATCTGTCATCTGCTGTTTAGCAACCGAGTCTTGAGGGTTCTCATCAACCATGTCTTTGAAATACCTATATGCCTCTAACGCTAAGGTGCGATCATCAGCAGACTCGTCTAGTATTTTTTTAGCATATTTTTGAATTCTGTTATGGTCTAAAACAGGATTCTTTAGCTTATACTCTCTTGGCATTGTAACCCTCCTTTTTTACCATGTGCTTTACCATTCTTTTAACACCACCTAAAGTGATATCAAACTTAAAAATTTTGTTGAATGTATGAACAACAAAATCATCATCATATAATTTATTCATCAGACTCCTTCGCTTTATTATGCATTACTGTAGCCTCACGCTCCTTATCTTCCTTATGTTTTTGCCTGTTGGCCTTCTCTTTATTAATTCTTAAACCCTCTGCGGACGCCAAGAACCTAACACCTAAATCAAAACATGGATACACCCCAAAAATAGAGGCTACCAAATTTAACATAGCTCCAACAAAATCAAAAAAGTAGAAGCCTAGCATTTTAGAATACTTCATAATTACTCCTCAAAGAAATACTTAACTTTTCTTCGTCTTAACTCTCGCATAACCTTTCCGTCAAGAGGGAACTTCATCCCTACTGCTCCAGCAGCGTCATCCCAAAATAAAGTAGCGCAAGTATGGTCCTCCTCCATCAAATCCCATACCACATTATACACGGCGCACTTATAAAAATACTCAAAAAATGCTGAGTCTCCGTATAAAAACTGTTCTGTGCCCTTTCTACGATTTAAAAAGAACTGCATTTGAGCGGCTGTAATATACAGTCCGTTAACATCTTGCCCTAATGGTTCTCTAAAAGTGTGTTTCTCACGCATAGATATAAATTGTCCCCACTAAGTATGTAGTACACTCAGCGGGGACCGTATTAACTAATTGTTGGAATAGCTACTGGCAATATCCCAGAGGCGCGTGTTGATATCAATATTCTTATCAATATTAGTAATCTTACGGCTTCTACGGCGACCACCAGTAACAAGGAATCCACCTTGAATCAAGTTCTCCTGAGTCCTGTTGAACACAGTCCAAAGATCGGAAGCCATGTCCTCACCTCTACGAGCTTGTAGAACGGTGTTGATGGTAAGATCATCGGGATCCTCAAAGCGGAGCTTCGCTGCATCTCGACCGAAAGAACGCATCTGGTCACGGTCCAGCTTGATGTCCTGCCACTCATCAACAACATTCATAATGCGAGTGCTGTTATCAATGAACTCCTGAGAGGCCTGAATAACCTGCTCATCTGTGTAACCCATGTGACGAATCTTAATTGATCCGAACTCTTGGTCACTCACAATCATCCCGTTAGCACAAACGAAACGGTACAGACCCATGCGAAGGTCATAGTTAGACTTACCGTTGTGAGAGTTGAAAAGAACAATCTCAGGAATCGTCTTGTTCACTTCGGGCTGGATAGCCTCGTCACGGCGCAAACGAATAAGGTGCTTCGCAAACTGCTTGTTACCCTCCTTATGAGAGTTAACCTGAGAAGCACTAGTGGGNATCCAACCNTCATCTTCAAGAACACNNAGAATCCTAGTAGTAGGNATGAAGGTGTACTTGTCAGAAACCGTCGAAGCGGCTTTCTCTGCGAAGATAGCGGGATGGTTTTCTTTGGTAAGAATCATAATTAATTTTCCTCGTTTAAGTGAATTTCTGTAAAGGCTTCCTCTCTTGTGAGTCCGCGCTCCTTTTGGTCCTTAGTCATTCGGAATCGCTTGCCTGTAGCAGCGGTGTACTCCTCAATAGTACCATACTGCTGCTCAGAAGGCAAGGACTCTTCCTTTTTTTCTGTAAACACTTTGGAGAACGCCTCATCTATGATGTTGCTCAGAACATTGAAGAAGCTGTCATCTCTGTCTTTCATCGTCATATTATACCCTTTTATTTATGAATTGCAACCTTAAAGTGAGATTAATTTTCACTTGGCTGTAAGCTGTTTATCGACAGGTGTTTGGGACTCAATACCCACTTGGGATCGTAATTCTGCGAACTTATCTGAGGTAGCGAAGCTCTCATCAAACTCCTTGCGCTGGAACTTCACATCACCCCAGCTATACCATGCTCCGTTCTGGTCAATAATGTTGTCCAAAACAAGCTGTTTTAATAAGCCTGCACAAGCATTGAGGCCCTCATCGTACATAAGCTCAAACTCACACTCTCTGAATGGAATAGAGACTTTATTTTTGGTGTTTCGCACGGTTCCTGTAATCCCGATGATCCGTTTGTGATCGTCTTTGATTAGGTCAGTCGTTTTATTGGACACACACTTAAGGTTTACGCCTAAGTAATAATCTAAGGAGCGACCACCTGCTGCCATGGTATCAGGGTTGCCGTACATTACACCAACTTTACTTCTAAGCTGGTTAATGACGATAAGAGCGACCTTGTGCTTACGCATCAAAGGATTGATCTTTCTCAAACAAGCACCTGTTGCTTTCGCTCTTACCGCACCCTGCATATTGTTCCCGTCGTATGATTCAGCATCGTATTCTACTTTTGAAGGAGATACCGCAATACTATCGTATGCAATAACAATAGGAGTTTCGGGATCAGTCTCACGAATAGAAAGAATCGTCTCCTCCATAACTTGNAANCTNTCNTCCANNGTNTCNGGTGTNGAGTANATCANTNTTTCAGGATCAATNCCCAAGTGTNTTNGCAAAGGTNGGATTATATGCATTCTCACTATCAACNAGCATTGAGTANTANCCCTTGNTCTGTGCCTCTTTTAAAATGTGTGTGGCAAACACAGTTTTCGCTGTGGAAGACTCACCATGAAATTGACTTATTTGCCCAATAGGAATGCCATTCATATAATTTCCAGAGATAACTTTGTTCAAAGCATAGCTGCCAGTAGAAACAAAGCCTAAATCATGGGCTTGCTCTGAAAGCAGCCCTGCGTTCTTCAGTCTTTTAATTACATCTGTGTTCATATATTATAATAGATTTGACTTATAGCTACCCGCTGTAAATAACTTCTTTTATTCCATACTTGTGGATGAGTCCCATGCAGCAGGGGCACGGTTTGGCAAGATTATTGTTATGACGGTAAACATAAAGTGTTGTGCCTTTTAAGTTTATGCCTTGACGCACAGCTTTGTAGATTGCATGGCTCTCAGCATGAAGGGTCTGATAATCTCCTGACCCAAATTTGGGATGTGTCTTGCGAGTGTTATGTGCCTTCGCAAGTATTCTCTTTCCTCGGGCTATACAGGCCCCTAACTTAAACCTATGATTTGACTTCTGGGATTCTTTGATTGCTAACCGCATCGGCGGGGGCGGGTCATCTAAATCATTCATTGCAATTTATCAGGGTAGTACGCCCCATCGCCCCTAACCCGAAATTTAGGCAGACTGCCTCTAAAGTGAACCTGTTCTAGAGTTCCCTCCTCCAATTCCTTGGGGTCGCAGGTGGGGCAGTGAGAAGGCCTGTCCTCATCATACTCAGTCATGGTTTGAAAGATCTCAAACACCATGTCGCACTTCTTGCAATGCCAGTTATATACGGGCATTTTTAGATAATCTCCATCCAATGATCGACCATCTCCTCGACCATGCTTCTGAAGCTATAGCGAGGCTGCCAGCCAAGTTCGTCCCTAATTTCCGAAGAGTCTCCCTTCAGGAAATCTAACTCTTGAGGTCTAAAGTAACGCTCGTCCTGGGTAACATAATCTCGATAATCCATATCAAGGATGGAGAAAGTTACATCACACATCTCTCTAATAGTCCTGCTCTCACCAGTAGCAACAGTCCAATCACTAGCAGTGTTATGATTTACGATTTTATGCATAGCCCTAACATAATCTTTAGAGTGGCCCCAATCTCTAGAGGCATCAAGATTTCCTAAAGCTAATTCTTTTCTCAATCCTTTGTGAATCTCAACGGCACCCTTTACGATTTTATTGGTAACAAAGTTAGAGCCCCGTCTAGGAGACTCATGGTTAAACAAGATGCCGTTGCAAGCGTGCATACCGTATGCTGCTCGATAATGCCTAACTAGGTTATACCCTAAAACCTTAGCACATCCGTAAGGTGATGTGGGGTTCATAGGTGTAGTCTTTCTCTGATACCCGTCATCATCAACGGTGTTACCAAACATTTCAGAAGAACTGGCTTGATAAAATTTAACCTTGGGAATAAAATTCCTACAAGCCTCAAGCATATTCAAAACACCTAGGCCATTCGTCTGAATAGTAAATGAAGGAACATCAAAGCTGATTCTGACATGACTCTGAGCGCCTAGGTTGTAAACCTCATCAGGTTCGACCTCACTAACAATCCTATTAAGAGATAGAGGATCTAAGAGATCCCCATAATGGGTTACGATATCCAAGTCTTTGATCCTGCTATCCTGGTTTTCAGGAACAGAATTTCTTCTAACAATGCCATGCACTTCGTAACCTTTAGATAGTAAGTACTCAGATAAGTAGCTACCGTCTTGCCCTGCGATACCTGTAATTAATGCTCTTTTATGATTCATATAACATTATAGCCGTTAGTTCAACCTTGTGCCTTAAATATGTCCATATTTCTTAAATCGGGCCAATCTTCCCAAACCCACTTGCGAGGAGTTTTTTCTAGAGCGTCCCAAAACGCAAAAAGACCCCGTTCAGCGGTCTCTGGAGTCATATAATAATGATAACCCATCGTATCAATATTCTGCTGTCTCCAAGGCTTATCAGGCAACCTACCGTCATAGGACATCTTTTTTAGCTGCTCTGCTGCGGCGGCATCATCAGTAAGAATCATCCCGCCTCTTCCAAGGCTTAGGTGCTTTTGAAATTGGAAGCTTAAACACATCAAAGTGCCTGGGATATAACCGCCCCTTTTCCACAACACTGCTGCATCCACAATGTTAGTGTTGCCGATATAATAGTAGTCCTGCCACTTTCTATCATCCCAACTCCAATTCAACTTAAGCTTTTCACCCAAAAAAGGCACCGAAATATATGTTCTCGTAGGAAAGGTTACATTGTCTGCTTCTGTGTAGCGTAAACATAACTCAATTGCGTGTGTGCAGCAATCAACTGCAACTGCATACTTCGAACCGTAGAAATCAGCTATTTTCTGCTCAAACTTTTCAACAGCCACAAAACTCATTTCACTGCCTCAACATTCAAACTAATTAGCGTTCCGTTATCTTTGTCCATGTGAGGTAGATATGCCTGCGAATGATCGTCAAACTCAGCATGATCAGTGTCTCTCCAGTCATACTTACTTACAGATTTAAATCCACAATCATACAATATAGTTTTTAAACTTGCATAGTCGTAAACCGTTTTGTGATAAAAAGGAGGGTCTCCCATTTCACCATACAATGGCCCCAAAAAGGAACTCAAAGAATATCCGTTTTTATAAAGATTGCAGATGGATGCAAAGTCTGGGACTGCAAGGCGTAAGACTCCCCCAGGCTTGAGACATCTATACCATTCACCTAATACTTTGGATGCATCACTCCTTGAGAAGTACTCAAGTAAGTGGGAAGCATATATGACATCACATGATCCATCTGCAAAACGCAAATTAGTAACATCCTTGTGGATTATATGATCGTAATCAGCTTGATCAATATGAATCCAATCAGTCCCAAAGTCTCTTTTACCACACCCTAAATGTAACTTCATAGGAAAACCTTATCTAATGCCTGCCCTTCGTATGGCCCAGTCTTATACTCATAAACCAGAGTATCATCTTCTAAAATAACATAAGTATGGCCTCCCTCTAAAGTAAAAGAAGAGTCTCCCGCTTTCAACACATGGGTTTCCAAAAACTCACCATCAATGTCGTAAAAAAGAACCTCAACACTTCCCTGGATAACCACCCAGCTTTCTTGTGCAATTACCCTTTTCGCTGAAGGAGATTTCCAAATGTGTTTGTGGGGCTTAAAAGTTTTACCCATATCCATTTTGAGATACGCACATTGAATAAACTGGTCCGCGTCCACTAATTCAGTTCTAGACTCTGTAAAATCCTCTGCTTTGTAAACCATGTGGATTGGTTTGTTTTTTACTTTTGATATAACTTCAATCATTTAATCTACCATCCATTTAACTACCTGAAAAGCCTCAGCAAAATCACACCCGAACTCCAAACCACTATTCTTATTTTTAGTTATTGCAAAATCCACCCACTCTGTGCCCCTTCTGGCGACCTCTGTTTCGTGAGCTAAAATACTCTGTCTCTTTATTTCTATATGGTCGGAAATATTAATATAAAAGTTTTCAATAAACTCGGTCAATGATTTATACCAATTACTTCGGTACATCAGTATTCGAGGGCAGTGCCTTGCTGCATTTAAGGTAGCCTTTCCTATCGCGCTATGATCTTGATGTACATCATGCTGCCAATGCGTTATAACAGTATCAATTTCCCACTCGTTAATTAGTTCATTTAATCTCTCAATTAAATCAACACCGTAGTCTACCTTTTTTGTTTGGTACATCAAGCACCTAAGTTCGGTAACCCCTAATATTTCTGAGGCTCTTTTACCCTCTCGATGTGCCTGTTCTTTAGACCGCAAAGGAGTGCCATCAAACGAAGTGTAGTCGCTTTCTGTAACGACCACAGAATACACATTGTGCCCCTTCTCTAAAAAGCTGGCTATTGCTCCAGCACACCCCAATTCTATATCGTCGTAATGGGCTCCTATAGCTAATATGTTCATTTATATAAGTTATGTTTTTTGAAAAGCGTGCTCCTTATGGCACTAAAATTATTATAGTCCACACAGCGAAATAACGACAAGAAGGACTGTAAACTATCTAACTGTCCTTTAATGGCTACAGGATCATCCCCCCTTCCAGTGTAAACATAAGCATACTCTACTGAGATATCCTTGCCTAAAATAAAATCAAAAACTATCTTAGCTCGATATTTTAAATGGTAGTCTGAAGATACCACTGTAACTTTATCGCCTGGATGTAGATACCTTTCTCTCAAATAAACCGCTTCCCCTATCGTGTCCTTGCTTCGGGTTTGAAGTAAAACACGATTAGAAGGACACATTAAAGCATCATATTGGTTTAGGCGCTTAGAGACCTCAAAAGAAAGAGCAGCTTCGCTATTAATTACTAAAAAAGATTCCGAGTCCTCTAAGGCGATATTTATTGCAACATCTAACCTGTTATAAAACTCAGCGGCTAAATCTTTTTGAGATAAAACAGTTATGTAATGCGTCATTAAACCTCGGAAAGGATCCTATACACAGTCTGATCCTTGTACTGCAACTCATGTTCAGAGATTGTTTTATTAGTTGCCACAGAAAGGGATAAAGAGGGTATGTTAACACCGTTGCGCTTTGTGATGCTTAAGCTTCCAGCACATCTAGGATTAATTTCTAATAATTTAAACACGCCTTGTTTGTCCTGTTTAAATTGCACATTTATGGGGCCGTAAAATTTTAAATTTTTGGTTATGTTTTTTACATATTCTAATAATGACTCGTCGTGTATANTTTTCCCCACAGAGCANATACCGCCCTTTGTGGCTATTCTAATTCTGGGGCAAGCGACTACCAAATCTCCATTGAAGTCACACAAAGCATCTACAGTTACTTCATCACCAGGAAGATATTCTTGAACTAGCAAACGATCCCTACCTATGCCCCGTTCATTAAACAAAGCAAAAACTAGCTCGGCCTCTTTCTCCGTCCATACTTTATAAACATCCTTAGATCCACGCGAGACGGCAGGGCGGATAATTGCAGGGTATTCCTGTGGATGATTAGGGATGGGAACAATCGTGTGTAAACGATTAAGAGTTTTTATCTTGTCTAAACAAATACAAATAGTTTCTGGATCTGATATGATCGCCTGTGGTATTTTATGTAAATTGGAAGCAAAAGTCTTTAGCTCTTCGTCAACATTAGGAAAAACAAAATCAATATTGTTGTCTTCTATAACAGATAAAACACAATCTAAATAAGTTGGATCGTTAGCAGTGGGTAATAAAACTCTTTTTTGTGCAAGTTCAAACCCAGGAGAATGCTCATTGCAGTCTCCTGCCACAATGGTGTGCTGCTCTCGTAAAGAGCGAATCGTCGCAATTCCTGAGTCACCGCCTGCTCCTGTAACCAATATATTCAAATCATTTCCCACTCTAAAATACTGTTTTGTTCCAAGTCACACTTAAGCTGTCTACCCTTTAGCTCAAACATATGTTTAGCGTCGATTCCTTCAACGCTCTTAGTTTGTAAGCACACAAAATCATCAGGACTGACTATGTGACCCTCTCTGAGAGGTGTTCGAGTTACCATCTTCCTCCTTTTTTGTTGGGACATCATACGCTCATCTATTGATAGATTTCTTGTATCTGAGCCTAGCATAGATTCTGCCTCTCTTATTCGATGCATCATCTCTTTTAACATAAAAGGATCAACACCCACTTCGTGGTCTGCTCCGTCCTGTTTTCTATCAAGGGTAAAATGCTTCTCAATTACACTTGCCCCCAAAGCAACTGCAAGCACGGGTGCATCTACTCCTATCGTATGATCGGAGTACCCTACTGTGTTAGAAAACTTTTTCAGATACTGTATATTATTAAGATTGGCATTATTTGCTGGAGTTGGGTATAACGAAGAGCAATGCATTAGGCAAAGGAGATGACCTATGCCGCTTAATAAATCTACAGCATGNTTAATCTCCTCAGTGGTCGCCATCCCAGTAGACAAATAAACAGGCTTCCCTTTCTCTAATACTTTCTTTAGTAATCTATCATAAACCAAATCTAAAGAAGATATCTTAAATGCATTAACACCTACAGAGTCTAGCAGATCCACTGAGTCTAAACTTTCTGGTGTTGATAGGAAGTGAACTCCGTAATCATCGCAAAAGCTTTTTATTTGTAAATGCTCTTCTTTCGTTCGCTCTAAAGATTCCAACATATGAAAATAGCTTTTCGTATTTTCATTTAAGACCATTAAATCCTTAGCTACAATCGTTTGTATTTTAATTGCGTTTGCACCATTTTCGGATGCTATTTTAACTAACTCTCTAGCCTCCTCCATTGAATTGTAAGTTCTAGCTATCTCTAAAATGACATATGTTTTATTCATGTAATCTCTCTAAAATATAATCAAGAGCCTCTCGTACTGCGCCATTACCGCCTAACTTCTCTGTAACACAGCCTCCGTTGTTAATGCATACTTTCTTGACACTGGGCAAAGCATCTCCCACAGCCACAGGAAAAGCCACTTGTTCTAAAAGAGGAATATCATTTACATCATCGCCAATAAAACAAAGCTCTGAGCCCATATCAATGCCGTGTTTTTTGCAGAACTCCTGTGCCGCAGAGACTTTATCATGACAAGAGTAGTAAACATCAAGTATTTTTAATTTACGGGCTCGGTCAAAAATTAGTTTCCATTCATCTGCCGTTGCAATGGCAAATTTAATACCCTCCTTTTGAGCTAAATCAATCCCTTTTCCATCGCGAACGGAAAAGCTTTTGGCAATCCCTCCAGGGTAATAATATTTTTTACCATCCGTTAAAACACCGTCTACATCTAAGATTATTCCTTTTATGTTCATTTTTTATTTCTAGATGGAAGTAGCTTCCTTTTTCCTTTTTTTGGATTATCAATACCTTCGTACCATAACTCCCCATCTTTAGGCTTTTCTCTGCCACCCAAACGGGAAACATTTGGATCTTGACCAACATACTTTCGCAAAGTTAAAGTTCTATCGTCCAATTGAACGGGGTGGTCCTCCATTAAACCCCCATGACAACAATCACCACAGGATTCAAATTTATCAAAAGCAGTTTTTGTCGCGTGGGCTTCACGCAGAGCGGTCATTTTCTTACCCGTCCAAATAGAAGCTAACGATTCTGTTTTTACATCACCTATAGAATCTCTTGCTAAGTAATCACTCACACAAGGAAAAACCTGACCATTATAGCCTATCGTCATGCGCTGCCAAGGAGAAGGGCAAACAAAGTCAGGATCTCTTGGAAAGTTTCGCATATCGTCCGCCCTATCCTCATCTGCTATGCAATTAACTCTATGAACTAAAGGCTCCCAAAATTTAAAGAACTCTGCGGGGTCATGCTCTATAGTGGAAAGAATTGTTTGGATCCTAATTAAAGGCTTCTTTAGCCCCCGCTCCTCTCGGATGGAATTAATCTTTTTAACTTTATCAACAAGATCATAGAACTTGGCGGGATGCCTAATTCTATTATAACTCTCCTCCATGCCGTCAACGGAGAAGCTGATCCAGTCTAGGCCTGAATCTACAACTTCATGAAGATCATGATCATTCATGCTTTCACCATTAGACAAAGTTGCTACATCCTTAATACCAGCAGCTTTAGCATAACGCACCATCTTCCAAATACTTTTGTTTAGATGAGGTTCCCCTCTCCAACTTAATTTAATGGAATATACACCTTGCTTTGCGGCTTCATCAACAACTTTCTTAAACACCCACCAAGGCATAATGCCTTTAAGATCTTCAGCCATGACTCCGTTACCTGTGGGACACATAGGACACCTTAGCTGGCAGGCAGACGCTAACTCGACATCTAAGTGTGTTGGGAACGATGCTACCTTCTGATACTTAGGAAAATAATGCCATTTAATCCTATCAATAATATGAGCAATAATATTTCCTTGACCTAAGAAATATCTTAATCTACCCCACTTGCTAGTCAGGGAAAAGTAATCTTTATTTGTCTTCATCTATTATCGTTTGCGCTAATAAAAAATCTAAGGGTTCGTCTATATCAACGCCCTCTTTACTGCTTACCACTACGCCCCCCCAGGAAGCATCATTTAGCGGAGTTTGCTTTAAAATGCACTTAGGGGTGGTCCCATATACTGCACCTCGCATCATATAGGTGTCTGGAAGATCCTGTCTCTGCTTGAATATGTTGTCAGAATTAATCACGGGCTCAACCTTACCGTCAACCAAGATTCTGCACCTGTGCGGGTGATCCCTTGTAGGCGATAGAGTCACTACCCAATCTGATGAGCCCTCATGAACTTTTTTAATTACCTCATCAATGGTCTCGGATGATCTAAACGGATAAGTAGGCTCCAAAATTAATACGATATCATAAGTGGAGTCCATCTGCCGCAATACATAATAGATTACATTAGGAATAAGTGGCGTTTGATCGTCTGCATAATTTTTGTCTCTTCGTTTCCAAGGAACACCAAACTCCTCAGCAACAGCACCTATCTCTGGATCATCAGTAGATACGACAATATCACTTACATATTTCGACTCTACCGCTGCTGTAATCGTATGAGCGATCAATGGCAAACCACCTAAAGTTTTTATATTCTTTCCTGGGATGCCTTTTGAGCCTCCCCTCGCAGGTATAATCGCAAGAACTCTCATAATTTAATCACAGTCGCACCCGCATCTGCCACAATGCTATCCTCTTCGATACATTGTATCTCTACACCATATTGCTTGGCTTGTTCAAAAACGGATTTGAACTTACTTAAGGTAAGATCGTACTCTGTAAGAAACAGAGGCTCCTTGCCATTAGGGTGGTACGCTTCTGGAAGGGACATAGGATCAATGTTGATATTAATAAAATCATCAATGTCGCCATTCGCAAAATTGTCTGAAGCATACTTTTCCCTTAACTCTTGAATCTGTTTCCTTATTAAAGTGTTATATGGAGGAAACGAATAATAATGATTAGCACTTCGATGATCAAAACCAAGATACACAATTTTCGCAGCACCCATTAAAACAGCTAAATGAGTGGCAGCAAACCCTATCTGTTCTGCACCTATTATCCATGTTTCATTTGTTACATTTCGTGTTAAATTGTCGTGAGTGGTTTTTACATTTTGTTGAGTTATTTGACAAATTTTATTCTGATTGCGCGTCTCATTGTCGAGAAAAGGCTGCCCCTGGAAAAATCTGCACTCACAATCACCGAAAGACAGGTTAAACAACAAATGAACAAAATGTCCTGTCGAAAAATATGTTGTTTTTGGAAATGCTAGGTGACTCGCGTTAGTCCCTATGGAGATGCCATCGTTTATAGTTTGAATTTCATCATTCTTTAACTTACCGAGATGCGTGCCGTTTCCAATTATGTAAATGGTCTCACCTAAATGCTTATCTTTTATATCTGCTAAGTTTGTTATCATTTTTTTGTCCAGCATTCCCACACGAATGGATACGAAAACTTTACTTTATGTGTCTCTGATAATCTCTCTAAAATTTTATCCCTTCGTAAAACAGGTGTTTCTCCGTAATAATGAAATTGAATTAAAAAAGTGTGTACCTTCTCGACTAAATTAGCGTCCAACAACGACTCTAAAATATCAAATTCAGCCCCCTCCACATTCATTTGCATTAAATCAATAGGATCACCATTAACTGCATCCCACTCCTCAAATACTTCAGTAATGTCTCGAACAGAGCAAGTTTGCTTATTTTCTCCCTTCATGATAAACGAAGATCCATCCTCTGAAACAGAAATATCAAAGGTTCCGTTTTTGTTTCCTAACGCATAATTAAAAAACTTAACTTTATCAGAGGAATGCTTTAATGATCTATCGTAAAGCTCTTTAACAGGCTCAAAGCCATAACACTCACATCCATACTTTTCATTAATTTCTTTTGAATACTCCCCAACATAGGACCCTACATCCCACACGGTGGAATTGCTGTCTAAGTGAGGCATAAAGGATAGCAAATTATCGCCGCCTGCCGCAAAGAAAGCATGTAAGTGCTTGTCCTGTGTATGTCCATCAACACGGGTGCGTATATCACGAACATCCAAATCCTCTGTGATATTTTGATTGATTATGTTATCTTTCACTAATACATTTTCAAAAATCCAATCTTCTTGAGTGTCATACTTTCTTACCAGCTTTTGGTTCACTTCTGCATAAGGCAATAACTCAGCGTATAGCTCTGGAGACAGCGAACTTAAAATCTCGTCCAGATCATCCAAGGTATCGAATGTGATGATTCCCTTTTCATTAAAAAAAGAACCTATTTCGGTAGCTCCATGATAAATGGGTATTGTCCCCAAAGCCATGCAGTCCAGCAATTTCTCACTAAAATAATAGGGGTTTTGCGTGTTTTCTATGACGATAGAGAACCTATAAGGAGACAGCGCCTCTTCTTTGGTATCAAACGGCTTTTCCGCTCCTGCTCCCCACAGGTCAACTCCAGTTAAATTTTGAGCGATAGAGTGCCTTAATCTATGCCCAGAAGCTTGAGTTTTATTAGAGTAAATCATTGAAACCATTTCGCTTTTTAGCGGAAATCCATAATTTTCAGGCTTTACCCAACAGCCTCCGAAGGGGTAAAACTTAGTCTTTTCTGGATACCGATATAGAAGCTCTTTATCATATGTCAGCAGAAAATCATAGTTATCAATATACTTGTCCACATCAGCATAAATGGAGGGGTTTGTTTCTCGCGTCTCAACTAATAGGCCTATATTAGTGCCTGGATGCTTTGAATGCTCTGAGGACATTAGGTAGGAATCAGTAAAAAGGGTGACTCCCTCCCAACCTGAATCAACCTTGACATAACGAGTATATCGAGGCTTTTTATTATCCGTCATCGAGTATATGCCATCCTCAGTTTCCAGATGAGCAAAAGAGTTGTCGCATAAATTTATATTAATCATATTTTAATCCATGAGTCTGGGATGATATCCTTATCATCTAACTGTTTATCAGGGCCAAACCAACTCTTAGGGGCAACCACCTTTTTATTTTCAGATGTATTCAGCCAAGCACCCCACCAACTAAAAGAAGAGTTTGCAATTATGTTATCATCACACAATGACATCAGTTTTAAATCCTCGATGTCCTTTTGGTTTTCTACATACTCTGCGTTAGGAAGCGATAGATTTTCTTTACACCAATCTATATCATCACTAAAAACAAAAATGGTATCCACCTCACCTATCTCCATCAACGCCCTATCATAATAGTCTCGGGACAAGAGTGGGTGATGGTTCTGTAAATTAACATAATCACCTCTACGGACATGCAAAGATACAGTTTTCGTTTTTAGTAATTCCTCGTACCGATGCTCAGACTCGGTTGAGAAATTAAAACATTCTAAAATATAATCTCTATTATGTTTAAAATACTTTTCTGATTGAAAATAACCGTGATACACGCAGTTCTCAAAGTAAGGAAGCTGGCGGTACGAGAACTCTGTCTCCTTACACTGTTTAGAAAGCCACAAATCCTTTGAATTAGTGTTTACTTTGGCTAAAATACTTTTATGATAACCTCCATAAGCAGGATCAAGAAGCATGGGAAAAGTAGCAGTATCATCATTATCTTTTGCTAAACTAAGCAATGTAGCTATTTGAAATAGCTGATTGCCTAGTCCGTAATTATGGGACCCTCCTGGGTTCCCTGGGCCTAGTAAAGCGCAAGTAATCATTTAATCTAAGTCTTTCATAGCCGCGTAATTTGCTTCTTTTCCTGTTATGTCAGACAAAGATTCAAATTGATGCACAAGTCGAGGATCAAAAATATACAATGGCTCCCCTGTTCTTTGGAAATGGACATAAATCTCATCAATAACAAATAACCACTTATTTTCTTCTAACAACTCTAAATTCTTTTTTATGTAATCTAACTTCACCATGTAACCTACTGTTGTTTTGGTAAAGGTGGTCCTAGACACATTTTCCATCAAGGTTGCCGCTGGTGGAGTTATATTATTCCCCCCTAGGTAACAAAAATTATAGTCTGAAGGCAATTGAGAATAATAATCCAAAAATAAGGAATTGAAATCAGAACAGGGCTCGGCGTCATCCTCTAAAACTAAAATCTCACTTTCTCCTCTATCAATCGCTTCCTTCAGTAAATTAATGTGACTTAAAGTGCAAGCAATAGAGCCTTCGTTGTGGTGACGATCTCGGTTCCAAGCAGGGTGAATATCTTCAGGCAACTCTAAGGTCTTTCCATCCACCGCAGAAAATCGCGTTAGCTCAACCCCTAGAGCATCAAAAGACTTCTTGACTCTATTCCACCTATCTGCTCTACGATCTAAATTAATACAATACACATTATCAAACAAATCATTTACGGTTTTCATGTTACTCCTACCTCTGACATAAATTGAAGTATCCTTCTGTTGTACTCTCTAGCTAAATTCATGGCGTATTCTTTGTACATTCCTATGGTATGCTCATCTCTCCTAACTAAAGACTCAGCAACGCCTTCCACGCTCCTGAACATACAAATGTAATGCGGGTTTTCAATGTAAGGGTGAAACAAGTCTATGGTTAAGCATGAGCGAGGATCTTTCCAACCCCAGATGGGTGCAGACCTTTTATTGACCAACGCTTTAATCTCCTCAGAAAATTGACCTGATACTGACAGTATCTTTTCTCTTGTAGGTGGTTTAAACCATGAGCCTTCTGCTGCTGCCAAGATTCTTTCGTTGAGTTGCATGAACTCATCATCCTCAAAATGCCCCTGTGAGTTTGACCCATTGGCGAGCTTTAGTTCTTCCTCTCCCAAGGAGTCCTCTAGCATTATATCGCCCATGGATACTTTGGGATCATTATCAAAAGTGTGTAAAGCTTTTGCTAGTAATGAAGTGCCTGATCTATGCATTCCTAAAACGATAAAAGTTTTCATTTATTATTTAACTTTTTCCAGCCCTCAATCATCCCCTGTGCATTTTTAATGAGTTTTGGACGCCCCTCAGTTGCAAATTTGTCTTTCATCTTCTTGTACTTTTTGTCCCAATCTGTGTCGTACTTAGAGTCTTGAAGACGGTCATCTAGATGAATGCCAAACTCCCGCAAGCACACAACTGCTTTATTTAAACTTCTTACTTGTTGTGTTATATGCGCGTCCTCATGTCCATACCTTCCGTAATCCTCGCAGAATAAAGTAATATTATCTCGTACAAAACTACCCCAGGTGGTGCAAGCACCCCCAATGGCTTCTGCAACCAAGAAGTCCTCTACATCAACATCTCTGACCTTAATCCTATCAATCAACCCTTGAACATTGACGCAACACATTCCTACATGATCTTTGTATCTTTCAAGAATGTCAATGGATTTTTCTAGCCAATCGACTGGGAGCAACACATCGTTATCAATGACAGTACAGTAATCGTACTCTTTTTTCTCTAAAAAGGAGTTAAGCCTTTTTGCTTTACCTAGTGCTTGGTCAAAGTGCGTGAATTCTAAATTTTTACAGAACCCCCTAGGTTCTAAGTTTTCAAAGTACTCTTTGGTGCCATCAGTAGACCCGTCAGATACAACCCACAAATTAAAGCTGACCCCTGCGAAATCGAAGATTTGCTCAAGAGTCTTTTGTGTTAAATGAAGTCTGTTGTGAACAGACATAATAATGTAATTTCTCATCTATGAACTCCAATTACTTCAGAGCAATACTCTGGGTGATACTCCTTACAAAACTCTTCGTACATTTTACCATCCGACTGCTCCTCTTTATTGTACCAGCCCCCTTTGGACAACCACAGGGATCTTTTCATAACCAGTTGCATACAATCTATGTTATGAAATATCGGGGGGTATCCATCTAAAAAACAACGGTGCTTATCCTCTCCAGTGCGTTGAATGTATGGGCCGATCCTTAGAGTTCCCTCTAAAACGACTGGGCTAATTAAGATATCTCTTTCACAGTTAGACAAAGCTTCAAGAGCTTTGGGGTAGAGTATATTGTCTGGGTTAAAATGAACGATATACTCGCCTTTTGCCTCGCGTATGCCCAGATCTCTCAGGCTGTGACCCCAATCATTGTATCTTTTTTTTGTCGCCTTGTAGCGATGAGTAAATGAGAACTGCGATAAGTCTGGTAACGGTCTGCTGGTAGGTCCATCATGATAAACTAGGACTTCAAAGTTTTTATATGTGGAGTTGTCAATGGACTGCATCCCCTCCAAGAAAACATCATCGGAAATAACACCATCGTAATGAGGGCAAACAATACTAAACTTATATTCAGACACCCGAAGCCTCCATTAAGGTGTTTATTTTTTCGTATAGTTCAGTGTGGTTTTTGATTTGAAAAGTATCCCTGTACAACTCTAATCTCTTGGAGGCTACTTTATTCAAATCGAAGTACTCTTCTGTCACAGCGTGCAGATTATTACCCATGCTCTCTCTGTGTTTTTTATCTCTACAAACTTTAGTTAAAACTTTTACCCACTCACTCTTTGATGCTTCGGGGTCAATCAAATAACCTGTTTTTCCATTAAAGATGGTCTCATCATAACAACCAACATTTGAAGCGATCAAGGGGACTTTATACCTACCGCACTCAGCGACCTTAATTTCTGATTTAGAATCATTGAAATCATTCATTTGTAGGGGGGCAATTGCTACATCAATGTGAGCGAATATGATACCATACATATGTGTAGGTAGTGCCTCATGAATATACCAATTTTTCTCGCCCTTAAATCCCTTCAACAGAGTGTTCTTATAATTTTTCCATACATCTAGCTGCCACTCGTCCTTCTTATCGCCTTTCGGTGGTTTTCCGAAAAAATGCCATTCAATATTCTTTGCCCCAACCCGTTGGTTTACGAAGTGTGGAATTCCAGCGAACTCTTTTACATCCTCTTCGTGATGGATTCCACCCGCCCAGCCAATGCGAACAACCCGCTTATTCTTAGCAGGAACTTTCGGATGATTCCAACCATCTAACTTATAATCAATGGCATTCTTGACAACTGCAAGCACACCACCACAGTACTCTTGTATCCTCTCAGCGAACTTTCTCTGAGTAACAGTAACAAGATCTGAGTGGTTGTAAACAAACTTAGTGGCATCTGACAGGCCCTTCTCTTCATACACTTGCTTTAGTCTATGGCCTTCATACAAGTTAGTTAATAAATCGTCAGTGTCGTAATGTACGAACTTTCCAAACTCTTTTGCTTTACCAATAACTCTAGCAGTGTAATGACCCCCCCAATTGCAGATATTTTGCGTCATCACAATATCTGCCCACTTCATATTTTCAAACTGCCAATCCTCTTTCCACCGACCTGCATTCTCACCCTCTTCCTCCATCCCTAGAGGGTTTTTATCAAATCTAACTTCTACAATATCTGGATGTAACTCGGCTAATTTTTGGAAAGGGTTCCAAGCTCTATAAAACGCACAACCACCATCATTGGCAGGAACAACTAGTATCTTTAATTTATCCATGTGTAAAAAAATAAGAGGAGCCCGAAAGCTCCTCTTATTATAGATCCTACTTTTTACTTATTACGCTTTTTTTGTAGGTTTTACAGCTTCAACTTTTTGAGCCGCAACTTCCTCCTCATTGACCGCTTTGGTCGCGTCTGAGGAGTGAGCAAGTCCGAGGCCAGAACCGAGGGACTTAAGGGCATCTCCAAATTCCATGTTTTTGTTCAAAGGAACAATTGCCATGACCATGTTGGAATAGTGCTGCCTCTTTCTAGGACTAAAGACAGCGCACCCACCCTCCCAAGCAGCAAGGCTGGGAAGGAAACCTTTCAACAAGGTCCAAAGAGTATCGAGGAATCCTCCAGGAGTGTCGGTAGTGCCTTCACCCATGAACCCCTCAACCATAGAACAGGACATCAGACCCGTTCCAAGTAGAACCGCAAAAGCGGCAGGTAGAATAATATTTTTCATGATTGTAATCTTTCCATGTAATCATCNTCANCANCNTCTGTANTAGAACGNTTGATGTCNNNAGCAGACCNTTCAACCGCNGCNAANGGGTTGATGCTNTCAGCAATCTGCTTAAGCTCCTCATAATCNTCCAGCTTCACAAGAGACTGGATATCATGTAGAGAATCCATCCA
>FUFK010072671.1_pt1 | contig 23819 bp, 38 predicted proteins | sample 1021851 | NCBI WGS metagenome assembly FUFK01 (sample SAMEA51879418, study PRJEB19060) | metagenome | reverse complement strand
AGGCGTTGAAGTTCGTATTCTCGACGATAGTGGAGAAGCATCACTTCTTGACGCTGGAACATATACACTCGAAGACGGAACGAAAATTGTTGTAAACGAAGATTCTCGTTTAGCATCTTTAGGAGATGACGAAGTTGAAGTTGAAGTAGAACTTGAACATACTCCTGACCACAAAGAAGATGAAGAAGACGAGATGGGCTACGACAAGAAAAAGGTCGATATGAATTACGACAAAGTTCGTGATGCACTAGACCAAGGTTTCCCAGACTTAGGGCAAGACACTATCGACGCTATCGCTACTCTTGTAGCAACTATTTACTCTAACGACGAAGAAGTTGTTGAAGTTGTTGCTGAAGAAGAAGAAGAAGAAAGAGAAGATATGTCTAAATTCTTAGAAGAAGCTTTTGCAAGTATAAGCGAAAGACTAAACGCTTTAGAAGATGCGCCTGCATCTAAGGGTGTAACACACTCGCCAAACAACTTTTCGGCTACGCACAAGCCAAAAGATTTAAAACAATTAAATAGTGTAGAACGTGCGCTACATAACATAATCTCTAACAAATAATCTTATGAGTAATTTAAAGAAATACGATTTCGATATTACTGTTGCAGCAAACACTTATGCTGGTGAGTTAGCTTTACCTTATGTAACGGCGGCTTTACTTGGCGCAGAAACTATTGCAAAAGGTCGTTGTCGTTTAATTGAAGGCGTACAATACAAGGCCGTAATTAATTCAATTAGAACATCTGACACAATTCAAGCGGCTAATTGTTCGTTTAACGATGGTGCAGACTTAACACTAGACGAACAAGTTGTTACACTTAGCGATCTAGCAGTTATGGAAACTATCTGTCGTGGAACACTTTTTCCAACTTGGGTAGCTGCACAGGGGTCTATGAATCGTAACGGCGATTTACCTGTTGAGTTTACAGACTTCCTAATGGCATCAGTAGCAGAAAGAACTGGAACTAACCTAGAATCTTTAATTTGGACTGGAGCATCACCATTTGGAACTGGCTTACTATCTACTGACGGAGTAATTGATGACGACGCAACTGGTATTGACGGATCGGCAATGAAGGACTTTATTGAAGCTGACCTAGCTACAGCGTTTACATCAGCAACTATCCTTGGTCATATGAACACAGTATTTGACGCAGCACAAGCTGCACCAGGTATTCTACAAAAGCCAGGTTGCGGTTTTTATATGTCATACGAAGCTTACGCTTTCTTCTTGCAAGCGATCGCTGCTCAAAGCACAAACCAAGGTTACAANCAAGACTTAGGCGGTGCGACATACTTAGGTTACCCTGTTTACCCAACACCTGGAATACCAAACACAACTGACGTAATGGTATTTACATACCCTGACAATATTGTTGTTGGTACAAACAACTACACGCCAGACACATCAGCACAACTTATCCCAGCTTACGCATACGACGGATCGGACAACGTAAAAGTTGCAATGCGTTTTGGAGTTGGTGTAAACGTCGCTAACAAGTCTGACGGTGTTGTTGGATTTAACTTCTCTTAATCACTAAAATAGAATAATATGCCTTGTTTAATATCAGCCGCAAGAGGTATCGATTGCAGAGATGCGATCGGTGGTTTAAAGGCAATTTATTTTTGTAGTAACTACTGCTCTAACATTCTTGCATCGGCAACAGTGACGGCATCATCTTATATTATCACAGACGCAGACTTTCAAGACTGGGATATATTTGGAACGCCAACATCGTCAAAGGTGCAAGTATACAAATATGATTTAGTAACTGACTTGTCAAACTTAACAGTTGCAATTGAAGCTGATAAGGCAACAGGTTCAGTAATGTACAATCAGACTTTGAACGTAGTGCTACACAAAGTGGTTGCCGCAGACCTATTTCAATTAGGACTAATCGCAAAGAATCGTGCGCAAATCTTTGTACAAGATTCTAACGACAATGTTTTCTTAATGGGAATAGAGGACGGGTGTTACCTTACTGGTGGTGATACAATAGCGACAGGAACTAACCGTTCAGATATGAATGGCTTGACGCTTAACTTTACTGCTAAGGAACAAGATCCGTTGTATATACTACCTGCATCAGCAGGCCCAGGAACAGCTCAGTTCCCATTCGATGGATTGGACGACGAAGCTGACCTAGCTATCACATCAGCGTAAGTTGGTTTGATGAACGATAAGAAGGGGTGTGGCAATGCGCCGCATCCCTTTTTATTTTAAACAAATTACAAGTTGTTATATATTTCATAGATGCAACAAATTAGGAACGCAAATAACGCAACAGGAGCTGACGTAACTAATTATTTTTATGTCACGGCAAACCAAGTTCAAAGTATTGCACAATCTAGTGTTAAATATTTAGTTGAGCTTACATCGTTAAGTTCTAAAAATTCTTTGTATTTTATCCCTTTAGCAGTAAATACCGACAATGTACCAAGGTATGTACGACTTACTTTTGGAGTAATGGACAAAGACACAACGGCTGACCCAACTAATGGTATCATAAAATTCTATGATGACACGGGAAAGCTAGACACATATCCTATGGGTTTTTATACCTACAACATTTACGAGCAAACAAGTAGTTCAAACTTAGACCCTGCTAACGCAACTTTGATAGAAGAGGGTATGGCTTATGTTAGAGATTACTCTGGCAATATGGAAGAAGTAACTCCTGACTTTAACGAATATAACCCGACCGTTACACAATACGTTTACCCATAATGAACAAACACGATTTTAGCGTTATAAATTATACTGACCAAGAGATACCAGTATTTCAAGAAAAGCAAGGTCAAAATTATGTATCGTATGGCTACGACGACCTTTACGGTGATTACTTGCGTGATTTATTTTTAGCAAGTTCAACTAACGGTGCGATCATAAACGGTGTTGCCGATATGATTTACGGAGGTGGGTTAGACGCTACTGACAGAGACGACAGCGATTCTAAACGTGAACAATGGTTACGCCTTCAAGACTTACTTCGTAAAAGCTCTGACGGTCTTTTGCAACGTGTAGCATTTGATTTAAAGTTATATGGTATGGCTTATGTCAATGTTATTTGGAACGCATCAAGGACAAGAATAGGTTGCATAAAACATCTACCTGTTCACACAATGCGAAGTGGCATAGCTGACGACGAAGGTAACGTAAAAGAATACTACTACAAGTCAGACTGGAAAGAAAAAAGACTTAAAGAAAAAACAATAAAAGCGTTTTCTTTAGAAGACAGAACGGTTGCATCTACTTGTTTACAGATTAAAAGATACACGCCTTCGCTTCACTACTACTCTGTTCCAGACTATGCAGGAGGCACTAATTATTGTGAACTTGACCAACGCATCAGCGACTTCCATCTTTCGAACATACGTCGAGGGTTTTTCCCTTCGATGCTTTTGTCGTTTAAGAATGGCGTACCTACACAAGAAGAACGCCGTGTTATAGAACAAAAGGTTATACAAAAGTTTACTGGCGACGATAACGCAGGACGTATTCTAATCACGTTTAACGACGGCGACGAGACTGCTCCAGAGTTTACACCGATACAACAAAACGGTGCTGATGGTATGTATGAGTATCTATCGAAGTTAGTTAGCGAGAAGATACTAACGGCGCATCGCGTAGTAAGCCCTTTGATGTTTGGCATAAGGTCTGAAGGTGGTGGATTTGGCAATAACGCAGACGAATTAAGGGATTCATATTCTTTGTTTAACAATACTGTCATAGCTCCATTCCAAGACATAATTTTAAAGACGTTTGGAATGTTGTTTGGCATAAACGACATTGAGCTAGATTTATTCTTTATTACAGCTAAACCTGCTGACTTCTTAGACTTAGACGTTATAGAAACGCTTGACGAAGGTGAGCAAAAAAAGGAAGGCGTTACAACAGAAGATGAAGTTATTGTTGACGAACAAGTTGATGAAGTACAAGTTGATGACGTTGAAGAAGTTGACGATACGATGCCAGATATAACTATTGATAAAGAAGCATCATATAATGGTGCGCAAATTTCATCGGCACTTGATATTATTGTAAAAGTTGGAGAAGGTTTGCTAACACCAGAGCAAGCAATTGTTTTCTTAGTGCAAATGCTACAATTTGACCCTGCTGTTGCTAAAGCACTATTTACTGAAGGTAAGGACGCAACTGTTGAAATAGAAAAATTTAGAAGCAAAAAAACTAAAAAAAAAAGGAACGTCTTTGACGAATCAATTACTGACTACCCACAATCAGTAAAAAACAATGCTAAAAAAGTTTTGGACTTTGTAGAAAAAAACGGCTGGGGTTCTTGTAGCCCAAGCGGTATAGGAAAGCGAAGAGCCAACCAATTAGCTAAAGGCCGTCCAATAAGTATTGAAACGGTGCAACGTATGGCTAACTACTTGACACGTCACGCTAAAGATTTAGAAAGTAGTAAGTCTTACAACGACGGATGTGGTAAGCTTATGTATGACGCTTGGGGTGGTAAAGCTGGTCTTAGATGGGCTAAGTCAAGACTAAAGCAACTAGACCTTAGCAAAGAAGAAATGAGCGATTGTGTGCGCTTGTCTGCTGCGGAAAGTTTGATTGAGCAAGCTGAAGATGAATCAACATTGCTTAAAGAATTTAGTTTAGTAGATGCAAGCAAAGTAAACTACGATCACGAAGAACATCTTAACAAGATGTGGAATTTTGCAAAGCCAAGGGTTATACCAGGCAGCTCACAAGAACGTGGCAGTCGTGGAGTATCTGAACAAGACAACGAATTAATTAGAGTACGTTACGCTTATATGCCTAAGAAAACAGGAATCAATGGCAACCCGTCAAGAGACTTTTGCAAGCTTATGGTTGGCGCAGGCAACAAAGTATGGACAAAAGAACAAATTGAATTAGCATCAGACCGTGCAACTAACCCTGGCTGGGGGCCTGCTGGCTCTGACTTTTATAACATTTGGTTTTATAAAGGTGGTGGGTCTTGTCAGCACTTTTGGGAACGTAGGACGTACCTAAAGAAAGACAACAAACGAATTAGCGTAAATGAAGCACGTCGTCTAATTCAAAAAGAACAAGCTAGTCTATTGAAAAAAAATGATATAAGAGTTGCAAGAAGGCCAAGAGATATGGACGACCGAGGTTTTATAGACCCTCAAATTGCAGCAAGAATAAAAACACCTAAAAACCCAAAGCCACCAGGCGCAGAATAATATGGCACAATCACAAGCATTATTTGTATCAGCTAACAGACTGAAACGAGACACAGCAATAGGAGGGTCAGTTGACGACGATCTTATCCGTCCTTACGTTTATATGGCACAACAACGCTGGATTCTACCTGTTTTGGGAACTGACTTATATGACAAGCTTTGCAGCGATATTGACACAGGTTCTGTATCTGGTGTGTACGAAACATTGCTTGACCAGTATGTTATACCTGCAACTGTGCAATATGCGTTTTCGCAATTAATACCTTATCTAAGGGTTCGATTTGTAAACAACGCCGTTGTTATTATGAATAGTGAACAAAGTTCTGCTGCAACATACGACGACCTAAGACCACTAATTGATCAAGCAAACGATATGGGCAACTTCCATAGACAACGCTTAATAGATTACTTGTGCGATAATTCTTCTAGCTATCCAGAATACACGTCAAATACTGGTTCGGATTTATGTCCTACAACAAACAACTACACACAAGGGTTAAATGTAGATGACGTATATACTGACTTAAAGCAACAAGCGTTTTTAACTGCAATTGGTAAATGCGACATATGTTAAACAAGAAACGTGGCAAGTATAAGCCAAGTCAAAAAAACGAACAAAAACTAAAAAAGTACATCAATGGCAAATCAGAAAGTCAGCGACCTAACGGCACTAGGCGCAACACCTGCGAATGACGACGTTTTATATATTGTAGATACTTCAGCGAGTGCAAGTAAAAAGGTTACATATGCTAACCTTGTAGCTGGTGCTGGAGGTACTGTTGTTACAACAAAGGTATCTATAAACAATACTTCTGTTTTAGCAATGAAGTATGACAATACGCCGATTACTTTAAAAGCTGCTGAATCAGGTAAAATTATTGTACCTGTTGCAGCCGTAATTGTAGCTACTTACGCAACAACAGCAGAAAGTTCATCAGACGATTTGCGTATTGGTTGGTCTGCATCAGATTCCACAACCTCACAATATTGGGCTGCTTCAAGAGATTTTATGAATGGTGTATCTAGTGGAACAATATCGGTTTATTATGGTGGTCAAGTTGGTGGTGCAACAAGTAACAAAATGACCTTTAGTCTAACAAACAAACCCTTCCAAATTTGGTGTTCAGATGTTTTCAATGGAGGTTGGTCAATGGACGTTTATTTTTCATATTATATGGTTGACGCATAATGGATATAACACAATACGAAATGCTTGTACTAGCAACAGGTCTGCTAGGTACTGTCTTTAAGTTTCAACGAGATTACACTATTCTGACAGCTAGAGTAGTTGCCTTAGAAAAGCACGAAAGCGAGGTTAAAGATTTGCTTCGAAACTTGTGCGAAGGGATGCAAGAAATAAAATTATTGTTAGCTGAAAAAGGTATTAAATGAGGGAAATTAAATCAGTTGTTTTACATTGTACAGCTACGCCATTAGACAGAAAACTTACTGTCAAAGAAATTAGAAAGTGGCACGTCAAAGGCAATGGCTGGGCGGACATTGGGTATCACTTTGTGATCCATCAAGACGGCACAATTGAACGTGGTCGTCCTATTGGTAAAGTCGGCGCACATACTTGGGGCAACAATCACGGCAGTATTGGTGTTGCATATTGTGGTGGTGTAGAAAAGAAAGTCTTGAAGTCAATGGACAAAGAAAAGCCAAAGTCTAAAACGACATTTGTATCGAAAGACACGATGACTGACGAGCAAGAAGCATCGTTTAGAAATTTGTTTAAAATGCTCGAAATTATGTTCGGCGAGCTAAAGTTAAGAGGACACAACGATTACACTTCGTCAAAAGAATGTCCAGGATTTAAAGTCAGGGAAAAGTTTGGCGACATAATGGAATTATAAAAAATGGAATTTATTGAAAACAATTGGGTTGAGTTATTGCTTGCCCTTATCACTTTTGGTAGCACATACACAGCTTTGACTGCTACTAAAAAAGACGACGAAATACTTGACATCATAAAGCGAGTATTTAATGCTATTGTATTGGGCAAGAACACTTGTCAGAAAGATTGCAAAGAACAATGCAAAAACAAATAATCGGGCTACTATCTAAGCTAGACCTGACCGAAATATTCCGTGACAAAGGAAAGCTTCGTAAATGGTCAGCAAAGCGCACTATTGGAGGCGTAATCGTAACCTATGCACTAACATCGATGAACGGGCAAATTGAATGGGACGGCGTTGTTTTATGTGTAGTAGGCATTGTACCACTATGCTTGTCATTCTTTGAAGGACGTAAGGCCTAGATTAAAAGGTAAAAAGCTGAAAGCGTTTCAGCATCTTACTAAAAAGGAAAGGCGTATTCTCATTGTTGGGGATTTGCATTGCCCTTTTGATTTAGACGGATATTTAAAGTTCGTTGTTGACACTTACGAAAAGTGGAATTGTAACCAAATTATTTTAATAGGTGATTGTATTGATAATCATTATGCCTCATTTCACCCAACAGACCCTGATGGCTTTGGAGGTGGTGAAGAACTTGACAGAGCGATTAAACGACTGTCAAGGTACAGAGACGCGTTCAATAAAATCTGCGATAGAAAGGTGGACGTACTAATCGGAAATCACGATCGCTTAATTATGCGTCGTGCATTTGATTCCAACATACCTGCTAGATGGATAAAGTCATACAACGAAGTTCTTGGTACTGACTGGAATTGGTGCGAGCGTGTCGTTTATGACGACGTTCAGTACACACACGGCGAAGGAGGAACAGCGAGAACCCGTGCGAAGAACGACTTGATGTCGTCCGTTGGTGGGCATATACACACACAAGCATATTGCGAACATCTTGTAGGAAGAAACTATCGCATCTTTGCAATGCAGACTGGTTGTGGTGTAGATGCTAAAAGCTATGCTGCTGCATACGCAAAGAACTTCAAACGTCAAGCAATAGGGTGTGGAATCGTTTTAGGGGGGCATACAGCCATTAACATTATGATGCCCTTGGGTAAGTCTAAAAAACCAAAAGGAAGCGTTTTATAAGCACGAAAAAGCCCCCACCGAAAATGAACTAAAAGGCGAGGGCTTAGTCAAACACATAAACAAATCTAATGTGATTGTGCTAAGATAAGTTAGAATATCCAAATATCACAAGCATTGTATCACGCATTGATGGTTGATTGCAAAATTCACCACGATTGTTGTAACCTTCAAACCTAAGTCGTCCTTTTATAAATTCAATCTTAGGTTGTTCCGGTAAAATGACATCGTGAAATAACTTTGTGCCGGTGCTGACCGGAATCAATAAAACGCACACTTTACCTTTTCGACTTTCTTCTATGGCTTTTTTTACAAATGCTTCCTTTAGTTTTTTTGAATATGGAGGATTAACAAAATTGACTTTACCCCAATCAACAGTCAAACCATTCCAAGACATATCGTGTTGAAAAGGACAAGGATCAAAATCAAAGTTGAATCGCTTATTTAACTTGTCGTAAAAATCTTTTGGCGTTCTCCAATCGTCGGGTTGTTTAGGTCTTGAAGCTTTCATCTNANNANGTGCATTGTAAATAGNATCGCNAGTAAAAGAATNAGACAAGTAATAAACTTGTTAATGGGTGAAGATGGGTCTGAAGTAATCATTGTTTATGGGTTTCTGCAAATATAAACAAATAAAAGTTAAATAAAAATAAAGGTTTTCTTTTGCTTTTATAGAAAGTATGTTGTAGATTGCGATATGTTAAACAATAAAAAAAAACATTATGAACGACCTAGACAAACTAATTAAAAAAGCCGAAGACTATATACAATACTATCAAGAAAAGATAGACAATAAGAAAATAGAATTAGATGCTTTTTACACGGCACGAGACGCTAAAGCTGATAACCCTTATACAAAATGAGAACGATATATCCAGATGAACCTATTAAAGACTTTAAAGAATGGCGTGAATATATACGTCAACAAGTCTTAGACGCTAATGAACGTCGTGTTATTGCAGAGTTTATTGAGGACATAAGAACTTCAACAACACCAAAGAAACAATGAGCAAAGTATTAGTAAACATATCGAACGAATACGGTTACACTATAACAGGTGTAGAAGGCGAAATTATAGATGTTGGTGGTTGTGCTTTAACTGCGCCTGGTTTAACTGACATAGATCTAAACAAGACTTATGAGAAGATAATTACACTAATGGTTGACGGTTTATATGTCGGCTTTGCTGGTGTTGCATCAGCCGTTAGTTACATTAACAAAGCTGAAAAAAATAAAAAGATAAGCAACATAACATTTTGGAATGACAAAGATTGTATCTACGGCTTAAAGTTTAGATACTTAGTAGGCAGAGAAGATCCCAACGACTTGCTTAACACAGAAAAAGATAAGGAGATTTTTCCTACTACAAAAGCAAAGAAAGATTATCTTTCGAGGGTTATGGGCCAAAAGCTTAAACGCTCAATTAACAAATACGAAATAAATTATAAACCTTTTAATTATTAATTATGCAAACAAGCAAAATAAAATCTACTCAAGCGAGTGGGACTTACGTTAGTAAGTTTGACGGAGCGACTATGTACACTTCGGAAGTTGAATTAGAAGACGGAACAGTTGGCGAAGTATCAGCTAAGTCACCTGACAGATGGAACGTAGGCGACGAAGTTGCATACACAGTAACAGAAGGTAAGTTTGGCAAAAAGCTAAAGCTAAACAGACCTGACTACGGAAACAATGTAACAAGCACTAGCAATACGCTAACACGTTTTCACGATCGCGAGGAAAAAAAGCAACATTTAATTATGAATCAATGGGCTATAAAAACGGCTATTGATTGCGAATTAAGTCTAGTATCGCCAGACAAGTTTGAGTTACGAAATGCAATAGCAATTGCTAAAATGTTAAAAAAGTATGCACTTGATTTAGACAATGTAGACGTTACTTTACAAGCTGACGAATCAATTAAAAAACCGTTTTAATGAAACATAAATCAGACTTTCACGAATTTATAGGCAAACACTATGGAACACAAAGGCGAATGGCCAAGTCTCTAGGTGTTACACCTGAGACTGTAAGATCTTGGATAAAAACAAACCCAAGAGGTATGCTTAAATATTCACCTGAAATAGTAAAAGATAAAAATGTAACTGCATCTCAGATCGTTTGGGAAGTTGTTTATCGAGAAAAGGAGCTTAAAAATAATGCTTGATTATTTTACTTTTGCTAGTGAGGACGCTAAACAATACGGAGTGGATGAAGCTATTATGCTTCACCACATCCGCTATTGGGTAGCTAAGAANGAAGCNAACGACAGAAACTTTCACGAAGGTAGATACTGGACATACAACAGTCAGTCAGCTTTTGCTAAGTTGTTTCCGTTTTGGACGGCGCGTAAAATAGGTCGATTGCTTACAAAGCTTGAAGAAAAAGGCGCAATAATATCAGGCAATTTTAACGACAAAAGATACGATCGAACTAAGTGGTTCACTTTGACAAATGCAATTGACAATTTAAGTAGTTTGCATATGTCAAATATGACAAATGGATATGTCAAAAATGACTCACCTATACCAGATAACTACCAAGAGACTAAACAAAATACAACACATATAGTGATGCCATTTGATTCTGATTTGTTTAAAGAAAGTTGGACACTATGGAAAAAGTATAAAAAGGAAGAACATAAATTTGGCTACAAGTCAGCGGTATCAGAACAAGCCGCTTTGAATAAATTGAACAACCTATCAAACAAAAACGAACAAGATGCAATCGAACTTATCGAACACGCCATCGCTCAAGGATGGAAAGGATTCTACTCTAACGGAATACGCTCAAAAGGTAAAGACTTCGACGCTGAAAAGTATCGCGCTTATATCGACACGCTCTAAGATCACACCTGCTGAAGCGTGGCATCACGGCACAAATGTTCGTTCAGCATATAAGCATTGTCCTAAAATAACACACGCCGCATTGACAGCTTTGCTCAAAAGCACGTTGGATTATTTAGACTATACTAAAACCATTCGTGAAACGGAACACATCATTGAAGCGGTGGATCACTTGATTGAGTGGTTTCCAGCTATGAAGATTGAAGAATGGCGGTGTATTATGATGAACTTTAAAACGGGCAAATATGGAAAGCAATACGAACGCCTTATGTTGCCCGAACTTGTCGAAGCGTTTCAGCAATTCGAAGGCGAACGTGCCGAACGACGCGAAACAACCTGGAAGCACATTAAGGACAAGCCACAAGAACCAATGACCGAAGAACAAATTAACATCTTCAAGAAACTTGCTGACGACTTAGACTTGCCAGAAGATGATACTGACGAACGTGGACGATGGAAGTTTATCGTACACCCTAATTCAACAACCAATGATTGAGTTAAAACATATCGACTGTATGGAGTACCTCAAGACGCTAGAAGATAACGCCTTTGATTTAGCTATTGTTGATCCTCCTTATGGAATAGGTGAAGATGGTAAAAGCAATCATAGTAGAGGTAAATTGGCAAAGGCAACAAAATACACGCCCAAAAATTGGGATAGTTCAGCACCACCTAAAGAGTATTTTATAGAGCTTAAAAGAGTAGCGAAAGAGGTTATTATTTGGGGGGCAAATCATTTTATTGAGAACATACCAAAAGCAAATTCTTCTTCGTGGGTAGTATGGGATAAGCAAAATGGTCAAAATGTTTTTGCTGATTGTGAACTTGCGTACACAACACACAAAAAAGCCGTAAGGAAGTACAATTTCAAATGGGCCGGGATGTTGCAAGGCGATATGAAGAATAAAGAAATCAGAATACACCCTACACAAAAACCCGTAAAACTTTACGAGTGGTTACTGATGAACTACGCAAAAGAAGGTGATAAAATTCTTGACACGCACCTTGGAAGTGGATCAATTGCAATAGCTTGTCACAACCTTGGCTATGATTTGGTTGGTTGCGAGTTAGACAAAGAATATTATGATGCTGCAAGTAAAAGGTTAAAGCAACACCAAGCGCAAATAAGAATGTTCTAATGAATGAAGTAAGCACAATAGGAATACTCAACAAAAACAACCCGACAAGTTTACGACTTGTAAAAGACAAGCATTGTTCGTATGACGCTGAGGACGACCTACACATCGTAGAAATAAAAAACAGACGTTCGTACTATCCAACTAAAATGATAGAGGCGATGAAGTTGTTTGCTAATTATCAGAAAGCACAACTGAAGAACAAGTTTTTTATATATGTAGTAACAGACGAAAAAGGTCTTTACACTTTTAACATTTCAAAACACATTGACACAATTATTGCATCTGGTTTGGTAAAAAAAGAACAGCCAAGCAAGACAGACTTTAAAGGACGCAAGACAATAATTAAATACTACTACAACCTTAACGAAGAACTTTCGTCATTTACTTATCCCCAATAGTTGCAAAATACTTTTAATTGTTTTATATAGTTCAACTATGGAAGGACTTGTTATTGCAATGGTGATTTTAGCGTTCGTAGATATAGGCGTAGAATACTACTTGTACCAAGGACTTAGAGTTAACGAAGCAATTATTGCTTTACTTGGTATTATGTATTTATGCCTGTAAAGCGATCAACACTAATCAAGAAACTTGACAAAGTGTTTAGTCAATACATAAGACTAAAAGACGCTGACCACGCAGGATATGTAAATTGTTTTACTTGTGGCGTCACAAAAAATTGGCGTGAAGTAGACGCAGGACATTTTCAATCAAGAGGTAAATACGCAACACGTTGGCACGAAGATAACGTCAAGCCACAATGTAAACGATGCAACGGATTTCGTGGAGGTGAACAATATCAGTTTGCGCTAAACCTTGGAACTGACTTAGCTGATGAACTTGTTGTACTAAGCAACCAACCTGCTAGATTTACTAACGACGAGTTGTTAGAAAAAATAAAACACTACCAACAGAAAGTCAAAAAACTTTTGTAAGCTTTGGGTGTGGTTCAAAAGTATATAAGGGAAAACTATGGTGCGATAATAGAAATCGCTAAAGTCATTACGCAAGGACGACACCCAGATTACGAAGATTTAGCACACGAAGTTATTGTGATGGTGCTTGAAGCAAACCGCGAAAAAATGCAAAAGATAGTTGAAAAAAATCAAATGCGTTTTTGGATAATTCGGTTATGTATAAACAACTATCGAAGTTCGACAAGCCGATACCATTACAAATATCGAAAACCAACGGAACGTCACAAACAAGCGACTGAACATCTAAATCATTTACATAATTTAAATGACGTTGAGCAAAAAAAATGGAATGAAGTTTTGCTTAATTTTATAGAAGATAAGTTGCAAGATGTCGATTGGTTTGAAAAAAATTGCTTTGCTATTTACTACGGCGATCGACATTCACTAAACTCAATGGCAAAAGAAACAGGCATAAGTCGTAACACGTTGTATCGTGCTATTCGAGATGTCAGAAATTACATACAAAATGAAATCCAAAAGCAAGGGCTTAGGCGATACAATACAAAAAATAACTGAAGCAACTGGAGTAGAGAAAGTCGTCAAGAAGTTTTTTGGCGATGATTGTGGTTGCGACAAACGCCGCGATCGTTTGAATAAAATGTTTCCTTATCGTCAGATAAAAGAAATGACAGAGGAACAATACAACTTTTTTAAAGATGTGTTGCAACCTGCATATCGAGGACACAAAAATATTAAAGGAGAAGATTCAAAATACTTCTACAAAATGTACAATGACATCTTTGGCAAAAATATGAAATTAAGTAAATGCACTTCTTGTAACAAGAATATGTATATTGAACTTTTAAAAGTATTTGAAGCGCAATGTACAAATGACGAATAATATTTATCTTAACGTGGGTTATTTATACGACAAAGACGGTAAGGCGCAACAAGAAATAACTAAAAGTCAAGCGTTAGATTTAACAAAGAAACGAGTTCAACTAATGGGCTATTCTTGGCACGAACTACAAAGCGCAAAGCGACACAGATATTTAACTGATATGCGCAAGGTTGTATGTACTTATCTTTACGACAACCGTTGGACATTTCCACAAATTGGAAAGCTACTAAAAATGGATCACACGTCCGTCATTTATCACCGTCGCACATTTAACGAACTACTACAAACCGACGACCAAATGCAAACGCTTTGGCTACAATTTAAAAATACATAATGAGCGCGCGAAAAGCTAAACGTCACATCAACGAATCTGACGACTATCTTGTTTTTACACGAAAGCGAGATGTGATAAACGTAAACCACAAGGACAACGATTCGTTAAATATTATATTGGACTTAGCAGTAGCCAACAAACACTTTTTAGAATTGCTAAAGTCTGTAATCAAATCAGTAGATGAATATACAAAGCAAGAAAATATTGATAAGTCAGATACAAGTCGACCCGAAGAACCCAAGGATTCTGAACAAGACAAAATTCAAGAAGCTGAAATCATCGATTGAGAACTTTCCCGAAATGCTTGAAGTGCGACCTATTGTCGTTGCTGATGGTATTGTTGTTGGTGGGAATATGCGATTACTAGCAATGAAGGAATTAGGATTTCGCGAAGTCACGGCCATTGACGTTACCGATTGGACACAAGGTCAACGTGATGAATTTATGATTAAAGACAATCTAAACTTCGGCGACTGGGATTATGACATACTAGCAAACGAATGGGAAGGCACTGACTTAGAAGATTGGGGGCTTGACTTGTGGCAAGAAGAAGAACCTAAAGAAGAACCAAAGCAACGAGGTATCAAGATTGAATTTAACGAAGACGATTACGACACAGCTAACGAACTTATCAACGCACTAAAAAATTCAGATACCTACATTGGGGGGATAGTCTTAGACGCTTTAAGGAAGCAATTTAAATAACACAAATGGCACACAATAAAAAAGACTTTCTTGAAGCACTTGAGCGATCACTTGGTGTGGTAACGACAGCATCGAAAGCGTGCAACATATCAAGACGCACACATTATCGATGGTTAGAGGAGGACGAAGAATATGCTAAGTCAGTTAAAGAAATTAAAGACATTGCTTTAGACTTTGCAGAAAGCCAACTGCATAAACAGATTGGTGAAGGCAATACAACTGCAACTATCTTTTTTTTAAAAACACAAGCTAAAGACAGGGGGTATATAGAAAAACAACAAATAGAAGTTAACGAACCAAAACCTTTTAAGTGGTTTGACGACGAAAACTAAAAAACGCAAAGACGCAAAAAAAAGAAAAAAGCTTCGCAAGTTATTTAACGAACACGGGGTTAAATTCTACGAACCAACAACGGGCGTATTTAAGGTAAATGGTATAACGTATTATCCAAAAGCTAAGAAGTATCAAATCGACGGTAAGTGGATCGGTGTTACTTGTGTTGAAGAATTTATTGAAGTGATTAAGTGAAGCAACCATCGACATACTATCACGTTAAAAAGTCTAAGGCAAAAATACAAGTACATCAAGGCGGTACACGTTCGGGCAAGACCTATTCCATTTGTCAAGCGTTAATCGAATTGTGCTACAAAAACAGGGGTGCTGGTATTGTTATAACGATAGTTAGAAAGACGTTTCCAGCTTTGCGATCGTCAGTAATGCGAGACTTCTTTGACATACTGACTGAAGGTGGCAACTACTACGAAGAAAACCACAACAAGTCACAAGCCACCTACACATTGTTTGGCAACCTTGTTGAGTTTATAAGCGCAGACCAACCACAAAAATTGCGTGGTCGTAAACGAACTATGTTGTATATAAACGAAGCTAATGAGCTGTCGCTTGAAGATTGGCGACAACTTATACTAAGAACGACAGATAAAACAATAATTGACTATAACCCATCTGACCAATATCATTGGATATATGAGTACGTTTTAAATCGTGATGACGTTGACTTCTTTCAAACCACATACCTTGACAACCCATTTCTTGAACAAAGCGTTATTGACGAAATAGAACGCTTTAAAGAAACAGACGAAAACTATTGGCGTATCTATGGACTAGGTGAACGTGGTGTTAATACGGCAGCAGTATTTCCACAATGGCAAGTTGCAGACCAAATACCTGAACGGGCAAAGCTTGTCGCATATGGTATGGATTGGGGTTTTACGAATGACCCGACAGCGTTAGTTTCTGTTTGGCGTGAGGACTATTCTTTGTATATTAAAGAACACTTGTACAAGACTGGTTTAACAAATCGAGATATAAGTTTAGAGCTAGACAAACTAGAACTAGACAGAACGCCAATCATTTGTGATAGTGCTGAACCTAAATCAATAGAAGAACTACATCGACTTGGACATAACGTAAAGCCGTCAAAAAAAGGGCCTGACAGTATTCGTTTAGGCATAGACATAATGAAACGACATAAATTATATATACTCAAAGAATCGTTAAACGCACAAAAAGAATTTAGAAACTACCGATGGGAAACAAACAAAGACGGAGTACAACTATCTAAACCAGTAGATCACAACAACCACATTGTTGATGCCGTTAGATACGTTTGTATAAATCGCATCGGAACGCCTTATTCTGGCAAATACTTTATCTCATAATGGAATTAATCGTACCTGATTCATTGGCTGATGTTACAGTCAAACAATATCGTGAACTAACAAATATAGACTTAGAGCAATCTGATACACAATGGATGTCAGATGCGATTACTATTTTATGCAACATAGACAAAGACATAGTATCAAAGCTAACTATTGATGAACTAAATAAAATAGGTACTATAATTCATAAGATAACTAATGCAGACCAGAACAACCAAGAGCTACAAAAGAAGATTGAATACAAAGGCAAGCGTTATGGCTTCCATCCTAACTTATCTAAGCTAACCGTTGGTGAATTTGCCGACTTAGAAATGTATTGCAACGACGGTTACTTTGAAAATCTAAACGGCATAATAAGTATATTGTATAGACCTATTGTACAAGAAGGGGGCGACTTTTATACAATAGAAGACTATGACGCAGTTGTCTTGCCTAATTATTGGGACGACTTAAAAATGGACGTTGTGCTAGGTGCAACCAATTTTTTTTTGTCTATCGGCGTGACCTTAACAAACGGTTTGGTCAACTATTCAAAGGCGAAGCTAAAACAAACTTAATGGCTGAAAAATGGGGCTGGTATTCTATAATATACAACTTAGCAGGTGGCGACCCTTTAAAAATAGAGGATGCAACGCAAATTGAAATAGAATCGGCCTTTACATATTTAGCTTATGAACAAGACTTAAATCGTCAAGGCAAATCACCTGACGCTGATCAATACAGATGAAATCTTACAAGCAAATAACAAACCTACTACAAACGATTACAAACAATCATTTGATACTGCAAAGCTTTAACGCTGGCCCTTTAGACCAAGTTGACATTGAAAAGCTAGGCCAAACTGACTATCCGTTTTTGTATTGTGAAATACTTGGCGCAAATATAGATAACGGCGTGATTAGTTACGACCTTGAATTGTTGGTGGCGGATATGATTCAGCCAGATCTAAGCGACAGAAATCAAGTGTATTCAGACACACTACAAATGTTGCACGATGTATTAAATCAATTTATACAATCGTTAGCTACAACTAACACAACAGTTGATGACGATTATAAAGCTGAACTACCAGTGACTTGCACACCGTTTACGGCTAGGTTTGACAACGAACTAACTGGTTGGTCAGGGTCTTTGACAATTGAGGTATCGAATAAGAATAACCTTTGTATAGCTCCTTTTAGTTAATGGCTAAGTTACAATTCACAGTGGGTGGTGTAAGCTATCCTGCAAAAGCTACAAAAAAAGCGTTAGAGTTTATTGGCAAACGCTGGCGCAAAAATGCTCGCACAAGTTTAAAGATGCAAGGGCGTATGAATACAGGCGCGCTTTACAATTCGATGAAGTTGTTTGTTGGTGCTAATCAACACGCAATGTATGTAAACATCACACCAGAAGTTGACTATTGGGATTACGTCGACAAAGGTGTTCAAGGTGCGTCAAAGAACATCTTTCCAAAACAAAGTGATTCACCCTATAAGTTTGGTAGTGGACGTGGCAAACCAGGTCTAAGAGGTGCAATAGACAGATGGACTACACAAAAGAACATACAAGGAACAAGAGATGCCCAAGGTAGGTTTGCGCCACGCAAGTCAATNGTGTTTGCGATCACAAGAGCNATTTGGCATCGTGGNNTAAANCCGTCTTTGTTCATAAGTGGCACTTGGAAGCGTTTAAGAATTAAAGCACTAAATATTTTAGCCGTTGCTGTTGGTGAAGATATGGCTGACGCAATAAAACAATCATTACAAAAAAACCCTAATCTTGAAGTAAAATGAGTATGACGGTACAACAACGCCCTGATACTACTGACGTACACGGCGTATTTGAACAACAGATGTATGTCATTACATCAACTGAATATTCAGGCGGATCTTATTATAAATTCCGTTACATCGCTGAATGGTATGTAGGCGGCACTTTAACGGCAACTGTAAAAGTATTTCCAAACTCTGAAGGGGCTGGAGTTTTTAGAGTAGAACAAATTATACAAGATTTTATGTCTATCACTAAAGCTGATAGAAATGTTGCTACTAACCAAATTTATGACAAGTCAATTCACCTAGTTGGTGTAAACAATCCTGCATACCCTTGGAGTATCAGTAACGGCGAAAATTATCGAAAGATAGAAATGCGCTTCAAACAAGAGTATTCTACAACTGCAACTGGCGCACCTGTTGTTGATACTGTTAACAAAATTGACGGCGAATATATTGACTACATTATGACGGCTGGCTTACGTCGTGGCTCAAAAACATTGTCTGAAACTTGGGATGCAGGTATTCCAGACTTTTTACACGACGAAGATTGGATAGACAACTTCACGCCACATTCACAAAACTCACAAGTATTAAGCGACAGATTCAAAGACTCAAACTTTGTAAGCACAACAGCTTCAAATGTTTCAGTCGTTCATCAAGAAGTAACCTTAAAAGATGTACGAACATTAAGTCTGTTAATGGACGGATCAGCTCCGACAAGTGGCACGGCTGTTTCGGCGTGGATAGGAACATACAATTCAAGCAACACGTTAACGTCATCAGGTTTTATTACTGCTGCAACGTCAGGCGGTACTGCTCCAGGGTCAGTATCTAACGACTTTGAAAGACAACAATACATAGGTGTTGGGCCAAAGAATTTAGCTACACAGTCGATAGTTGCAGCGATCGCAACACAATTTAACGCGTCACCAAATACTGTTGCATATTATGAAGTTTTTTTTATGAAGGACTCGTCGACTGTACCTTCTAACACAACGACTGCATCAATGGCGTCTTGTTGTTATCAATTTACAGTTAAAGACGCTAATTGTAGATATGGTGTTGATGGATATAACCCTATAACTTTAACTTGGCAAAATTCTCTTGGGGCTTGGGATTATCAAAGCTTTAATTTAGTAAGCGAAAAATCTACTAATCAAATTAAGCGAAAGACATTTGATCAAGTACCAGGCAATTGGGACACGGCTGATGCTAATCAAGACTTTAACTATCGGGGCGACCAAGGGGGTATGCGAATAGCTAAAGTAAACGCACGGCAAGAATTTACAGCGCATACCGATCTATTTAATGAAGATGAAGTTGACATACTCGAAGCATTGCATTTATCGCCGAATGTGTACTTATTATCTTCACAAGGGCAAACCGTTACACCTATTGTGATAACTAACACGTCGTTTGTATTTAAGAAAAACGTAAACACACGCAGCCCGTTTTTATATCAAATAAAGTTTAAGAACGCTAAAGAAAGACCGACAACAAAAGGTGGTACATATAGAGGTTACTAATGATTGAATTAATTGCATACGAACAAAAGACGGCACTTGCAACAGATACCGTTGGCGAGCAGTGGACTTTAGATATAACACAACCAGGTGGTATATCTTTAAAGTACGAAGTCAGCAAAGGCAACGATATAATGGGAAGATATAGCCCATTTAGTCAAACCTTTCGGTTGCCTTTTACAAATTACAATTCAAGATTTTTTGGCTTGTATTATGATGTTAATTTAACACAAAGTGGCGCTGGCAATGTTTTTAACATACATAAAAAAAGCTATTGCGAAATAAGGGTTGATGGTGTTCCGATTATAACGGGTTCTCTACAACTTAAAAACGTACACACTAAAAGCGAAGAATACGAAGTAGCAGTATTTGGTGAAGAAGCCAGCATCTTTCAAGAAATTAAAGACAAGAAGTTGATCGATTTATTTCTTAACGAAGATGTTATGGACGTAGACTACGACGTTCCGTTGACAGCTAGTGATATTGTTAATTCTTGGACGTTAACTAACGATGTTACATCAGGCAATGTTGGCGACGGAACTATTGTATTTCCTTTAGCTGATTATGGTCTAAGCCAACAAGAAAGTAGTTTTTTATACTACGATGACGGAAGCTTAGAAGCACAAGGCATTGCACAAGAAAACTTCTTGCAACCTTATATGTTTAAGCCAGCAATTAGTGTTTCGCATTTATTTGAAAAAATATTTACACAAGCTGGCTACACACTAAAGACAAATTCGTTTTTAACGTCAGATGCTTGGACTAAGTTATATATGACTTTGGCTACTGACAGAGAATCAGTAGCTACAAGAGGGGTTGCAGGATTATGTGTATCGCATACACCAGCTACGTCAGTTGCTCAAGTTAATTGGGGGCCAGCACCAAACCCACAAGAAAGCGCAGGAGCATATGAGATTGTTGATTTAGCGTTAGACGACGATACTGGTGTAGGGGTCAACTCAAACCCACCAGCTTTATTTGACGCAGCAAATAATTGGAAATACTTCGCTAGTATTGATTCTGGTTATTTTGATGTTCCCGATACTGGTATTTATTATGGCACAGCAAATCTAGGTTATGAAACAAACTTGACTGAAAACGGTAGGATAACTATGCGAGTCCAAAAATTATCTCCTGGTCAGGCGTCTAGTAATTATCAATATACTTGGAGTGGTTATACAGATGTTGCAGGTGTAAGTACAGGATTTTTGCCAACTTTTGAATGGTTTTTGCCTTGTGAAGCTGGTGATCGTGTGTATTTTCAAGCTGAAATCATTATTTATTCAGCAAATCAATCTGGTGACTATATAAGAGTAATACCCGAAGGAACTTTTTTTACAGTTTACGCTTCCGATTTAAACAATGGCATTGCGCAAATGCCAAACAATATGCCTGACGTTCAACAAAGCGCATTTGTAAAAGATCTAGCTCAAAGATTCAATTTGTGCATCACGTCTGACAAAAACGACGTAAAGCAATTAAACATACAACCTTGGCAAGATTATATAGATGCTGGTGATCGTAAAGACTGGACGGACAAGCTTGACACGTCTAAAGAATTTACAATAAAGCCAACAGATTCAATACGCAACAAGTTTTTACACTTTGAAGACGCTGAAGATGACACTATTTTTAATAAGAATTTCCAAGATCAAAATGAATATGTAATTGGAAGGTATAAGCAAGAAGTTGGAGAAGATTTTACCTCAGGCACTTTAAAAAACGATCCTTTATTTGCACCATATCAAGTCAGTCAAATACCAAAAGCTAACGGCACTGACATAAGTGAAATAGGAGACGTTCTAATACACAAGGGTTATGGACAAGATACAAACGGCCCAATATCGTCTGCTAAACCTAAATTGTTTTATCACAACGGAGTTAAAACACTAGCAAACGGTGCGTCGTATTATATTGAGGAAACGTCAGTTACTACATTTCCTTTGTGTGTAAACTTTTACAATAACGGAGACGAGATTGCCAGCGATTCACCTTTGTTAATGTGGACATTTAACCAATCACACGCTTTTGGTTTGTTGAATTATGGTGCTACACCTTCCAATGAAGGATATTTTGCTAGGTATCACCAACAGTTCTTAATGAGCATTTATGGCGACGATGCACGTCTTGTTGAGTGTGAAATTATGCTTAGTCCAACAGACATCTTTAACTTCAAGTTTAACGATGAAATCATTATCAAGAATACAGCATACAGAGTTTTAACTATTTCAAACTACCAGCCATTTGCAAACGTACCTTGTAAAGTTACTCTGTTAAAAAAACTTGACGCATTTAAAAGTCAAAGCATACCACAGCCAGACGCAGAATGTGAGCTTGTTGTTGCTGGCCTTCAACAAAATGGATTTGTTCTATTTATAAACCCTGAAACGGGCGTTACATCTAACGGAACAGAAGAATGTTGCAACGAAAACCACTACACTTGGAACACAACTTTAAGCGCTTGTATGTGGGCAACAGGCAATACTGGTGGTGGTAACGGATTTAGCGACGGACAAATTCCAGGTTCGCCGATCGCTGTTGGTAAATCGATGGTCTCAAATTTAGGTGGAATACACGCAGTAAAAAATCAATCTGCAAACCATAATCCAATACCAGGAGAAATTTCAATACAAGGACAAAACGTTTTAACAGGAATACAAACTACGCAAAAAAATGTTGTTTTATATGCTACAACGTACAGCAACNNTACAACTACTGCAACGCCTACTGGAAACCCAAATTTGGGTAAAGCATTTGCGCTTGACGTAAATATGTCAGCAAGAATTATTGTCAGAGCTTTGTCTATACAGACTGATGACTATTTTGTTACATCTAGCGTGGGATCTCCAAATTCAACGTCATTTAAAGTATATACTTTTATGGCTAAGAATCTACAAGGAACAATAAGCATAACTGGATCGGAACAAACGGACTTTGCACAAGAGGACACAGACGCAGGAAGTAGAGTCGTTGAATGTATAGCAACAAAAGGTACTGGTAGTTTTGACAATACTAATATGGGCTTTGTTATCAAAGTAACAGGCCCAACCGATACGATATGCGCTTGGAATTTAGATTGCTCAATAACTTTTATGAGTACCTCGACTGCAACTATGCGTCAAGAACGCAACTTGTTGTTGTTGGAAAATTTAGGAGACATATTATCAGAAGACGGGCTTCCTTTAGTACAAGAATAAAATGATACAATATTTAAACAAAGTAGGTGAAACAATACCTAACACTTTAAAATTAGCACAAAATAACGAGGTTATAAAAGATACATATACGCTTCAATTATATGGTTATTATGAATACACGGGTTTTCGTGGATTCTTTAAAAAAATTCGTCAAGGCATAAAAGCAAGAAAAAATGGCAGAAAAAATTGAAGTTGGTGTAGTTATCAAGGGTGCTGACAAAGCAACGCAACAAATAAACAAAGTTGACAATGCAACTAAAAGTTTAGGCACTGGCATTGAGGGTGCTGTTACTGCATTAGATAAAATGACAGGTGGGGCTGTTACGGGTTTTAAAAAAGCTGCACAAGGCACAAAAGCTTTTATTAAAGGACTAAAGCTAACTAGAGGTGCTATTATTGCAACAGGAGTTGGCGCACTTGTCGTTGCCGTTGTTGCATTAGTTACAGCGTTTACTAAAACAAACAAAGGTGCTAAAATGCTCAAAGTTGCTATGGCTGGGCTAGGTGCAGTTGTTGAGCGAGTAATGGGCTTTTTACAAGCTGCTGGAGGGTTCATTGTAGGTCTGTTTACAGGTGGTGTAACTAAAGCTGTTGACAATTACCGAGAAGGTATGGACAAGCTTAG
>FUFK010046484.1_pt1 | contig 23827 bp, 32 predicted proteins | sample 1021851 | NCBI WGS metagenome assembly FUFK01 (sample SAMEA51879418, study PRJEB19060) | metagenome | reverse complement strand
GATTTGATAAGAATCTCAACAGCGTTACAAGTGAACTCTCGAAAACGTCGTGCTAATACTACTAACGCTCCTGCGCCCTCGAAGACGGTGACGCCTAAAGGAAAAGTCGCTAAAGACTTGGACAAGATGTCTCCTGAAGAATATCGAAGAGCAAGGGGCTATATTAAATAGGTAAATTGACATGGCTAATTCATTGCTCACACCGAGCATAATTGTGAAAGAAAGTCTTGCGATACTACATCAGAAGCTCAATTTCATAGGTACGATAAACAGGCAGTATGATGACCAGTATGCCCAAGCAGGAGCAAAAATTGGATCGGACTTAAAAATCCGACTTCCTAACGAGTTTACTGTTAGAACTGGCGCAACTCTCTCGTCTCAAGACGTAGCAGAGCAAAGCGTAACTCTTTCAGTTGGTACTCAAAAAGGTGTGGACTTTACGTTCTCATCTCAAGAACTGACGCTCACAATCGACGAGTTCAAAGCACGATACATCGAGCCAGCAATGGCGGTATTGGCTGCGAACATTGAAAGCGATGCGTTTACGATGTCCAAGGACGTCTTTAACTTTGTCAACGGAGTAGGCTCTGCAAACTCCTTTGCCAACATAACCAAAGCACAAAAGGAACTGACCCTGGGGCTGGCTCCTTACGGTGATCGAGTGTACATGCACGATCCTCAAAGTGTTGTGGATATGCTTGCAGACACCAAAGGACTCTTCCAAGACTCTGGACAGATTGCCCAGCAGTACAAAGAAGGTATGCTAGGACGGATTAGTGGATTTGATCACTACGAAAACACTTTGGTCCCCTCACATACCACTGGAACGGCTGCGGCCTCGACAGGATATCTTGTGAACGGAGCCTCTCAAACAGGTGCATCTTTGACTGTTGACGGAGGAACCACGACGTTCTTAGTTGGTGACATCATCACTATTGCAGGAGTCAACAGGGTTCATCCTGAAACTAAAGCAGATACAGGCGTTCTTCAGAACTTTGTCGTAACTGCAAACTCAGGTAGCTCTGCGACAAGTCTATCCATCTCACCTTCCATTACTGCTTCAGGCGGCAATCAAAATGTTAGCGGCAGCCCTGCTGACAATGCGGCCGTTAGTAAGGTAGGTGGTGGCAATGGAGCTGATTGGACTGATACTTTGGCTTACCATAAGGACGCGTTCTGTTTTGCTACAGCTGACCTCGTTATGCCGGAGGGAGTGGACTTTAGTGCGAGAGAAGTAATGGACGGTATCTCTATGAGAATCGTCCGAGACTACTCCATTAGTGCTGACACCTTCCCTTGTAGGATAGACATCTTGTACGGATTTAAAACAATTCGTCCTGAGATCGCTACGAGAGTGGGCATTAACTAAACCCCCTGATAGCCGGGGCGTAAAAACCCCGGCTTTTTTTTAAGGTGAGATATGGCAACAAGTCAGGAAATCATTGATCGAGCAACGAGTCTTTTGCGTGTCCGCACTTCAGGCGTTACGTTCTCAACCGATGACGCAAACAAAAACGCAGACGTATTCATTGCGTTTAAAAATATGCTGAATGAGTTTGGGGAAGACGGTTTAGTGAACATCCCTGAGCCTTCCAGCTTAACTGATACGCTAGACATTCCAGCAGGATCAGTTCGAGGACTTGCTTACAATCTAGCCGTAGAAGTAGCAGCAGAGTTTGGTCTTGACCCGACTCCGATTGTGTTTGAGATAGCAAAAGAAACAAAAGACCGTCTCGAAAGTGAAATAACTTTAGATATGTCAATCGATGCCAGTGATCTCAGATGGTCTCATGGTAAGTACGAGATAGATAGCGATAGCCTATGAGAGCCTCAGTTCCGTTAGAGTCGAGCTATCAAAGCACACGACTAGACGCAAACAGACAGCAAACTTTAAATCTGTTTCCTCACACACTGAGAGGATATAGGCAGTTTCCTGGTCATGTGACTTTTGCATCGTTTCAGGCTACAGGAGAAGCCCTTACAGACGCAAACGCAAGTGCCATAACAGACAGTGCAGGAGATGCGGTTCTAGTCTCAGTGACGCCCGGAGGCGCAGACAGAGGACTAATTGCAAACGGCCCAAATGGACTTTTGTATCAGGTTACAGGCTCGTCGCTGTACAGCATTGACTCAAGTGGTGCAGCGACGTTTAGGGGCGAGGTAGCAAATGATCCTCAACCTGTAGTGATGGCCACGGACGCAAACCAGTTAATTATCTGTACTGGAGGCACACCGTCTGCGCTTGTCTATACTGTTTCTGGTGGATTACAAACTATATCGGACTCAGACTTGCTAACGACAAGCAGCGTGGCTTTTTTGGATTCAAGGTTTATCTACCAACAACCAGACGGCTTTTTTGTTGTCTCAGCGTTGAACGATGGCACTAGCATTGCCTCTTTAGACTTTGCACAAGCTGAGGCTTTACCAGATGACTTGCTAAGGGTTTTCTCTCAAGACCAATACCTATACCTATTTGGAGAAACAACGACTGAGATATGGTTTACAAGCGGTACAGGTAGACCGCCTCTTTCAAGACAAGCAGTCTTACAACAAGGCATTTGCGGAACTTACGCAGTAGATTCAATTGACGGAATAATTTATTTTATCGATGCAAACAGAAGACCGGGAATGATTCAGGGTGAGTCGTTTCAGCCTTTGTTTGTTCCTGCAATCGGAGAACAGTGGGCAGGGTTTGGAGCAAGCGACTTTGAAACAGCAAGGGTAGCGACTTACTCTTTGCATCAGGAAAACTTTGTAGACTTTATATTCTCAGATCAAGGGCAAATCTGGACGTATCATGTAACGTCTAAGACTTGGTTTGAGAAGGACTTTATGACTACCTCAATCGTTCACGATTATGATTTAGTTCTTGCAGCACATTCAGCAAACAAAAAGATTTACAAGCTAGACTTTGCAAACTTTCAGCAAGACGGTGCAGACATGACAAGGCGCAAAGACTTGCCTTTGATTAGCTCTGAAGTCTTAGACGTTGGAGGCGCAGAGATGGTAATTGACAAAGTTAAATTACACGTTGACGCTTCAGCAAGCTCGTCAGTTTCTTTGAAGGTATCAAAAGATTTAAATAGCTTTTCCACAATCAACACAATGAGCGTTGACGGAAATAAAACCCTTGATGTGAAATCTATCGGCAAATCAAGAGAGATCATTGTTCGGGTAGAGACAAGCTCTAACACAAAAGTTGATATTTTGGACGCAGCAATTGACGCGCAAGTATTAAGAGGATGACATGGGACAACTAACACAAACCACCACCCAGCTTCAAACGATTTTAGATGATGCAGACGCGAGCAATGTGGGCAACACCTCCATCTCAGATGCGAGTGATACAACTGCAACCAGTTTAAAAAAATCAGGCTTTTATTCTCTACAAGCCTCTAGCTCTAACGCACCGAGTACAGACAGATCGGCTCTTTTGACTGCTGTAAGAAATACAGGTGCAACAGGTGAGATCAGATACGGTCAGATAGTTTGGACTGAATCTAACGGACTATGGTGGAACCGAGACGATGGGGGAAGTCTAGGGACTTGGTACGAAGCAGTCGGAACAGCGGCAACCCAAACACTTACAAACAAGACTCTTACTAGCCCAGTACTGACAACTCCCCAAATAAATGACTCGTCGGCCGATCATCAATACATCTTTGCGGCAGCCAACTTAGCAGCAGATCGGACTGTATCTTTGCCCTTGCTGACGGATAACGACACTTTTGTTTTTCTAGCGCACACACAAACACTAACAAACAAAACCCTTACTTCTCCAGTCATTACAGGCGGCTCTATCAACAACACGCCTATCGGAGCAAGCACCGCCTCGACAGTCGTAGCGACTCAAGTAAATATAGAGGGTCAGGGTGATCTTAGATTACAAGACAGTGCAGGATCAGAATATGTAGCTTTACAGGCTCCTGCTACATTAAGCGGATCGTACACTCTTACCTTACCCGGAGACGATGGAACTGCAAATCAAGTTCTGCAAACAGACGGATCAGGAGTTACGTCTTGGACAAGTATTAGCTCGGCAGGGATTGCAGACGGAAGCATAACCACTGCAAAACTAGCAGATGATTCTGTGACTCAGGCAAAGGTCGCAGATGATGCTATAGGCGCCGATCAACTAGCTGCCAGTGCTGTAGTAACTGCCTCGGTGGTAGATGATGCAATTACCTCGGCAAAATTGGCGCACGCTTTAGATGTCGTGACCTCCCTTGGTATCGGAGGAGGATCAACTAACGGAGTTTCAATCACTCAAGGCGCAATCTCTATTAAGAACGGAGGGGCGCAAAGCTACATTGATTTGTATTGTGAATCATCAAATGCGCATTACGCGAGGATTTTAGCTCCTGCACACTCTGCGTTTTCAGGTAACATTACTCTCACCCTCCCGGCTGCGACAGACACGCTAGTAGGTAAAGCAACTACTGATACCCTTACGAACAAGACGCTTACCTCGCCTAAGATCAACGAAGATGTGGCAGTTACCGCAACTGCAACAGAAATAAATATTCTTGATGGCGTTACGTCTAGCACCGCAGAACTTAATATTTTAGATGGCGTAACAAGCTCTACCGCAGAAATAAATATCTTAGACGGTGTAACAGCAACAACAGCAGAAATAAATTATCTTGATATAACTACACTGGGAACAACAGAAGCTAGTAAAGTCGTAACTTCAGATGCGAATGGCGTCACAAAGTTTGATAACGGTATTCAAGAAGAATCAACAGCAGTTACAAGCTCTAGTAATGCAGCAACATTAAACTTACGAGATGGTTCAGTTTTTACACATACTCTTTCTGAAGATGTAACTTATACATTTAGTAATCCTGCTGCATCTGGATATGCTTCCTCATTTACATTAAAGGTTACACAAGACTCTTCAGCTAGAACTATTACTTGGCCTGGATCAGTGGATTGGGCTGGAGGTACAGCTCCTACGCTTAGTACAGGATCGGGCGATGTTGATGTGTTTGTATTTTTTACCGTGGACGGTGGTACGACTTATTATGGATTTACAGCAGGACAGGATCTAACTTAATGGCTTTTCTTTCTGAAAAACTTATTTCTGCATCTGGTGGCGTACAGGAAGAAACAGATCCCGATTTTAATCTAGTCACCGCTCTGTATCATTTCGACACTACTACAGATAATGGGAACAACTCCACTTTCCTTGATAGCTCTTCTGAAAGTCACACTATAACTAATGGTAGCACACCTCCTAGCCAAGGGAGTTTTAGCCCTTTTTCGGCAGAAGAAGGTAAGTGGTCAGTTTTCCTTGATGGTAATGGTGATTATTTATACATTGATGATTCTTCTGATTTAGAAATTGGTAGTAGCGAATTTACAATGGAGTGTTGGTTTTTTCAACGTGCTGATTCAGGAAGTGGGTCAAGCTCTCATACGCTTCTTTCTAAATGGGATAACGATGGCAGGAAAGAATTTATATTAAGAATTACAGAAAATAGCAGTAATCAAGTTTTGCACTGGCTTTCATCAAGCGATGGTTCAAGCAACGATGCAGATTTTTATGGCAACACTGTAATAACAAATGATGAGTGGCATCACGCAGCAGCTACTCGTGACAGTAGTAATACAATTAGATTATTTCTTGATGGTGTTTTGCAATCATCTACAGCATCGCAATCATCTACTTACACAGGCACGCATGAATTTATGATTGGTGCAAATGGTACAAGTGGTATCCAGCAATATATGGATGGGTTTATTTCTAATGTTCGTTTTATAAAAGGAACAGCCCTCTATACAGGCTCAAGTTATACTGCACCGACTGCCCCTCTAACAGCAGTAACAAATACTAAACTTTTAACTTGCTGTAGCAATAGATATAGAGACAAAAGTTCTTCTGCCCATTTTATAAGGTCATCTCAAGATTTAGGGACAGGAGAACCACACATAAAACCTTTTTCTCCTTTTAATCCTTCAGAAGCCTATAGTGCGTCAGTGAAAGGAGGATCTGCGGAGTTTGATCAAGTTTCAACTACTTATTTTGATATAACAGACTCAACAGATTTTGATTTTGGTACAGGAGACTTTACGGTTGAAGCATGGGTATATCCTAATAAAGTCCTCACGAGTTCTAGTGTCCCATTTGCTTTAATGCTTAATGGAAATGGTAGTAATTTTTATTTCGGTTGGACTACTTACAGTTTAAAAGGGTTAGTCATTTACGGCGGTGCTAATATTGGTTCTGAATATTCAGGGTCAGTAGATCATGTACCCAAAATGAATGGTTGGAGCCATATTGTTTATCAGAGAACAAGCGGTACTTTTAATTTTTATCTTAATGGTACTAGAGTCTATAACACCCCAGACGATACAAATGGATCATTCCCAGATGTTACAGGTGTAAGAATAGGTGCAAACGAAAACTATAACGATTATTTCATGGGAGCTTTTTTAAGTGATTTAAGAATTGTAAACGGAAGCAATGTATATTCAAATGCAGCAACCTTAACTGTACCAACCGCCCCCCTTACTGACGTAACAAATACTAAATTATTATTAAATTCTACAAATTCTGTATTTTTTGATAGCTCAGGCAAAACAAATGCAAAGTTTTTTTCTGGTGTAAGCTCGCTGGTAAGATCAAAAACATATGTTAAAAAGTTTGGTACTTCAAGCGCACAATGGACGGGTGAAGGGGCTTATTTAAGACTCAACGAAACATTAGAGCCAAATTTATATGAATTAGGCGCAGGAGATTTTACAGTTGAATTTCAGTTAAGATTAACAAATACAACTTCTACTCAAGTTTTTATAGATTTTCGTGATAGTGCAAACTCAAATATAGCACTAGCAGTTTATATCAGTGGTAGTACGTTTTATTTTTGGGCTGGTTCAAGTGAAGTTGCCATAGGCACTCTTAGCACTAATACTTTCCATCACATAGCAATTGTTAGAAGTGGATCCACAATCACAAGTTATATTGATGGTACAGCAGGAGGCACAGAAACTAATACTAATTTTTTATTAGGACGACAGATTACGATTGGTTCAAACTGGAATGGACAATATTATCTCAGAGGATATATGGATGAGCTAAGAATCACACAAGCAAAAGCCAGATATACTTCTAATTTTACAGCACCAACTGAAGCCTTCTTAGATAGGTAAATGATATGCAAATTGCAATAATTAAAGACAATGAAATAGAAAAAATAGGAGAGTATAGAGATTTGTTTCCTAATGTTAGCTTTCCTAAGTCTGGTCCACCTGCTGATTGGATGACACAAAATTCTGTTATGGTTGTAGATGTCAATCGTTCCTACGATGGATCAACACAAAAAAGTACGAGAGTAGATCCCTATATTGAGGACAATGTTGTTTATCTGCATAAAATAGAAAGTCTTACTGACAGTGAAAAGACAGCAGCACAGACAGCATTAAATAATGAGACAGCGGCAAGAAACAGAGAAGAGAGAAACAGAAGACTAGCAGAGACAGATTGGATGGCTTGTAGTGATGTCACTATGAGCAACGATTGGAAGACATACAGACAAGCTCTCAGGGACATTACGAAGCATGAGAACTGGCCTGACCTTAGAGTCCCGGACATGGATGGTTCAGGCGAGAACGATTGGCCTGAGACACCTAGCTAATGTCTGATCTATCGCAACACGAAAAAGAGTGCTTGATTCGTTACCAAAATATTGAACAGCGAATGAATCGGATTGAGATGAGTGTCTATGCGCTCTATCCTTTTTTAGTCGGGAGTCTGTTGGCCGCAAAATTTTTAGGTTAAAAAATGATCTTTGAAGTTGCAGGGATCATTAGTGCTATAAGCTCGATTAACCAAGCGGTGAATTTAGCAAAAGACACTCAGCAGACTGCTGCAACAGTTGGAGACATGATCTCAAATCTGACAAGTGCTGAGTCTCGCATTTTACGATTTGAACAAAAGACCAAAGCTAAACGCCCTCTAACAACTGCTGAAGCAATGAAGATTAGCTTGGCAAAAAGGGACGCTCAAGCAATTGATCGAAAATTACATGATATGTGTCTCAGCATTAATGGAGGCATGGAGCTTTACCGAAACGCCCAAAAGATCAAGGCAAAAGCTCAAGCAGATCACGCAAGGTTTTTAAAAACAGTTGCAAAAAGACGAGCGCAACGAAAACAAAAGATTGAGGAATACATAACAGCCTTTGCGGTAGTCTTTGCAATGCTTTTAGTTTTGGGGTTTGGTTATGCTGCTTACGAATATGTTTATAAACCTTATCAACTCAAAGACGCAAAAGAACGATTGCAAGAAGCAAGAGAACGACAAAAAAACATAAGGCAATGCGGCAGGGTAAAATGTTAAATGAGCAAACTTGCTTTCGCCTTAATAGTTTTAATTGACGGCCAGCAACAAGAGGTCAGTTATTGGGCAGATATTCTGAGATGCAATCAATTCAGTGAGTGGGTAGAACACGGACACACTTACGCAAAAGAAAAACGACACAAGAAAAGAAATTCACAAGTGAACATAACCGCTTACTGCAAACCAGTGTTTGTGAACGCTAATACGAAGTTACTAGACTGACATGACTACAAGAATACTTAGAGATCCGAAAGGGATCAGGGTCAACCCAGAAGCAGAACCCCTGCGACAAGTAGTAATCGATATGTTTTCTCTTGTAAAACCTTTTTACTCACGACAAACAGCAGCGTACACAACAACCGGAGAAGCTGCGCTAGAGATCGTTGAGGTTGATAGTTCTAGCACCGTGGTAGTGTCTCTCCACGTTTCGCCCAAAGACGGACAACAAGTGATAGTAAAAAGAATGGGAAGTGGGGCGGTCACCGTGGATACAGCAGGAGCCGAAACGATAGACGGATCAGCGTCTAAGTCAATATCAAGTCAGTTTGATGTCTTGAGAGTTGTGTTCCTCGATGCGTCAGGCGAGTATGTGGTGATCTGATGTCTGAGTTTTATGACCCTTTTAATCCTTTTGGTCCGAATTTTGCCGGTCAAGAACCTGATACTGATACACCGCCCGGAGGACCGTCACCTGGGTTAGATCCTCTTGGTCCTCCTGAAGTACCTCCTTTCCCTTCAGACGCAGAACTTGAGGACATCCAAGACGCAGAAAATCGTCAAGAACTTTTGCAAGACATTAGAGAAGGTTTGGTAAATCCTTTTGACTTGACAGATGAACAGTTAGAGTTTTTTACAAAAGGCACAATGTCTGCGGAGGAAGCTAGGGAGTCGCTAGCTCCTTTTTATGGCGTAGATGTTCCGGGGTTCCCTGAGAACGCCTCACAAGCCTACAAAAATAGAATTTCTGAGATTATAAGTTCTGAGGGATTAACTCCAGCAGAAGCAGTAGCAAGACAAAACTCAAGACTAGCAGAGGGTGCAGATGCAAATGATGACGGAGTTGTTAGCGCAGAAGAGTACGAAAACTTTTTAGCAGAACCCTCTCTGCCAGACGAGGGAAACGATTTACCCCCCGGCCCCTCGCAAGAAACAGATACAGGGGAAGAAGATGAATTTCCTTTTCCTTTTCCCGGAAGAGAGGACGACTCTCCTCAGCCACCTGATCAAGAAGAAACAGAAGACGACTCCGCTGAGTTACCTCCCCCTAGCGACACGCCAGACGATGACACAGTTGAGGAAGAGTTTTCAACTCCTGATGACGACGATGAGCCTCCAGTACAAGATGATCTAGGAGAGAGTGATTTACCGCCTGATGACGAAATAGATTTGCCTGCTGCTGATGAAACCACAAATCAAGATGCAGACGCAGAAACAGAAACAGAACAAACAACCGATGAATCAACAGATCAATCGGGAGGATTGCCACCGGGAAATCAAAACCCTGAAGGCGAAGACGATTTACCACAATTACCACCCGGAGACGGTGGAGGTAGCAACGAGGACGATGACATGGAAGACGATAGTTTTTTAGATACGCTTGGTGATCTTTTTAGAAGAGGACTAGAAACCGTGGGCGGTGCTTTATCTCAAGCATTTGCTCAAGGCGGTCAAGGCGGTAGCGCATCGATCAATAATATCGTTGATCTTGCTGCTGCGGCTGCAATTGATCGAAAGGCGACAGAATACTACGTTGATGCTCTGAAAGACGCTAGTGATGCTGAACTAGAGTTTCTTGAGCGCATGATAGGCAGACAAGAAGTTTTCCGTCCCTTTTATAACGTTGGTACAGGCGAGAAAGCTCCTTTCCTTGGCTATCAAATTAATCAACTCCGTGATTTAGTAAACCGAGATCCGAGCTTTCCAGAAAGTCGAATGATTCAGCCAGAGGTTGATATTCTCCCTCTCATTGAAGAAGCAGCAGCTATAGAAACCATTGACCCCACAGTGAATCAAATAAACGTCGCTGATCTCCTGCTAGGTTTAGACACTGGAACAATCCCGACTGCTACAAGAACAGACGTAAATCTAATTGATCCATTTAATCCTGAAGATCCAGCCTTACGATTCTTACAGGATGAAGGTAGACGAGCCATTGAATCGGCTGCTGCTGCTGAAGGCCGATTAAATACAGGTGGGACTCTGCAAGAATTGCAACAGCAAGCTATTGGTACTGCTGCCCAATATGCTGGAGATTTAGCCGACATTGGAAGAGTTCAGGATGCAAGCAGACTTGACGCAGATCAACAGTTCTACACGCAGCTACTTGGTTCAGGCAGAGAAGGATTTGGAAGAGAAATAGATCGGCTAGGGGCTATTTCAGACGCTCAACGATTCCAAGACGAACAAGCTCTTCAGGCTGACATCCGAAGATTTGAGAGCGAAGCCGACAGAGTAGGGGAACAGTTTGATATGTCTCGCTTTGCAAACCTAGACGCTATTAACCGAGATCAGACGCTCATAGATCAGTTGACTGGACTTGTTGACGTAGGGCGAATCGGTGCAGAAGGGTTGACCGGGAACACCTCAGCCTTTAGTACATTAGGAGGAAACGTGTATTCACAATTGGGGGATGCTATGGGGTATGAAGGTTTAAAGCGAGGAGATCGATTCAGCAATGCGATCGGCACACTCTTTCCAAGAGGAGGCAACACATAGTGGCAAACAGACTTCAAAGAATCATGGCGATGGATCAGATGATCCAAAATCGCAATATGCCTCAGATCGGAACACAAAACATTTTTGATCCGACAACTGGGCAATTTGTAAAAGTTGAATATCAGACTGATCCTAATTTTCCCGGACGCAGAACTGTTATGACTAGAACCGGCCCTCAAGCACTTCCGGGCTTTCAAGGCCAAGAAAATCCTTATCGAGCATTAGGTCGAGGTGTCAGGAATCTACTCGGCAACTTGTTTGATCGTGGATCGCTCAGACGAGAAGAAAGAAAACGACAACAAGGTATGGAACAAGCAGATCAAATGCTTGATACGATGGATCCGTCAGTTGTTGAACGTCCTGAGTTTGAGCCAGTACCAGACAATCAGGCAAGGATTGACGAGCTTCAAGAAAGAATCAATCGCCCTATCGTAACTTCTCAGAACCTTCCTACCTTTGACATTTCTCAAATGTCGAGAGGACAAGTCAAATATGGTGATCCAAAAACATTTACTTTACCTAATGGGGATCTAGCAGTTTCAAGAACTGTCACAAGAGGAAATCAGTCAGGATTAGAAATCATAGATCCGAGTAGTGGCAGAGTAATTTTTTCAAACGCTCCCGGTACAACAAGCTCTGAAACTAGCAGCGCAACTCCACAAGCTAATCCGTTTGCTAAAAAAATGGATCGTGAAATAGACTTTGATGCTGCTGTTTTGTTGCCTAAAGACGAACAAGAAAAATATTTAGATCCAAATATTTCAGACGCAGAATTTGAAAGATTAAACAAAAAAGCAAAAGTATTATTAGCTAAAACACCTAAAAAAGAAAAACCAACTGAAGGGATGTTAAACTCAAAAACATTTTTTGCTCAAATGAGTTTAGCAACACCAACATTTAAAAGATTAGAAAGTAACCCAGAGTTAATGAAAAAATTAAGTGGTTTTTCTGGAGTCCTTGCAAAAAACTTTCGATCTACAGCCGATCCAGATGAAAGGCTTTATCTTCAAGCAGCAGATATTTGGATTAGAGCAAAACTTAGAAAAGAATCAGGCGCGGTAATTAGTAACGATGAAATGAATAGAGAATACGCAGCATTTTTTCCACAACTTAACGACACTCCTGAGGTGCTTGCAGAAAAAGCTAGACAAAGAGAAGTCCTAACAAGACAAATGGGAATAAATGCAGGAGAAATCAAAGAAACAAAACAAGATAAAGAACAGACCACTGAGACTGAAACTAACAACGCTTTGCCAACTGTAAGCACTCAAGAGCAATATGACGCTTTGCCTAGTGGAGCAAAATATTTAGAAGACGGACAAGAATTTAGGAAGCCTTAAAATGGAAAGTAAATTTGGTGGAGTTCCTGTCAATACATCGAGATTTGGTGGAATTCCTGTAAGTAAAGAGATGGATTTTGATGCTGGAGACATAGCAGCAGAAACAGCTAGATCAGCAGTGCAAGGTTTAACTTTTGGGTTTGGGGATGAACTAGAAAGTGGTTTATCTGGAATTGTTGGAAGTATGCAAGGAGAGCCATTTCAACAAGCCTATCGCCAACGGTACAGAGAGTTAGAGCGCAAAAGAAAAGCGTTTGAAGAACAATACCCCGGAATAGCAATTCCTGCTGAACTAGCCGGAGGGCTTTTGACAGGAGGAGTTGGAGCCGCTAGGACAGGCGCACTCCAAGGATTAAATCAACTTAGCAAACTTGGAAAAGCAGGAAGGCTTGCAAAAGTTGGGGCAGTAGAAGGTGGGATTTATGGCGCAGGTAAAGCAGATCCAGACGAAATTGTAGAGGACGCTATTGAAGGGGCTGCATTAGGTTCAGTTGTTACCCCGGTTGCTGGCGGTACATTAAATGTATTAGGCGATTTAATTTCAGGAGTTGGAGACTTTGCCTCCAGAAAATTAGTAGACACGCCAAGACAACAAGCAGACCGAGTTTTAAGACAAGCAATGGCAGACGAAGGTATGACCCCTGAAGCAGTTGTCGCTAGAATTCGTCAGCTTAATGAAGCAATACCCGGAACGCCTCAAGCAACAATGGCAGACGTTGGCGATGCGTTTAGAACACAAGCAAGGGCAACGATGGACGTTGGCGATTCAGCAAAAGGTAAAGCAAGGGATTTATTCAATCAAAGACAAGCAGGACAAAGAGCAAGAGTTAAAACATTAATCAATAAAAATTTCGGGGCTGATGCAGACAATTTCTTTTCTGATTTTGATAGTGCTTTAACTAAACGAGCAGAAGCAGCCTCGCCTATTTACGAAAGAGCTTTTAATCAAGGCGTAGAAATGACAGAAGAATTAGAGGATTTTATCGCTGATCCTTTAATAAAATCATCCTACTCTAAAGCGCAAAAATTCGCAGCAAGCCTTAAAGATCCCGGTGATTTAAACTTGAGAACGCTCGATCAACTCAAAAAAAGATTAGATGACAAAATAGGATCATCAATAAAATCAGGTGAAAGAGAAACAGCAAGAGCCTTTCAAATGAAAAAAACAGAGCTGCTGGATTTGATAGGCCAACAAAATCCAGATTACAGAAATGCGCTTGCTCAATTTTCAAGCGACTCAGCAATAATCAATGCAATGGAAAACGGTCTAGAATTTTTAAAACGAGATCCAGATTTGCTGAAGCAGTCACTTAAAGGTTTGACAGAAACAGAGAAAGACTCTTTTCGAATAGGTGCGGTGAAATCGTTACAAAATTTTATAGAGCGACAAGGTGATAATACTGACGTAGTAAAAAGATTGATTGGAAGTGAGGCAATGCGTAAAAGACTGCAATCTATTATGCCAGAGGAAAACGTAGATAACTTTTTGAAAGGACTAAATACTGAAGCAGAGTTTTTTAGAACAAGAGGAGCAATTACTTCTGGCTCTCCTACCGCAGAAAGGCAACAAGCTATATCAAGATTAGAGGATCAAATATCTCCTGATCTTTTAGTGTCTTTAGGTATGGCAGATCCGACTTTTATTGTTCCTCAAGTTGCTAGAGTATTGTCGAAAGGAAAATCATCTCCTGAATTAGTTGACGCTCTGTCTGACAGTCTTTTTGATGCAGGACTTACGGGCCAGCAAATTATTGATATTCTGTCAAAGCCAACAGTACGCAAACAGTTTTCCGATCGCTATGATGAAACTATTGGCAAAATAATTAACAAGGATCGAGTGAGATCGGGAATCACGCCCGCAGTTTTTGCAACGACAGACGAAGACTAAACATCCTCTGGCTTTGGTTCTCCCGAATTGTTCGCAACCTTGTACACGCTTGTTTGCTTCTTGATTTGAAAGAATCCCTCATGCTCCGGGTATGTTTTTACAAAAGCTCTAGCGTAAAAAGGAATGTGGTTATTACAGATTTTAAACTCTGACACTCCATCCCCACCTACATCTCGACTCCACCTAATGACCTCAAAGATTGCTTTTGCAGAGTATCTGGTACGTCCAGTGTTAATCATCTGAAAGGTTAGTTTCTTGAACTCTTCCCAAACTTCCGGGTACTTGTTGTGGTAACCCTCAAACTGTTCCTGCATCTCTTCAAGTCTATTCATGCTGCCTCTCCTAAAATGGTATACTATCGTCTACAAATGGTTCATCTTTTGGTGACAGGAATTGGAAGCTAAACGCTTTGATGATTGTAGAATATCTCCTTTCTCCGTCCTTCTCCCATTCCCTATATTGAATCTTGCCCTCAACATATATTTTTGAGCCTTTCTTGAGCGTGTCAGCTATCTCTGCTATTGCCCCTCTGAACTCTACTTTGTGCCACTCGGTTGATTCTTTTCTTTCACCTTCAGGCGTTTTCCACTTGTCTGAAGTAGCAAGGCTAATGGTCATGGTCTTTGTGCCGTCCTCCCAGTATTTAATATCTGGATCTCTGCCAAGATTCCCAACTAAAATCACTTTATTCACTGACATTGTTCGTCTCCGTTATGTTGATTTTCTTATAACTCGATGACTTGGAAAAATACGGTTCGAGTTGCTTGAAGAGATTGGGATCTTCCTTTATAAGTTTTTTCATGTTTAAAGAGCCTTTCTTCTCAACCGTAGACACAGTAACTCCAAAGCCAAAGCACTCGCCCTGATCCTTTAGGGTTTTGCTGATTTCATCCAATTCGTCTTTGATTTGCTTCTCGATTCTTTTGAGACTCTTGTACTCGGTCGCAATCTTCTCAAAATCCTCGTCAGTTCTTTCAGATTCAAACTTGTTCCATGCTTCAATGAGTTGGGTAAAATGATCCTCAGTAATGTGACACTCCTGAAGTCTGCTTCTATCCTCGTCATAGGTGTAAAGAAACGTCCGTTCAGCCCCAGAACAAAGTTTTTGATGCACTAATTGCCAAAATGCAGGGTGCTTTTCGTCCAAATCGTCCCAATACGCACTAGAAGGGCTTGAGGGGCATTTTATCTCTACGATGACCTTTACCCCTTCCAATTCCCCAAAAGCGTCCAGAGAGGCTCCAAATAAGCCCATTTCATAACAACGTGGCTCTAAATGTATTCCAAGGTGTTCCCCTACTGCTGCCCTGGCAATAGGCTCCATGTTCGAGCCTCTGAGCATTGCCTCGTTGACGAAAGTGGGTTTTTGCTCTGCCTTCTGCTTCCGTAGAGCGTTTTGCGATTGATAAGGATTGACGTTCATAACTGTTGGAGTTTCTGAGGCGGTGCGGAGTGACTCACGCCACTCCAACCACTCGGGGGAACCTTGCTCAAAAAAGACTCTTTTATTCTTCATTGGTCACAGCCTTTTTAGTTGCTCTATCTAAGTGTCTTTTTAGTTTTTCCTCTATCTGTGCTTCCGTCATTCCCTCTTTGCGCCAGTTTTCAATCGTCTTAGGAAAAACTATTTTTGCTTCAAGAGCTTTGGCAATAACCCCACTCTCTTTAACTTCTTGATCTGGCATTGTGCCAATCTTTTTGATTTGTTCTTTTGTCTTTTCCTTTTCAACAGTGTTTTCCTTTGCGTCCTCGGGCAAGTCTTCCCCAGCATAGATGTAAAGCCCAAGGCCGTGAAAAGCAATGGTTTTAGTCAGGCATCTTTGTAAGGCCGTGTTGACCTCAAAAGACTTAGGTTTTTGAATCGATTTGTTGTAATTGTTCATTACTGGAAACGTCTCTGTGAGCGTTATTCCATCTGCTGTTACGCTTGTCTGTACAAAGGCGTAACCGTCCATGTCTCTCATGTAAGGGAGATAAGAACCTTCATTGTTGAGAAATGTATGCTTCTCAAAGGTGGCGTCAGGACATTCTTCTTTCAACATCTGCCACGCCCAAGTCCAAGAGAGATAACTAAACTTCCCTTTCTTCTCAACGTGTTTGCTGCAATCGATTGCGTTTAATCTCTTAAATAGTGTACTCATATTAATTCCCCTTGTTTGTACATTGTGGTTTAAGATTTTTAAAATCTGGATAAATGCCTGAACAGACATCTTCAAAATATCTTCGCTCCTCAATCAGCTCGTCTTGATAGTCTTGATTTCCAATCCACCCAAGAGCTAAAAGAATCGCTGCAAGGATGCTTAGGTTCTTCAAGCTCATAGGTTATGCTCCTTGACAAAACGGATGTCGTCGCTTGCGTCAAAACCAACAGAAAGATCATGCGAGGAGGCGCGATGTTTTTTCTCGTCTTTCCAAAGCTCATAACCTTTTACAATTCCCTCCAATAGTTGAAGGGGATTATCTGATTCTGAAAGATCGCCTGTTAACTGTTCTACTGTCCAGACTAATCCAGTTTCGTCATCCCTGAATGCAGCCCAGACGCTATACTCATCCCGGCCAATCCGTTCACTCTCTCTAATTAATTGATCATTTGTCATAATGTCCTCCCTTACTCTGTATTATTATGCACATGAAAAAAGAATTATCAACTGCAGTTGAATACAAACAAAAAATGGTTATTATGTCAGGATGCTAAAAGAGAAGACGATTGAATTATTGCGGGAAAGTCCGAAGCCGCTTCCAAAGATTGCAAAGGATTGTAACCTCAAAGAAAGGTGGCTATATCATTTAAAAAATGATTACTGGGATGATCCCGGGGTTTTGAAGATAGAAAGGCTCTATGAGTATCTTTCGGGTAAGTCTTTGAATTTAGTAAGAAAAAGGAAATAGTGACCCAATGTGACGGAATAAGAAAACCGTTATCCCAGCGCACCATCTGGACAAAAGGGAAACTAAGAGATGGATAAATCTGTAGTTTAGAGACTCGTTATTCGATATTGCTATTTCCTCCGTCAAGATTTTAAAAAATCGCTCGTCGGTTAAATGGTTAATGGGAGAAAGATATGGAATATACTGAAAACTTTGAACACTTCTGGAGCCTGTACCCCAAGCAAACAGGAAAGGGAGCCGCCTTTGCAAGTTGGAAAAAGTATACGAAAGCAGAGCATGAGCTAATACTAGATCACCTTCCTCAACGCCTTAAAACGGATGCAGATTGGTTAGAGGGCAAGTTTATAAAGAACCCTGCTACTTGGTTGAATCAGAGATGTTGGGAGGACAACTATAAGAGAGCTAGTCAGTTCGCAAGGATTTCAGCTATCAGAGAAGAGACTTGGTGCGAAAAGTGTGACAGCTATAACTTTACCCGGAGACACGAGGACATTTGCGAAAACGGAGAAGAGTTTTATCACTTACGTCTAAAAAACAAAAAATGGGTTTTCTCAAATTATAAGGCGACTGAACTTGAAACGGTCGCTTGAACAGAACGACTGCTTTCATAAGTGGACTAGAGTGATTGCTGACCACCTTCAAGACTCAGGGGTCGCAGTTAGCCACGATACAGTGAAAGAGTTAATTCTTTTGGAGTTAGGCAACACGAAGAGAGTCAAAGTGCCGGGATTTCAAGAGAGAGTTATACCCATGCGAAGTCACCAGTACAAACAAATGGACTTTGATCTCAGTGAGTATGACAGAAAAAATAATTTTATCTCAATGAACGCTCTTCTCTCTAAAGTAGAGGCGTGGGCTGCAACAGACTTGAATCTAATATTGGAAGGGGTAAAATCTAAAGAGGGAGTAAGCTAATGTTTTTTCAAAAGAAATGCTCAAACTCAACGTGTGACAACACGCACAAGATGACCCTCGATCCTGATGAGCATTGGTGCAACGCTTGTTATGGCAAACGAGTCAACAAGCAGGAACGTCATCTTCGAGGACTGAGGAAAGAACAAGAGTTAGTTGCTAAATATTGGAAGGCTCCAACGTGGGTTCCAGAGACATGAGAGGCAGGAAGGGACCACAGAATTTAGAAAAGAAAACGGTTCCTCAGCTTCAAAATACTTTATGGCCTATCTTTGCTAGTTACATCAAAGCAGTTTACGGTTCAGAGTGTTTTACTTGTGGGAAACGATGCGAGGGCAGAGACAGACAAGCAGGGCACTTCATTCCCCGGACATACTCGCCAGTAAAATACAATGAGGACAATGTGAGAGTTCAATGCTCCAGATGTAATGAGTTCTATGCTGGTAAGCCTGTTGAATTTGAAAGAAAGCTAAGACTTCAGATCGGAGATGAGGCAGTAGAAAATCTCAAACGAGAATCTACAAAAGCATGGAAGTGGGATCGTCAGTGGTTAATCGATAAGATTCTTTACTATCGACAAGCCTTAAAAGAAAGGGAGGAGGCTGCATGAGTCTATTAAGTTCACTGATTGCGCCAGTTGCTAACATTGCTACTGGGATAATAAAAAACAGAGGTGAAATAGCTCAGGCAAAACACAAAGCGAAGATGTCCCAAATTCAGAATGATGCAGATTGGGAGTCTAAGATGGCTGATGCCTCTGCTAATTCTTGGAAAGACGAGTGGTTCACAATTTTGCTTTCCATACCCTTACTTGCGGTCGGTGCAGGAGTTGTGATGGATGATCCCCTCATTATTGACCGAGTAAAATCAGGGTTTCAGGCTCTTGAAGAACTACCAGATTGGTACAGCTATCTTTTATTCCTAGCAGTCTCCGCATCTTTTGGAGTGAAAGGCGTTGATAAACTTATGAACTTGAGAAAGAAATGAACAAAGAACTAGAGCCGGGAAGTGAATATAATAAGTACGACAGTGACGGAGATGGCGTAGTTACAGACGCAGAACTTGCCACCACTGAACGACTGCAAGCCTTAGAGCTACAGAATGAAAAAGCTGATGCTCAGAAAACGATGTGCTGGTTTGCGTTATGGGGGATGCTCCTCTATCCCAGCGGAATAGTCATCACCTCTTTTTTAAAACTGGATCAGGCTGCTACCATCCTCGGGGACATTGCACCTGTATACATGATAAGCGTTTCAGGTTTAATCGCAGCTTTCTTTGGCTTCCAAAGTTACAATGGTAAAAAATAATGGAAATACTAATCGCAGTTGGTTTTATTGTTGGTTATGTATTAGGGAAACACTATGGCCGTTAACTTAGATCAGTTATACGAAGAGATTAAATCAGACGAGGGACTTGTCACAAACGACGAGGGCGAGTCTCTGATCTATAGGTGTACCGAGGGCTATTTGACTTGTGGCGTCGGTCACAAAATCGTGGAGGGAGATGCAGAATATGGATTTGTCGAGGGCGATACCGTACCGATGGACTCAGTTAAAGCACACTTTGAGAAAGACGTTCAAACAGCTATTGAGGACTGTCGAGCGATTTATGGAGACGGATTTGATTCGTGGAGTGAGGAACGCTGCCACATCGTTGTTAACATGGCTTTTCAATTGGGTAGAAAAGGGCTATCTAGCTTTAAAAAATTTAATGCGTACTTTCAAGAAGGAGCTTTTGGCGGTGCGTCCTTGGAAATGATGGATAGCAAATGGGCTTTACATCAAACACCGAATCGGGCCAAAAGATTGAGTGAACGAGTCTTAGCGTTGGCCAATGACCCTCGCGGATAAAGCTGATAAGTTGATCGAGTTGTGGGTGAGGGAACTGGCTCAGGAATCAGCCAACCCTTATAAGGCTCAGAGTCTTTTAGACGGACACTTTGCCCTAGAGGTGGGAGGTAAGCGGAATCCCTTGAAGTCTTATATCAACGCAAAGGAAACGAAGTCACCGCCCAGGGATGTTATCAGTAGTGATTTAATTTTGATTGACTCGATTATCGGGCAGATCAGCAAAGTAAACAGTAAGTACCCTTTAGTATTGAAATGGTTTTACAGCACCGGGGACATGAAGAGAGTAGCAAAAGAGGCAAGCGTTAGCCTGACCAAAGCAAGGGAACTAAAGAATACTGCATTTGATTTGGTACAAGTTTTATTAGATGAAAAATTAGGAAAGAACTATGCGTAAATTATGGGAAAAGATTAAAAAATTGTTAGGCTTGACCTCTGAGGTTGAACCCCCAAAAGCCAAGCCCGGAAAAGCTAAACGGAAGAAAGCCCTTTAGCAAAGGCAGGTCGTTTAACTCACTCTTATAAAAAAACATTATCTATATACTGGCAGGTAATGCAATCTAAATGGTGCAATTAAATAAGATATTTTTCTGCACTAAGTTTCCCGCAGTTAATTACCACATAATTATTTGCGCGTCAGTATCGTGATACCACTTTTTTAGTATCGTGATACCACAAAACCCTTTGCAACACGTTTTTTATGATGTAATCTATGTGAAGGTGCGACTGCTGACTCTCAACCCCTTGAGAGAGTCTCAGCGTACCCATGCATAATCACCTTATATCGATGATTGCAAGACGGGGGTTGGACTGAGCCGTAGCTTTGGGAGATAGTAGTAAAAACTCTTCCTTCCCCCTGATTGTTTTGAGAATCCCATGACTAGACGAGTCGAAAGAAAATTAAAGAAAATAGCGAAGTCTCTCAACAAGGCAAGCCGGACTCACAAGGGCCAAGCCAGAGAGATCACTAAGATCGTTAAGAAGAAAGCCAAGGCAAGGCGCAGAAAATGAGTAGACGCATCCTTATTGACCCTCATAGGAATAGCTCACAAAATCGGAGCTACGGACAAAACGTCACGACTGAGATGCTGTATAAAGTAGACTTCAGTAACGCAGCCTCAGACCAGAGTACGTCAGTCTCAGGCGTTACGGCCGAAAGCAAAGGCAGACAAGGGCTTACCCTTACAACTCCCTCAGTCAGTTCAAACGTGGCTAGTTTCTATGCAAGCTCGGCTCATTCCGGGGATGGCGTGATAAAAGTGACTGCGACTTATGCTAATGGAAAGAAAGACGCCAGCTTTATCAAAGTGAAGGTAAATAACCCCACTGATCACAGGCACTTCTAATGACAGAAGAACTGAAGGGCAGAATTGAGATATTAGAACAGCAGCGTAATGACGCTTTAAATCAATGCGTTTTGCTTGGTGGGCAGATCAAACAAATGATTGAACAGATTGAAGCATTATCAGAGAAGTTAAAGGACTCAGAAGATGGCAATGACGAGAGCGCAGACGAATCGGAAGATCAGGCAGGATAGTCTGCGAGAACAACTCGCGAACCAGAAGCACCTTGAGAAAGTCCTTGATTCCATTAAAAAATTAGAGGAGCTGGACACCCAATTAGANAGCGTTGAAGTCAGCAGAATCAAAGGAGCCATCGAAAGCAGGATTAAACTTGTAAGCAAGTATCTCCCTGATCTCAAGAGCATTGAGCTTTCTGGGGATGAGGATTACCCAGTTCAGATAGCAGCATATCANATTGAATTTAGCGACACCCCTGAAACGTAAAGTCCCAACAGCATTTAGAGAACTGTACGAGCCTCACAGGATTAAATGCTATTGGGGAGGTCGAGGAGCTGGGAAGTCTGTACAGATGGCTTCAGCATTACTTTTAAAGGGAACGGAAAGCCCAAAAAGAATTTTATGCGCCAGAGAGATTCAGAGATCAATTAAGGACTCTGTTCACTCTCTCCTGGCATCAAGGATTGAAGCGTTAGGACTTGAAAGGTTCTACGAGGTAACTCAAAACGAGATCCGTGGGGTAAATGGCACGACGTTTATCTTCACTGGACTTCTTGCCAATATCCAGTCCATTAAGAGTATTGATAATATTGACCTTTGTTGGGTAGAGGAGGCCAGTTCAGTTAGTGAGAACTCTTGGAGGACGTTGATACCTTCAATCAGAAAGCCCGGATCCGAGATTTGGATTAGCTTCAATCCAGAACACAAGACTGACGCAGCCTACCAGAGATTCGTTCTGCATCCACCGCAAAACGCAATGGTGAAGAAAGTGAGCTATCGGGACAATCCTTACTTTAGTCAGACAACGCTCCCAGAAGAGATGCAAATCCTCAAAGATCAGAACGAGGAAGAATATCTACACGTTTATGAGGGCGAGCTAAAACAATTCGTTGACGGATCGATTTATAGAAATCAACTCAAGCAAGCAAGAGACGAAGGGCGGATTTGTTGGTTCCCGGTTGAGAGCTTAGAGGTGCATACATTTTGGGATCTCGGCCGGAACGATTCGACTGCAATATGGTTCATGCAGTCGCTTGGCAAGGAGCTAAGATTCATTGATTACTATGAACACCGCTTAGTGGACTTAGATCACTATGCTCATGTCCTCAGGGAAAAAGGCTATCTCTACGGAACGCACTACCTTCCGCATGATGTTGAGGTGATCTCGTTAGGCAGTAACAACCGAAGCAGGAGAGACATTTTAGAAGGTTTGGGAGTGCATCCGATTACAACTGTTCCGAGGATTGCAAGCGTAGAGGACGGTATTGCGATGGTTCGAGATAAATTCAAAGCGTGCTGGTTCCATGAGGAAAACTGCGAAGAAGGTTTAGAGGCTCTTGCAAACTATCAGTACCAGTTCGATGAAAAACACGACACCTTCAGAAAAGTGCCTTTACACAATGCAGCAAGCAATGGGGCTGATGCCTTCAGGATGTTTGCACAAGCGTTTGAAGAAGATACATATATTCAAGAACTCGACTTTGCGAGTGAGTGGTGATGAAACGAAATAGCGAAGAACAAAACGAGATTGTCAAAGAAGCGTTAGAACGCTTTGAAACTGCGTCCGATGGATGGTCAGACATCTATGAGCAATCTGTCGCTGATGTGTCGTTTATCGATGACGATGAGGGCCAGTGGGAGGATTCAGTCCGAGAATCACGACACAATCGTCCTTGCTTAACTTTTGACAAGCTCTCTGCATCTGTTGACCGAGTTGTTGGCGGCCAGATGGCACAAATGCCCTCAGTCAAAGTCAGAGCCGCAGAGGAGGGCGATGAGGACATAGCTGAAGTCTACCAAGGGTTAATACGTCAAATCGACCAGAGAGGCATACAAGCCTTTAAAACGGCATTTAAGTTTGCGGTTAAGTCTGGGTGGGGCTGTCTGCTGGTAGATCACGATTACATCGATGACGTTTCTCTTGATCAGGATATTATCCTCCGAGAGATCAAGAATCCCTTTTCTGTACTCTTAGATCCGATTATTCAAGCGCAGCACGTTCAAGAGGCTCGCTTTGGCTTTATGTTTGAGGACATGGAACGTAAGGAGTTCGAAAGGCTTTACCCCGAAGCAGAGTCTTATCCCGGTGAGAGCGATTTCACTACAACTGGGAATATGGATTCATGGGTCAGTGAGGACTTTGTACGAGTAGCTGATTACTTCAGAATCGTGAACGAAGAAAGAACGCTAGTCCAGTTGTCAGACGGACGAGTCCTAGACTTGGAAGAAGTCCAGCCAGTCAGGGACGAGTTAAATTTACAAGGCATCACATTAGGCAAGACAAGAAAGGTTCAGAAGCGAAAGCTAGAGCGATTCAAGATCAGCGGCATGGAGATACTTGAAGAGGTTGAGTGTGTCGGAAGATTTATTCCTCT
>FUFK010037859.1_pt1 | contig 23833 bp, 26 predicted proteins | sample 1021851 | NCBI WGS metagenome assembly FUFK01 (sample SAMEA51879418, study PRJEB19060) | metagenome | reverse complement strand
ACTGAGATTGTTTGGGTTAAATAAAAACTTTTAATATTTAATTTAAGTTTTTAATTAATATCTTGTTCGGACAATACTCCTAATTAAACTTGATTAACTAGTTTTTAGGAAATAGGATTTATATGTTTGATTTTTTTTTAAATGGAAAAAGGCGAAATTCGTATTAATACCGAAAATATTTTCCCAATTATTAAGAAGGCAGTATATTCTGACCATGAAATATTTTTAAGGGAGCTAGTAAGTAATGGTGTAGACGCAATAAGTAAGCGAAGAATGGCTTCTATGGCGGGTGATTGTGAAAACACAGAAGAGGCTCAAGTAAAAATAACAATTGATCGTGAGAAAAATACTCTGACGATTTCTGATAATGGAATTGGAATGAATGACGGAGAAATTAAGAAGTACATAAATCAAGTAGCATTTTCGAGCGCAGAAGAATTCCTAACAAAATATAAAAAAGATAATGATGAATTTATTGGGCATTTTGGACTAGGTTTTTATTCAAGTTTTATGGTCGCGGATAGAGTTGATATATTAACTAAGTCTGCAATTGGAGAATCAAAGGCTTTCAAATGGTCTTGTGATGGATCGCCAAATTTTACCTTAGAGGAATCAGAAAGAGAGACAATTGGCACAGATGTGATACTTCACCTTTTAGAAGAAGAAAAAGAGTTTATTGAGCCTGAAAGGATTAAATCATTAATAAAAAAATATTGTGACTTTATGCCAATAGATGTCTTATTAGAAGGTGAGACAATTAACAAGAAAAATCCTCCTTGGAGAAAACAACCTAGTGAATTAAAAGATGAAGATTATATTGAGTTATACAAATACNTATATCCTTTTCAGGGTGACCCATTGTTATGGATACATCTAAATACAGATTATCCATATGATATTCAAGGTATATTGTACTTCCCTAAGTTGTCTGGCAGAGCTGATTGGGAAAAGGGAGAAATAAAACTATTTTGCAATCAAGTTTTCGTAAGCGATTCAATTAAAGAGATAGTACCAAAATATCTTTTACCACTAAGAGGGGTTATTGATTCTACTGACATACCATTAAATGTTAGTAGAAGTGCATTACAAACAGATAGGAAGGTAAGGTCTATATCATCATTTATTTCAAAAAAAATTGCAAATAAATTAAAGGATTTGATAAAAAATTCTCCAGAATTTTACGCTGAAATATGGGATTCCATCTCTGCTTTTATTAAAATTGGTGCTATCGAAGATGAAAAATTTGCTGATTTAGTAGATAACAGTATAATTTTTGAAACAATTATCAATTCAGAAAAAGACGTAACTAAGGATATTGAAAATAAATCTCTTATCAAATCAAATGATAAGTATTTTACAACTCTCGCAAGTTACAAAGAAAGAAATAAGATTATCGACTCTAAAAAAATAATTTACTGTTCAGATTTGATTGCTCAGTCTAGTGCATTAAATATCTGTTTATCTGATAACAAAGAAGTTATTAAATCAGATCCTTTAATTGATGCACAATTTCTTCCATGGTTAGAAAGTAAAAATGAAGATTATCAATTCCAAAGAGTTGATTCAGAAATTAATGAACTAGAAGATAATGAATCTAAAGAAATAGTAGATAAGGATGGCAAATCAAATACAGAAAATCTTAGAGATACGATAGTTAAAGCACTTAATAATGAGAAAGTTACAGTTAAAGTCCAGTCTCTTTCTAGTAAAGGTGCACCTCCAGCAATGATTTTGCTACCAGAGCAAATGAGAAGAATTAATGATATGGGTGCCTATATGGAACAAAAGATGCCGGGTTTACCTGAATATCATGTCCTCCTAATTAATAAAGAACATCCACTTATTGTTGGCCTTAATAAAATTAAAGGCAATAAAATAATTATTGATGAAAAAGAATCTGTTGAAAATCCACTAGCAACAAAAATTGCTAATCATGTTTACGATATGGCTAAACTATCCGTAGGTGGATTAGATCAAGAACAGATAATTAGTTTACAAAATAATAATGCAGAATTAATTTCAGAATTGCTTAATTCAACAACTTAAGCAGTATGTTAAAATTTTTTTAGATACAACTCAAAAGATATGTCAAGAGTTTGCGAACTTACTGGTGCAAAAGCAAATAACGGGATGGCAGTAAGCCACTCACATATTCGTACAAAAAAATTACAGCAAGTTAATCTTCAAAAAAGAAGGCTTTGGTGGGAAGAAGGAAAAAAATGGGTAAATATAAGGATTAGCACTAAAGCTCTAAAATCTGTACAAAAATTGGGATTAGATAAATTTGCTAAATCAAATGGAGTCGATTTGAAAAAATTCTAAATTTGATGAGAAATTTAGTGATCAGGGTATTTATATTATTTTTTCTTTTAATAAATTGTAATTCAGCATTAGCATTTGACTTTGCTCCTGAAATTGGGGACCTAGCTCCTAATTTTCAACTAGAAGGTTTTAATAAAAACATAAAAACAAAAAAAGTCTGGGGATTAAATGATTTTGAAGGTAAATGGCTTGTTATCTATTTTTATCCAAAGGATTTTACAGCAGGTTGCACCCTCGAAGCTAAAGGTTTTTCAGAATTAAAAAAAGATTTTTCAAAATATAATGCAGAAATTATTGGCATTAGTGCAGACAATCAAGATTCTCATGAAAGTTTCTGTAGCGAAAAATCAATAAATTACACTTTATTATCTGATCCTGACGGAATTATCAGTGAAAAATATGGTTCCTGGATACCACCATTCTCAGATAGAAATACTTTCTTAATTTCTCCAAATGGAAAAATTTCCTATAGATGGATTAGTGTTTTACCTCTAAATCATGCTAAGGAAGTACTTAACGTTTTAAAGAAAAAAATATAAATTTTGCACGAACTATCATTTGGAACTTGGTTAATACATATCTCATCAGTCATTGAATGGATTTTTGCCATATTTGTCATATATAAAATTTCAACATATAAAAAATACAATTTATTTTTTTGGTTAAGCATCGCTATGATCCCAAACTTAATAGGAGCTATGTGCGCTATAACTTGGCATATTTATGATAATCAAGATGCATTATATGGGTTAGTTACACTTCAAGGGATATTTACATTAATAGGAAATTCAACATTAGCCTTGGCCTCTATAAAAATCTTTAGAGCTACTAATACTTATGAATGATCTATTTTTAAAATTTATAGGAAAATTAGGATCAATTGATAACACAGCTTTATTCGCAATTTCAATAGTTCCATATGCAATTTTTTTGTATTACTTATATAAAATTAAAGATATTAATAAATTAGTAAAAACTGGCTTTTCATTAACTGTTTTATTCGTATTAATAACTATATTAGTATCTATTTTCACCTTAAATTACTATGATAAAACTCTCGTTGAGGTTGACTTCCTACATGGATTAGCAGAATCATTCTTAACTCTAAGTGATTTTGTCATATTGCTTGGATTTATACGGATCTTAAATAACTTAGAAGTAAACAACTCTTAAGACCTTTAACAATTTTGTGTTTTTTAGGTAAAAGTATTAGAGAATATATAAAAATAACGAATTTTTATGCTTACTACATTATTTGCAGCTGCTTCTGCTCCAGCAACATTCGAATGGTCACCAAAGTGTGCCGTTGTAATGATTGCATGTAATGTTTTTGCTTACGCAATTGCAAGAGCAACTATAAGAAAACCTAATGAGGGTTTTGAAATACCTAATTCAAAATTTTATGGCGGGTTAAGTCACGCGTCTGTTGTTGGAGCTAACTGTCTAGGTCACATTTTTGGAATTGGCGCCATCCTAGGATTAGCATCTCGTGGTGTTTTATAAAAAATTTGATTTATTAAATTTTTAATTATTTAATTCAAATTTATCAGCAATTTTATCTGCCATCTGATCAGGCATAAGACCTAATTTTTCTTTACTCTGATCAGGTGATGCATGATCAACTAAAACATCTGGAATTCCAATCCTGTAAACAGGAACATTTATTTCATTATCATTAAGTAACTCAACAATAGCGGAACCAAAACCACCAATTAATGTTCCTTCTTCCATAGTTACTACTTTCTTAATCTTACTTGCTAAAGGGATAATCAGGTTTTTATCAAGAGGTTTTACAAATCTTGCGTTGACAATGCATGAATTAATTTTTTTATCCTTTAATATCCTTGATGTTTCAATGGCTGAAGCAACCATAGAGCCGTAAGCAATAATTAAAACATCATTTCCATCTTCTAATATTTCAGCCTCGCCAATATTTAAAGGTTCCCATCCTTCATCCATTACAGCCACACCTAATCCTGAACCTCTTGGTATTCTTAGAGCTGTAGGCCCTTTGTGGTTAATTGATGTTATTAACATTCTCTGTAACTCGGACTCATCTTTTGGTGCCATTAAAACAAAATTAGGAATAGATCTCATATAACTTATATCGTACTGACCTTGATGAGTAGGACCGTCAGCTCCTACAATACCAGCTCTATCAAGAACGAAAGATACAGGTAAATTTTGAATACCTACATCATGAATTAGTTGATCAAAAGCACGTTGAAGAAAAGTACTATATATTGCGACAACAGGTTTTAAACCATCGCACGACATTCCTGCAGCAAGAGTAACTGCATGTTGCTCAGCTATTCCAACATCTATATATTGATCTGGTATATTCTTTTGCAATAAATCTAATCCAGTACCTGTAGCCATCGCTGCTGTTATACCAACAACTTTGCTATCCTGTTCACAAATTTTTAATAATGTTTGCCCAAAGATTTTGCTATAACTAACAGGCTTTGGTTTTTTTGATGGAATTGATTTGCCAGTAGTCAGATCAAATGCAGATTGTGCGTGATAACCAACTTGATCTGCTTCTGCATAAGGATACCCTTTACCTTTTGTAGTAACTACATGAACAAGAACTGGTTTTTTTAGTCTATGAGCTGCGTTAAATGTGTTAATTAAATTTCCGATGTCATGACCATCTATTGGTCCCATGTATGTAAAACCTAGTTCTTCAAAAACAGCTCCAACCTTTGGAACAGCTAATCTTCTCACGCTTCCTTTAATATTTTTTAATTCTTCTGGAATGTCTTTACCAATTAACGGTATATTTTTTACACTTTCTTGGACACTGTCTGATAAGAATTGTAATGGGGGACTTAGTCTAACCTTATTCAAATAAGATGAAAGTGCTCCAACTGGAGGAGATATTGACATATCATTATCATTTAATATTACAAGTAAAGGAGTATTAGGAAGGTGTCCTGCATGATTTATAGCTTCTAAAGCCATTCCACCAGTTAATGCACCATCACCTATAACAGCTACACATTTATAATTATCACCTTTTCTATCTCTTGCTATTGCCATTCCTAAGGCAGCTGAGATTGATGTACTTGCATGACCAGCCCCAAAATGGTCAAATTTACTTTCACTTCTTTTAAGATAACCTGCGACTCCATTTTGTTGTCTAAGCGAGTCAAATTGGTTGAAACGACCTGTTATTAATTTATGAGGATAACCCTGATGACCAACATCCCAAACAACCTTATCGTAATCAAGATCGAGAGTTTGATATAGTGCCAATGTAAGCTCAACTACACCTAATCCAGGTCCAAGGTGTCCCCCACTAGTAGATACTACTTGAAGATGTCTTTCTCTAATTTGACAAGCAATTTCCTCTAATTGTGAAACTGTTAAGCCATGTAGTTGATTTGGATGACTTAACTCACTTAAAAGCATTACATAAAAAAAGGTATCTATATAATCTAAAACGCCGAGGCGCAAAATGAGTAGTTTTGTTGAAATAGATTATGTAATGTTTTATAAGATTAATAATTTAGTGCTAAAAATATATATATGAATGATTATTTTGAAAAGATACTTCAAGCTGAAGTCTATGAGGTAGCAAAAAAAACACCGCTAGAAAAGGCTAATAATTTAAGTAATACACTTAAAAATGAAGTTTTCTTAAAAAGAGAAGATCTTCAAGATGTTTTTTCATTCAAAATAAGAGGAGCATACAATAAAATGAGCAAGCTAAGTAAATCACAGCTTGCTAATGGAGTAATAACATCTAGTGCTGGTAATCATGCTCAAGGGGTTGCTCTTAGTGCCCTTAAGTTAAAATGCCAAGCGACTATATTAATGCCCATTACGACACCTCTAGTAAAGATTAACGCTGTAAAAAATTTAAAAGCAAAAGTTATATTATTTGGAGATAATTATGATGAGACTTATAAAGAAGCAATAAGGATAAGTCAAGAAAACAATTTATGTTTTATTCATCCATTTGATGATCCAGATGTAATAGCAGGTCAGGGAACTATAGCTATTGAACTTGAAAATCAACTAAAAGAAAAACCATATGCAATTTATATTGCTGTAGGCGGAGGCGGATTAATAGCGGGAATATCTTTATACATTAAAAAAATATGGCCTGAAGTAAAAATAATTGGAGTGGAGCCTGAGGATGCAGATGCCATGTCACAATCCTTAGAAGAATCAAAAATTGTTGAATTATCTTCGGTAGGACAATTTGCTGATGGGGTTGCAGTGAAAAAAGTTGGTATTAATACTTTTGATATTGCAAAAAAATATATAGATAAGATGATAAGGGTTAATACAGATGAAATATGTGCTGCAATAAAAGATGTATTTGAAGATACTAGATCCATATTAGAGCCCGCAGGAGCACTTTCAATTGCTGGATTGAAAAAAGATGTTTTGAATTGTAATCATTCAAATAAAAAATTGGTTGCCATAGCATGTGGTGCAAATATGAACTTTGAGAGGCTTAGGTTTGTGGCAGAAAGAGCAGAGCTCGGAGAATGTAAAGAGGTAATGATGGCTGTTGAGATACCGGAACGAGCTGGGAGTTTAATTGATTTTTGTAAGTTGCTGAATAATAGAAATTTAACTGAATTTAGTTATCGAATGTCTAATTCTATAAATGCGCAGATATTCGTAGGGGTACAAGTTTATGGATTAATTGATAAAAAAAACCTATTAGATGAATTTAAAAAGTCTCAGTATCCATTCATCGACATAAGTGATGATGAATTATCTAAAAATCATCTCAGACATATGGTAGGGGGAAGGCTCCCACAGAATTTCATAGAAATGAATAATAGCAATTTGGTTGAATTGTTATACAGATTTGAATTTCCTGAGAGACCCGGAGCATTAATAAATTTCTTAAATAATATGAAATCTAATTGGTCTATAAGTATATTTCACTATAGAAATTATGGTGCAGATGTAGGAAAAATTGTTATTGGAGTTCTAATCGATAGAAATGAAATTATAGAGTGGCACAATTTTGTAAAAATTTTAGGATATAAGTACTGGGATGAAACTAAAAACGATACTTATAAATTATTCCTTGGTGCATCAGATTAAATATAAGGTAAATTAGGGAAGATTTAGGTATCTAAAATTAATCAATCTGATCTAGTTTCTAAGCAACTTTCTGATATAGCTCTAGTCACTAAAATTGAGGCTGTACTTTATTTGAAAGGCAGGCCAATTACAAAAAAAGATCTTTCAGAAATTACTAATTCTGATATCAACTCAATAAATGATTCAATTAAAAATCTAAAGATTAAATACTCTAATCCAAACTCCGCAATTGAATTAAATGAATTAAATAATAGTTATTCTCTAGAGTTAAAATCAAGTCTTAATGACTTTGTCGAGGATTTACTGCCTTCTGAGTTAAGAACATCAGAATTAAGGACATTGGCAACAATAGCCATTAAAAAAAAGATCCTGCAATCTGATCTTATACTTCTTCGAGGCTCTGGGGCATACGATCATATTAAAGAATTAATAGAAAAGAAGTTTATTGTTAAACGTAAGCAAAAAGATGGAAGATCATATTGGTTATCATTATCTGAAAAGTTTTTTCAAACTTTTGCTGTGAGTAATGAATATCTCTCGAAAATAGGAAAGCCGAAAAATAAGCAGCAATAATAAGTAAATGTTAGAATAATAAAAAATTACGAAATAATAATGTTATCTGAGATTTTTGCGGTTTTAGGTCAAACTTTATCAATTTATTCTTTCATATTAATAATAAGAATTTTACTTACATGGTTTCCGGGTATTGATTGGAGCAATGGAATTTTATCTGCATTAGCCTCTATCACAGATCCTTATTTAAACATTTTTAGGGGTATTATTCCTCCAATAGGTGGATTTGATATTTCTTCCTTATTAGCTTTTCTGCTTTTAAATGTTATCCAAAACTTAATTACAAATCTTCAGTATGCAAGTTTAGGTTATAGCTAAGTATTATCGATCGTCACCGGAACCACTTATTTTACCTTTAGAAGCTCTTAATTTTAATTTTTCTAAGTTTTGTAATGCAACCTCATCCAAATTAAAATTTAATTCTGTACAAAGATTTGATATGTACCATAAAACATCTCCTAACTCTTTTTTAATACCTAGTTTTGATTCATCATCAAATATTCCATTTTTATCTCTAATTACTTTTTTAACTTTTTCTGCTACCTCACCAGCTTCGCCAACTAAACCAAGAGTTGGATAAATATTATTTGAACCTAGATTTGGGTATTGTGCTGTTTCTCTTGCTTTTTTCTGATACGTTTTAAAATCCATGACTTAAACAACTAACTTTGGGTATGGTAAATTTATTTATATCTAGCAATATTATTTATATATGTCGAATATTGATTTAAAAAGAAGAACAAAAATAGTTGCAACAATTGGCCCTGCAACCCAGTCTGAAGAAATAATTACAGAATTAATTAAGGCTGGAGTAACAACATTCAGATTAAATTTCTCCCATGGAGATCATAAAGATCATGCTGAGAGGATAAAAACCATAAGAGAAGTATCAAAAAAGTTAGATATAGATATTGGAATATTACAAGATCTTCAAGGACCAAAAATAAGATTAGGTCGCTTTAAAGATGGTCCAGTAAAAGTCAAAAAAGGTGATAAATTTACACTCACATCAAATGAGGTTGAATGTTCAAAAACTATTGCCAATGTTACCTACGAAAAACTTTCTAAAGAAGTTAGCGAAGGGAAAAGAATACTTTTGGATGATGGCAAAATCGAAATGATTGTAGAAAAAGTAGATATAAAAGCTAATCTTTTAGAATGTCTGGTAACTGTTGGAGGGGTACTTTCAAATAATAAAGGTGTAAATTTCCCAGATGTTCAATTATCCGTAAAAGCATTAACAGAAAAAGATAAAGAGGATTTAAAATTCGGTTTATCTGAAGGAGTTGACTGGATAGCCCTAAGTTTCGTTAGAAATCCATCCGATATAAACGAGATAAAAGATTTAATAAACAAAAATGGTCATTCAACTCCTGTAGTCGCAAAAATAGAAAAATTTGAGGCAATTGATCAAATTGATACTGTTTTACCCTTATGTGATGGTGTTATGGTCGCAAGAGGTGATTTAGGAGTTGAAATGCCTGCTGAAGAAGTTCCCCTTTTACAAAAGGAATTAATAAGAAAAGCTAATTCATTAGGTATACCAATAATTACAGCTACTCAAATGCTTGATTCTATGGCTTCGAATCCAAGACCAACAAGGGCCGAAGTTAGTGATGTTGCCAATGCAATATTGGATGGAACAGATGCGGTAATGCTCTCAAACGAAACTGCAGTTGGTGATTATCCTGTAGAGGCTGTACAAACGATGGCAACTATAGCAAGAAGAATTGAAAGGGACTATCCGCTTAAAGCTATTGAGAGCCACTTACCAAGTACGATTCCAAATGCTATTAGTGCAGCAGTAAGTAATATAGCTAGACAACTTGAAGCTGGAGCCATAATCCCATTAACTAAATCAGGCTCTACTGCTCGAAATGTAAGTAAATTTAGACCACCTACACCTATCTTGGCAACAACTACAGAGAGGAGTGTAGCGAGAAGATTACAACTTGTTTGGGGAGTTACTCCCATAGTAGTTAAAAATGATGAAAGAACAGCTAAAACCTTTAGTTTGGCTATGCAAATTGCACAGGAGATGGGGATCCTAAATCAAGGAGATTTAGTAGTTCAAACTGCTGGTACATTAACTGGTATTAGCGGATCTACAGATTTAATAAAAGTCGGTTTAGTGAGGAAAATTGTAACAAGAGGAATTTCAATAGGGGAAATCGGTGTTACAGGTAAAGCAAGAATAATAAAAAATAATCTTGATATGTCCTTAATTTGTCCAGGAGAAATAATATTTGTTCCAGAAGAACTAATGGAAAATATTCCACTCAGTAAAAACATCGCTGGTATCGTAACAAATCAAAATGTAGATAAAGTTTATGCTTTGTATAACAAAAATAATAAAAAGATTTCTACAATTTGTAATTTAGAAAAAATGGATAACCATCAAATTAGTAATGGCGATCTTATTACATTGCAGCTTAATGAGGGTGTAATATACATGGGGCAAATTGAAGATGATGATGATGCAGTAGATAAATATAAATATGTCTAGGAATATTTCAATAAAAGAAGCCTTAGGAATGGCTACAAAAACTTTAACATCAAACAAGTTGAGAAGTTCTTTAACAATGCTGGGGATAATTATAGGAAATGCATCAGTTATTACACTTGTTGGACTCGGAAGAGGAGCTCAAACATTAGCAAAAAACCAATTAAGTAATTTAGGCGCAAATGTATTATTCATTGTTCCTGGAAATAATGACACGAGAAGGAGAGGCATTTCATTTCCTAAAAACCTTGTTTTAGATGATGCAGTAGCAATAAGTAATCAGGTCCCAACAGTTAAAAAAGTTGCTCCTCAAATCTCTGCTAACGAAATTGTGCAATCAAATTCTAAAAGCCTAAATATATCAATTGCAGGAGTTACACCTGAATTTCTTGATGTAAGAAGCTTTGAAGTAGATAAGGGAAGATTCATAACAAAAAGTGATGTTAATAGTGCAAGAAGTTACGTAGTAATAGGTCCTGATCTTAAAGACGAATTTTTCAAAGATATATCTTCATCAATTGGCAAAAAAATTAGAATTAAAGATCATACTTATGAAATTATCGGAACATTAAAACCAAAAGGTGCCGTATTTGGAAGTAATCAAGACAAAAATGCTTATATTCCATTAACCACCATGGTAAATAGGATTACTGGGAAGGATCCTACATATGGTGTAAGTTTAAGCTTCATTAGTGTTGAAGCGATAAATAAAAATGCAACCAGTGCCGCTAAATTTCAAATTACTAACTTGTTAAGACAAAGACATAAAATAATAAGAGATGATGACTTTGCCGTTAGATCACAAGAAGATGCATTAAATATAGTAACTAACATAACAAGTGGGCTCACGTTTTTATTGGCAGGTATTGGGGCCGTATCTTTAGTGGTTGGAGGAATAGGAATCATGAATATTATGCTCGTTTCTGTCAGCGAAAGGACTGAAGAAATTGGTCTTAGAAAAGCAATAGGAGCTAAACAGTCAGATATATTGATTCAATTTTTAATCGAGGCATTGATTTTATCTACAATTGGAGGATTAATAGGAACATCAACTGGATTATCAGGTGTTTTTCTTTTATCTCTGATAACACCACTTCCCGCATCTGTAGGAATTACAACAACTATTTCCACGATGATCATTTCAGGCTCAATAGGTTTAATCTTCGGTGTTTTACCTGCAAAAAGAGCTTCTAAATTAGATCCAATTGTTGCATTGAGAAGTTTATAAATAGAATTTATAATCATGCTCAATTTTTATAAATTAATTGAGATACTGGTGAGTCTTCAATCACTAATAATAACAACGATGCTACCTGTTTATATACCACTACAACTTATCAACAAATCTATAAATAGCTTTGAAATACCTATCACATGGCAAATTCCAACTATAATTTTGTTAACACTCATTTTTCAAAAGGAAGTTGTTTTAAAAGCATTTTTTATTTATATATTTTTAGGATTATTTATAGTTCCAGTCTTCCATCAAGGAGGTTCAATAGGATATTTACTCACACCAAATTTTGGTTATTTGTTAGGTCTATATCCATTAATCAAAATAATTGATAATTTAAATAAGAGAAATAAAATAAATTTTGGCAACTTTTTAATAAAAGGATTTATAGCAATATGTGCTTTACATTTAACTGGAATATTTTACAACTTTATACAGATTATATTTTTCAGTAATTTTAATATATTTTTATATAATTTAGGGAAATACTCTTTAGGTAAAATTGGATATCATTTTTTAATGCTATTACCACTTTTATTACTTATTAAACCTATTAAACATTTTAAGAAAAGCAAATAATGATTAACAAAAATCAAACAAAATTATATTTTATATCTTGTAGTATTTTTATTATTATCTTAGATCAATTTACAAAATATTTAATGTTTTATAATTATAAAAAATTTCTAAATAAAGATTTTCTTTTATTTAGATTAGACTTTGTAAAAAATTACGGTGCAGCATTTAACATATTTAGTGGCAATAGAATATTTTTATCTTGCATAAGTATTATTTTTTCAATATTACTTACTTATTTAATATTAAGGAAAAACAGCCTAAACTCAATTGATCTATATTCATATAGTTTTATTCTTGGCGGAACTATTGGTAATGGAATGGATAGGATTTTAAGAGGTTTTGTAATTGATTTTATAAATTTGAATTTTATAAATTTTCCAGTATTTAATATTGCTGATATATCAATAAATATAGGTTTTATTTTCTTATTATATAACATTTTTAAAAACAAACGATAATATGAAATACCCTAAATTAAAGTATACAAAATATTTTTTCTTTATTTTATTAATATATATCTTAATTTCGATATTAGTAAGAATAATAAATATTTATACGTTTTTATTTTTAATAATTATTATTTATATATTTTATAATGTTGATAAAAAGTTATTTAAAAAAATAGTTTATAAAGTTATATTCAAAAATAAAAAGAATTCGCTTTCATTCAAAAATACATATGGTGCCGCCAAGATAAGTTTGGAAGGTATCGAACAAATTAATGAAAAAATTAATGATCAAGTAAAGGTTGAACTGTTAAATTATCAAAAAAATAAACTAAAGTCTCAATTAAAAACAGGGGATTATAAAGTTACTCTTTTTGGAGCAGGTTCCTCAGGAAAAACATCTATAGCAAGATCTTTATTGAAAAATATTGTCGGAAAAACTTCAGCAAAAATAGGTACAACAAAGAAAATTAATAGCTATAAAATACGTATCCCAATCTTAAAAAGAAACATTAATATAATTGATACTCCAGGGTTATTCGAACCATCTAAGTTAGGCGAAGAAAGAGAAAAGGCGACAATTTTACAAGCAACAAATTCTGACTTAATTCTTTTTGTTGTTGATCAAGACATAAACAAATATGAAAATTATTTAATTAAAGAATTATTGAAAATAGGCAAAAAAATAATAATAGTTCTAAATAAATGCGACTTAAGGTCTAGAGATGAAAACAACCTCATCAAAAATAATATAAGTTCTATAACTTCTGCTAAAAAAAATAAAATTTCTGTAGTTCAAACAATAGCACTACCTAAACAATCTTCTTATCTAAAATCAGATGCCTTAATTTTAAATCCAGAGGTAGGAAGTTTATTTAAAGAAATAATTGAAACTCTCGATAATAATGGGGAAGAGCTATTGGCAGATAATATACTTTTTCGCTCGAATAAGTTAGGTATCAAGAGTAAAAATTTCTTGGAAGAACAAAGATATTTAATGTCAAACAAAGTTATAAAAAAATATATGTGGATAACTGGAGGGGTAATACTAGTTAATCCTCTTCCAGCTGTAGATTTTCTTACAACCACCTCGGTTAATTTACAAATGATAATGGAATTATCAAAGATATATGAAATTAAACTTACTAAAAAAGATGCAAAAGATTTATCAAAATCATTGCTAAGCGCTTTGGCTAAACAAGGGATCCTAAAAGGTGGTCTCTCCATTATTTCTAACGCTTTAGCTACAAGTTTGACCAAAATAATAATATCTAAATCGATACAATCAATTACAGCAGGCTGGATAATAAAAATAGTAGGACTAAGTTTGATTGAATATTTTAAAAATGGGCAAGATTGGGGAGATGGTGGAATTCAGGAGGTTGTGGATAAGATATACAAAATAAGTAAGCGAGAAGACATTTTAAATAACTTTGTAAAAGAAGCTACTTCAAAAATTGAAATAAGTAAGTATCTTGAATCAAAGAAAAGTTTGCCTCCATTCACTATGTAATTTTTAATAATTGATCATTAAGATAAGTTCTGAAATCAAAAATAGTTATTAAAAGTAAGTAAGCAATACAAATGGCTATAGATATAAACCCTGTTATGATTGCAATAATCTTTGATCTACCGATATTCATTGATAGGCGTCCAAAAATCTCAAAAGTTCTTCAATATGAGAATCTGTTGTATTGTAGTTCCCCATGACGACTCGTAAATAATATTTACCTTTAAACTTTGGTCTGGAAAGCATATAATTATTTTTCATTAGTTCATTAACTTTAGAATGAGTCCAGAAATCTGTATCTTTTGCTGTAAGTCCTTTAGGTATGAATGAAACAATATGCAATGGACCTGAATATATTTCAAATTTATTTTTAACAATATGATCTATAAAAAAATCCTTTCTCTTAATTGATGATTTTAATATATCTTCTATTCCATTCAGTCCTAAAAAACGTAACCCAAGCCATAGTTTTATAACCTCTGCAGGTCTTGAACCTTGTATTCCTATTTCTCCTCTGTTAACAATATCTTCTTTAGATGATATGTATGGTAGTCCAGTAGAGAAGGTCTTTTGTAAAGTATTCATATTTGCAACCAATAACAAAGATGAAGTCTTTGTTATTCCAATTATTTTCTGGGGATTTATCGTTATCGAATTAGCCTGATTAATATTATTTAAACCTTCTATTTGAATTGAACTTAAAGCAAAAATACCTCCAATTGAGCCATCAATATGTAACCATATATTTCTCTCTTTACATATCTCACTTATTTCTTTAATGGGATCAATGGCTCCTCTCACTGTTGTTCCAAGGGTAGCAACTATAGCAAATATTTTTTTATTTTCTATTAAACATTTATTTAAAGATTTTCTGAGATTGTTTATATCCATACGACCTTGATTGTCGGTTTTAATCCTGACAAGATTTGCAGCATCAAGACCCATTATTCTTATACATTTAATGAAAGAAGAATGAGCATCTTCACTAATAAGTAATACAGAATTAGGATTTGAACCCAATCCAGCATTATTTCTAGCTGCTATGAGTGCATTCAAATTACTTAAAGTGCCTCCGCTAGCTGCTATACCGCCTGAGGAATCATTAAACCCTATTTTCTTTGCAAACCATTTGCATAAAGATTCTTCAAGCAAAGTAACGCTTGGAGATAACTCGTAAGCAAGAAGATTATTATTTAAACCAGCAGCAATTAAATCTCCTAAAATAGAGAAAATTAAAGGTGGTGGATCAAGGTGAGCTAGAGAGCCAGGATGAACGGGATTAAATGAATTATTCAAAAGAGATTCGATCTCAGAGAACAAAACTTCTGCAGAGTTGCCAACTTCCTCAGGCATATTGCACTTGAAATTCTCATCAAAAGGTAAAGGACCATTTTTATCTGCTTTAGAGAACCAATCACAAAGAGTTTGACTTGCTTTATTCAGAAGATTAATCAATTTGTCATTAGTCCCTAAATACGAAGGGAAATATATATCTTTATTATTAATTAAATCTTCAGTCATCAGATAGGATATCTATTAATAAGTTTATTCTCAATATTGGTAAATGAGGTATATTTTTGAAAATGGAAATAGTAATAAGGATAAACAAGAAGAAAAAAATAATTCAAAATACACTATGTGGATGAATTCGATATTAAGAAGATCAAAAGAAATTGGAAAAGTTGAGTTGCCAATCTCTTCAATAATTTTAGATGAGAGAGGAAGATGTATTGGAAGAGGGGTTAACAGGAGGAATATAAATAAAGACCCATTGGGTCATGCTGAAATAATGGCACTTAGGCAGGCATCTCTAATAAAAAATGATTGGAGATTTAATGAATGTACCATAATCACAAATTTAGAACCTTGTACTATGTGTTCCTCTGCTCTTATTCAAGCGAGAATGGGTAAAGTTATTTTTGGTGCATACGATAAGAAAAGAGGTGGATTAGGTGGCTCAATTGACTTGTCAAAACATGAAAGTGCTCATCACAAAATGGAAATAATTGGAGGCATTCTAGAAGACGAATGCACTCATATTTTACAGATTTGGTTCAAAAAGTTGAGGATTCAAAAATAGAATATTTTTTTAATTCAGTATCAAAAAGGTTTAATAATCTTTCAACATTCTCATCGCTTGAATTATAACCCATTAGACCTATACGCCATACCTTTCCAGATAATTCTCCAAGACCATTTCCTATTTCTATTCCAAAATTTCGTAATAGATGATTTCTAAATCCATCTCCGTCAACCGCTGGAGGAATCTTAACTGTTGTTAGAGTTGGCAATCTATAATCCTTTGAAACATGTAATTCCATGCCAAGACTCTCTAAACCATTCCATAGTTTTTTTGCATTAATATTATGTCTATTCCAAACATTCTCTAAACCTTCATTAGCAATTAACCGTAAGCCTTCACGAATTGCAAAATTCATGTTTACGGGAGCTGTATGGTGATAAACACGGTCAGATCCCCAATATTTATTTAAAAGAGATAAATCTAAATACCAGTTAGGGACTTTTGTTTTTCTTGAACTAAGCTTATCTTCAGCTCTTTTATTCATAGTAAAAGGACTTAATCCTGGCGGACAGCTTAATCCCTTCTGGCTACAACTATATGCCAAATCAATATTCCATTCATCAATCAATAGTTCTAATGCGCCAAGCGAAGTAACTGCATCAACTAAAAACAAGCAATTATTTTTTTTACATATATCTCCAATTCCATCTAGAGGTTGTAAAACACCGCTTGATGTTTCGGCGTGAACAATAGCAAATATGGCTGGTTTTTTGGTCTCTATTTCATACTTAATTTCTTCATAGGAAAAAGCCTCACCCCAAGGTTTTTCGATAACGGAAACATCAGCTTTATATCTTGTAGCCATATCAACTAGTCTGTCTCCAAAATATCCTTTTTTAGCAATAAGAATTTTTTCTCCCTCCTCTATAAAATTAGCTATTGAAGCCTCCATCGCTGCACTACCTGTACCACTCATTGGAAGAGTAAGTCGATTACTACACTGCCAGGTATACCTTAAGAGTTGCTGCACATCAGACATCAATGAAATATATGCTTCATCTAAATGACCAATAGGATTAAGAGAAAGTGCATTTAATACTTCTGGGTGTGCATTTGAAGGGCCAGGTCCTAATAAAAGCCGAGAGGGAACGTAAGTCTTGGAGAAATGAGATAAGTTCTCTTCATTTAATGTCGAAATAAGTTTTGCCTCTGTCAAAGCATTAACATCCAATTACTTTTAAATTAAACTAATTTCATCACATAAGCGATAAATATTTAGAGAAATTCATTCAATTTAAATATTTAAGTAAACAATTATTAAACTTATAACTTGAAACACTGAAAGAAGACATCTAGTCTTGAAAAAAGTTACCTTTGATACATAATAAGAATCACCAAGTTATTAATTTCATAGAAGGTATCTCAAAAGTTATGTCTAAGTCTCCACAAGATGTTTTAAGTCAAATTAAAGACGAAGGAATTGAACTAATCGATTTAAAATTCACAGACATTCATGGAAAATGGCAACATTTAACTCTTACGTCAGACATGATAGAGGAGGAATCATTTACAGAGGGTCTAGCATTTGATGGTTCATCAATAAGGGGTTGGAAAGCAATTAATGCCTCTGATATGTCAATGGTTCCTGATTCAACCACAGCCTGGATTGATCCTTTTTATAAACATAAAACTCTTAGTATGATTTGCTCTATTCAAGAGCCAAGAAGTGGTGAGCCTTATGATAGATGTCCAAGATCATTAGCTCAAAAAGCGTTAAAATACCTAGATTCTACTGGTATAGCTGATACAGCATTCTTTGGACCAGAACCAGAATTCTTTTTATTTGATGATGTTAGATATGACTCTAAAGAAGGGGGTTGTTTTTACAGTGTAGATACAATAGAAGCTCCATGGAATACTGGAAGAATAGAAGAAGGCGGAAACTTGGGATATAAAATCCAATACAAAGAAGGTTATTTTCCAGTAGCTCCAAATGATACTGCACAAGATATCAGATCTGAAATGCTTCTTTTAATGGGTGAATTAGGTATTCCAACAGAAAAACATCACCATGAAGTTGCTGGTGCTGGCCAACACGAGCTTGGAATGAAATTTGATTCTTTGATAAATTCAGCAGATAACGTAATGACGTACAAATACGTTGTTAGAAACGTGGCTAAAAAGTACGGCAAAACAGCTACTTTTATGCCAAAGCCTGTATTTAACGACAATGGAACTGGAATGCATGTTCACCAAAGTTTATGGAAGGCTGGACAGCCACTATTCTTTGGTGAAGGTGCGTATGCTAATTTATCTCAAACAGCTCGATGGTATATTGGTGGAATTCTAAAACATGCTCCTTCGTTCCTAGCATTTACAAATCCAACTACAAATAGTTATAAAAGATTAGTTCCAGGATTTGAGGCACCTGTAAATCTAGTTTATTCTGAGGGCAACAGATCTGCAGCTGTTAGAATACCTTTAACTGGACCAAGCCCAAAAGCTAAAAGATTAGAATTCAGATCAGGTGATGCACTTGCAAATCCATACTTAGCCTTTTCTGTAATGATGCTTGCTGGCATAGATGGAATTAAAAATCAAATAGATCCTGGTGATGGTGTAGATGTTGATTTATTTGAGCTTCCAGCTGAGGAACTTGCAAAAATTGATACTGTACCTTCATCTCTTAATGACTCACTTAATGCACTTAAAGCAGACAAAGATTATTTGTTGGCGGGCGGAGTATTTACTGAAGACTTTATTGATAACTTTATCGATATAAAATACGAAGAGGTACAACAATTAAGACAAAGACCACATCCACATGAGTTCTTTATGTACTATGACGCATAAGTAGAATATCTCTCAGTTCAAACCTTAATCAATTTGAGAATTATCACAAAATATTCTCAAATTGATTTTTTTTTTGTTGGAATATATATAGACATATTAAAAAATGGCTAGGGAATCTATTTCAAAAATTGCATATAAAACGCTCCAACAGAGTAAAAGCATTGCTGGATTTGCGCATAAGCAAATAAGTTCAAGGATAATGAATTTTATTCTTCCTGATTCAAAGCTTGAAAATTTTGATATTGATAAAAATCTTCTACAACAAATTCAAAATTCAATGGATCTCTTAAGAGAGGAAGATTGGAATGACGCTGAAAACAATATTTATCCAAAAAAATTATTGTTTGATGAGCCTTGGCTTAGATATTTAACTCAATACCCTAAAATTTGGCTAGATATGCCTATTACATGGGAAAGACGCAGAAAACAAAACTTTGATGATCTTCCAAAATCAATTGAAAAAGATAATTATCCTCAATATTACTTAAGAAACTTTCATCATCAAACAGATGGTTATTTATCAGATTTTTCAGCTAGTATCTACGACTTACAAGTTGAAATACTTTTTAATGGAAGTGCTGACTCCATGAGGAGAAGAATAATAAAGCCAATAAAAGAAGGTCTTGAATATTTTAGTAATAGAAAGAAAAGTTCTATAAAAATGCTTGATGTGGCTACTGGTTCAGGAAGAACGCTAAAGCAATTAAGAGTAGCATTCCCTAAAGAAAAAATTACAGGAATCGATTTATCCGATTCATACCTAAAAGAGGCAAGTAGATATATTTCGGATTTAGATGGTGATTTAATTGAACTAATTAAAGCTAATGCTGAAGAATTACCATTTGAAGATAATAGCTTTCAATGCATTTCATGTGTTTATTTATTTCATGAATTACCAAGAACAATTAGAGCTAAAGTATTAAATGAATTTTTTAGAGTTCTTGAGCCAGGAGGAACATTAGTTCTAGCTGATTCGATTCAAATAAATGATTCTCCTGACTTTATATCCATCATGGAAAATTTCTATAAAACTTTTCATGAGCCATTCTATTGTGATTACATTAAGGAAGATATAAACTCTAAAATTGAAGAAGTAGGTTTTAAAAATGTGAAATCAAATTCTTTTTTCATGACCAAAGTATGGTCTGCTGTAAAGTAAATAAAAACTTCTATGACATATTGGGATAAGGATACTATTGAGCTTGTTCAAAATCTTAATGGTAAATTAAAAATTGATCATTCAAAATGGCATAAGGAAAAAGGAAATAAATATAAGAGATCGGCAGAACTTATTTCAGCAGGATTATGTCAATTAATTATTTCTTGTAATGAGAAAGAGGCTATTGACTACATGGAAGAAAGTATTAAATGGCTTAAAGAAATTAACGTGGATCAACCTTGCCCGAGTAAAAATCACCTCTTTAAAGCCAACTGAAGCCTATTGCCTTTACTACTCCATCTAATGTCATCAAAACATTCATGAATAATATATAGTCCACGTCCATTTATACTATTTATTTTTTTTGGTAATTTGTAGTTTCTTTTTTTTATTTCTAAACCATTACCTTGATCCTGAATTTGCCAAACACACCAATTAGGAGTAATAATTCGTCTGACTCTAATACTTTTTTGAGGATCTAATTTATTTCCATGTTTAACTGCATTTACAAGAGCTTCATGTAAGCCAAGTTTGATAAGATAACTTGATTGAGATTTATTAACTGGTTCTAATAATTGATCAACAAATTCACTTAACTGTAATGAAGATTGAAATTCATAATTTGACCAATTAATTCTTGGCTTCTTAAAGAATTTTTTTAAAATATTTTTGCCCTGAAATAAGGACATAATAATATTTTGATACTAGTTAAAATTTTAGCTTATTAAATACCTAAATTTCAAAGTATATTATTATGTCTTTCAGCTATAGCTGGATGCCTTAGTATTGAGTCCATAAGTCTTACTCCTCTTAATTGATTTATTAAAGGCATATGTCCATCAGGAGCATCTAATGACCAGCAAAATGATGCAGGATATCGTGTCCATAAACCTTCTTTTTTCCAGCCTATTTTAGGCCACAATAATTCATATTTTTTTCCTACTGATTTTAAAATTTTTGCTTGAATTGAAAAGCCAAATCTACCAGTAGAATATATATTCCATAATCTATCAATTGTTTGAAGATCTTTACTTGGCATGTTCTTAACCTCACTGTAGAAAACATATCCACGTTTTTCAGCTAATTTGCCAGCCAACTGTCGCAGGTATGAACTTGTTAATCTATCAGCCTCTTCAAATTTTTGTTCCACTAACATTAATTGTAATTCTTCATAATTGATATCAATATCAGAATAAGTATTAAACCAATTATTGAACTTAGTGTTATTAAAGAAGTCAGGCTTATATTTTTTTAAAATTTGCAATATCCAACCAGCTGGCCAGTCATCTCCATCATTATCAAAAATTTCGAACAATGAAGGGCCTAGTTTAAAAATATTTTCGACTTCAGCTTCTATTTGAGTTAATAAATTTATTCTTTTTCTTTGATTAGAATCTACAAATTTTTTTATTAGATTTGATGTAGCATTACTGTAGGTATCTTGTTCTTTGTTAGTCATTTTCAATAAATTATCCTAAAAATTAAAACTATCCATGCATTTCAAAAGAAAAGAACTAGATAAATTTAGAAGTTTAAATGGACCACTTATAGATGTTAGGAGCCCGAGTGAATATTATAAAGGACACATGCCTAATTCTATAAATATTCCATTATTTGATAATGAAGAGAGATCAATAATCGGAACAATTTATAAAAAACAAGGAAGAGAAAAAGCTGTAATAGAAGGATTAAAATTTTTAGAAAAAAAAATGGAATTACTTCTTGATAATTTATTTATTAATATTGACTCACATAAAACTAAACTTGGTATAAAAAATAATGAATTATCAATCAGAATATATTGTTCTAGGGGAGGTATGCGATCACAAAGTATTTCATGGTTACTAGAAAAATATAAATTTAATCCCATTACGCTTAAAGGAGGATACAAAACCTATAGAAGATGGATATTAGATAGTTTCTCAAAAAAGTGGAATATTGTAATTATTGGAGGCAAAACAGGTACTGGGAAAACAAAGTTATTGACATTACTAGAGAAATATAATTATCAAACTATAGATCTTGAAGGATTTGCTTGTCATAGAGGAAGTACATTTGGTGGTCTAGGGATGAAAGAACAACCTTCAAACGAACAATTTGAAAATAAAATTGCTGAAAAATTAAATTCTTTCATATCGATTAATAAAATTTTTGTAGAAGCTGAAAGTTCAAATATTGGCAAATGCAAAATTCCACATGAATTTTTTAATCAGATGAAAGCTTCAAGGAGAATTGAGATTTTAAGAAGCGAATCAAACAGGTTAGAAGAATTGATAGATACTTATAGTTTTTTTAGTAAAGAGGAACTTCAAGAATCTGTATTAAGAATAAAAAAAAGATTAGGACCTCAAAGAACAAAAATAGCTCTTGAATCAATTAATAATGAGAAATGGGATCTAGTTTGCAGATCAGTTCTAGATTATTATGATAAGTGTTATGAATTTGAAAAGGTTGGTAAAACAAATATAAAGTTATTAGATCTAACCGACAGAAAATATGATGAAAGGATACTAGATTTAATAAATGATGTTTTATAAAATAATTGCAAACAAAAGTGAAAAATATCTCCTAAGATAAAACATTATTATCAGAATATTATGACANCAAATAAAACTGCAAAAATACAATTTTATNANGGAACTGATGAACCAGTAGTGCCTGAAATAAGACTGACTAGGAGTAAAGATGGTACNACCGGCCAAGCATTATTTTTGTTNGAAAAACCTCAGGCATTATCTTCAATTACNGACGGTGAAATCACAGGTATGCGNATGATTGATTCCGAAGGTGAAATACTAACTAGNGAAGTTAAAGTAAAGTTTGTTGATGGNGAACCCATATTTTTAGAAGCAGTTTATATTTGGAANAACACATCAGANTTTGATAGATTTATGNGATTTGCAAATAGTTATGCCAAATCAAATGGATTAGGATATTCTGAGAAGAAGTAGAATATTTTNAAAATTGAGTAGTTCATCATATTTCAANTTAGTAGTAATTTTAATCACTTCGTTAATAATATGGACTTTGAGAGATTTTCTCCTTTTAATAATTTGTTCTTTAGTAATTTCAAATATTGTTTGTAATTTATGTAATCAAATGCAAAAGGGTTTAAAAATCCCGCGATCGCTTTCTTTATTTCTTGTCTTAACTGTTATATCAGTAATAGTATTTACTATTTTTATTCTTGTATTGCCTCCGTTTATAAAAGAATTCAATGAAATACTAGTTGATATTCCAAATGGTTTATCAAAAATAAATATTTTGATTAATACAAATCTGAATAAATTTAATGTTTTATTATATGGTGAACAATCAGAAAATGTTATAGACATTTTCAGTCTTATTAATAATGTAGTAACTATTCCAGATGCCTCAACTATTGCAAAAGCTATTCAAGAAAGTTTTAAAAATTTAATAAATATAGCGGGGAATCTTGGTTCAGGTCTTTTGAAATTAATATTCGTATTAGCAGTGAGTTTAATGATTTCTATTGAACCAAAACAATATAAAGAAAATATACTTCTATTAATTCCAAAAAATTATCGCAACAAATTT
>FUFK010041767.1_pt1 | contig 23843 bp, 34 predicted proteins | sample 1021851 | NCBI WGS metagenome assembly FUFK01 (sample SAMEA51879418, study PRJEB19060) | metagenome | reverse complement strand
ACCAGCTGTCCTATCAAATGATACTTGGCCAGCTTCTGGTTCTTTTTTATCTGCACCACCATCTTCTTTTGCTTTTTCAACGTCCCAAGCTTTTTTAGCAGGATGGTCCATCGGCATGGTCTTTGCAGACTTTGCTGGCATTTCTTTTGTTTCGCCGTCAGCATCTTTGTATTTAATGATGGTTTCGTCGCTTACTTCTTTTAATATGTCTTTTAATTTCATGCGTTATTCCTCTAATATAAATATCATTTAGAACGATTCCATGATGATTTCATCGATCTTGTTTTGCACTTCTTTTCTAGTAGCCTCCATCTGCATCATAATATTTGCTTGAAATCTAGCCTGCTCTTCTCCTCCTACAAAAATTACTATCGTTGGTACTACAACTATTTTATATTTTTTAGGTGCGTCTTTGTTTTTACCTATGTCTATAAATGTAGTTTCACAATCACCTAATTTTTCTACCCAATCAACTTTATTTGCTTCGTTAAACCCAGCATTAAATTGAACTACACATATCTCATCATTTCCGCAAGGATTCTGGGCGATTGCTGAGCTACCCATTATCAAACTAAGTAATATTAAGGTTACGTATTTCATTTGATTTCTCCTATCTAAGCTTATCAATCTTTTCTTCAATACGTTTTATGTCTTCTTTGAGCTCTGTAACGTCTTCTTGAGTAGTCATGATTGTTTGCCTGATCAATTGGTCTTTCATATCGTATTCCATTCGAGTAATTTCTGGATCCGGGGGAGCTGGTAATTGCTTTGCCTCATCAATATCCGCTTGTAATGCGAACCACATACCTACAATAGTAAATATAAGCACAGCTATTCCTGCCAGTGTCTTTATGCTTAGTTTTAACGTTGTGTCTTCGTTCAGTTCTTTTGCCATAATACTTCCCTAAAAAACTCTATAATTTACCCCTGCACTGAAACCGTGCCAAGTCCTATTCCAATATTTATTGTATCTTCCTTCTATAAAAAGACCTAGATTTTTATTAAACCAATGTCCAAATACTACACCACCTGAATAGTCTAACCACTGACCATCATTAAAATTGTAGTAGCTGTATTGATTATCTTCATCACTATAGTGTAATGGCATAAGATTACCCCATGCATGTAACCAATTATTTTTTGTATATTTATAGTAATCAAAACCAGCTACCCATGAATGAGTCCAGTTTATAGGTAACTCGTTTCTCTTTTTCTCTGTGTAATTTGCTAACACCTCTGGTATTACAACTGCTTCCCATACTTCTGTACTCGTTGCTACTGAATTACCTGATGGGTCAAAGTATTCTTCCCCGCCTTGCCCATCAAATTGGACTGTATAACCTTCTTCTAATGCCAAAAAAGTATAGTGTAAATTACCATTAGATAATAACCACTCTGCTAGTGGGTCGTATCCGTACGGCTCAGACATCCTTTGGGCTATACCTACGTTAAATGATATGCCATTTTCAGCCTCTTTTCTATATCTCTGAGAAGACTCAAAAAATTCAACGTCAGCAAATCCATCTTTTAGATACTCTACCTTTACTAACCAACTGTCTGCTATATATCTAACCATGTGATTAAGGTCAAAATATTCTTGGCCCTGCTGTCTTTTATACTCATGCTGAAATAAAAATTCAACCTCGTCTTTCCATAAACCTTCTGTTGCACCGTCACTAAATGAAGCCTCTAATCCTCTCTTAAAAGCCTCTTTGGGCTCGTATCCAAATCTTTTTATTTTTCTAACACCAAATATAATTGAGTAATCGAATGGGGTTTTAATAGTTTGCGTTTCTAATCCATTTGTAACACTATATACGTCTACGTCAGATATTGAATTACCACCATTCACTGCACCATAAACAGTTGAAAACTTAAAAAAGTCTTTTACTTGTGAACAACATTTTTTAGGTGCTGCGCATGACGCTAAAAAAACCGCGGCTAATATTATTACTTTTTTCATTGTTTTATCACCCTCGAGCTAAATCGTTTTTCTTTATATATAAGTATCAAGTTGTATACCCCGTTGCTATAACCGGTCATATCTATTCTCTTAGATTTTTCTCTAGTCATCAATTTACCAGTAAGGTCATATATTTCTACTTCAATATCTAATCTAGTGTCTATATTTAACATATCTCCTGTTGGATTTGGATAAACCATGATTCCCATAGAAGTTATATCTTCTACTGAAGTTGGCCAACCTAATTGACAGTAATCATACATTGTTTGGCAGCTGGCGTCCCAATTGTCCGTACAGCAATATCCATCTACATCAATTACCCAAGCATAGCATCCATCATTTAACCAATAAGGAACGCCAGGACCACCATAACATCCTGCATCATATAAACATGCCGTAGAATCAGTTACGTTTGCCGCTGGATTGTAATTCCATGCTGCTACATCTGTACAACCAACAACTGCAGTTATACAAGAGCCATCATCTATACATGCATTAGGATTATAGTTAACTGCAGTTGGATCAGTACAACCACCAATATAACAACAAGAGTTATCAAGTGTATTGGCTAATGGGTCATAATTTAGTGCAGTATTATCTGTACAACCATAAATAAAAGGAATACATGACCCATTGTCCGTATTGGCCGTTGGGTCATAATTATACATAGTGCTGTCTGTACAACCATAAATATAAGGTAAACAGCTTCCATTGTCTGTATTCGCGTTGGAATTATAGTTCCACATAGTCGGATCTGTACATCCATAAATGAATGGTATGCAAGAGCCGTCATCAGTATTTGCATTTATATTGTAATTATACATTGTTGGGTCAGTACATCCGTAAACAAAAGGAATACATGAACCATCATCTACATTAGCTAAAGGATTATAGTTGAATGAATTTGAATCTGTACATCCTAAAATAGTAGCTATACATGAGCCATCATCTGTATTAGCCAATGGGTTGTAATTTAAGGCTGTAGAATCTGTACATCCCAAAAGAGTAGCTATGCACGTGCCATCATCAGTATTGGCAAGTGGATTAAAATTTATTGCCGTAGAATCAGTACACCCATAAAGGAACGGAATACACGAACCATCATTAGTATTTGCTAATGGGTCATAGTTTAAAGCAGTTGAGTCTGTACACCCGTAAATGTAAGGGATACAACTTCCGTTATCTGTATTTGCTGATGGATCGTAATTCCACATCGTTACGTCCATGCAACCATAAATGTATGGTATACACGAATAGTCTTCTGTATTTGCTAATGGATCGTAATTAAATGCTGTTGGGTCAAGGCAGCCATAAACTCTTGGTATGCAAGGATCTGTTTGGTCTACTACGGAAGTCCATTGAACTGTTGCGTACTGGTCGTAATTGAATTGAGTAGTATCCATACATCCAAAAATAGCATAAGTAGTGCACGAGCCGTTGTCATAATCTGCAGCAAAGCCTTGTGTATGATATTCTAAATAAGCTGCATCTGTACAGCCTGGATTGTAATAGCATGATCCATCAGATGTGTTTGATAATGGGTCATAGTTGAAAGCATTTGTATCTGTACAACCATAAACTCTAGGTATACAATTATCTCCACAAAGTGCCATATCATCATAAATCATTCCAAATTGGTTGTAAGATAATAATGGATCTGTAAAAGAGTTCGAACCTCCTTCAGAAACAACGTGACCTACTGGATTGATAATTCTAAATCTACACTGATTTGATGTTGGCACAGACTGGCCAAATGAGTAGAAATATGTTTTTATCTCCTCTTGTGTATTAAAATATATAGCGGTATCTAAAACTAAATCATTAGGACCAAGAGTGAAAGGGCCCCACCAATTGTTTCCTTGCGTCACAACTAAAAATGAACCTGCCCAGCCATCATCTGCCCAGTCAGTTAATCTTAGCGTGTTCATACATCCAGGATTCTGTAATTGAGCAGTTGCATTTGGATCGTAATTAAACGCGTTGGTGTCTATACATCCATACACATTTAATGTCACGCATGAACTATCATCTACAGTTGCCATTGGATTGAATTCTTGATACAAAGGATCCGTACATCCACTTATGACGGTTTGAACACATTCGTTAATAGTCTCTATCTCTGAATAAGTAGAACCAAAGTCTCCAATGCCCGTAGATATAGTGTCGCATTCAGTATAGACTATCCACATTCCATCTATACCACCAAATTGAGCTCCTCCTAATCCATCACCAAAATCATCATCGATTGTGAATTGTATTTCTGTGCCATAATCAATACAGAGATATTTTGTTACAATAGCTCCCATTGGCTGACCTGAATAAGAACCGATTGGCTGTTCGTGAATCAAAACTCCTGAAGTAGTATAAATATCCCAACCAGTTTCCTCTGCATATTGGTCTAACATGATTTGAACAGTTACTAACTCCTTACCTGGAGAGCAAGAAATAGGTCCTCCAGTATTACCACAGCTACCATCGTCTAGAGTTGCTGCTGGATTATAGTTTGCTGAAGTAGAATCCATACAGCCAGGAATGTTAATACAAGAACCGTCGTCTACGCCTGCTAGAGGATTATAGTTTAAAGCGTTTGGCTGAGTACAACCATAAATAAAAACACAAGGGTCAACCAACCAGGTTTCACCAACAACTGCATTTACATTTGTTCCTGGTACGAATGTTCCAAGATCTCCATCTGCTGCTGCCTCTGTAGGTACTACATATACTAATACTGCTGGTGCATTACAGTTTGTTTGAACTGGAGATACTCCATCCACAAACCACTGTTGTCCTTGGCTACCTACATATATTCTAGCGCCTACTGACCATAGTGAAGGGTCATTCCAATAATCTGCAGAATCTATTCCGAAATAATTTTGCCCCCAAACATTTAGGTTACAACTTCCTCCTGATACAATTAAACCATTTGGCAATTGACCTGCTGTAGAATCATAATTTGAGGCATTTGGATTCATACAACCCTGTATAAACTGACATGACCCATCGTCAATTACAGCTGATGAGTCATAGTTTGTTGCCATTGGATTTGTACAACCAGCCACAGGTGGTGCACACGGTAATATATTTACTAATGTATCTAGTGTTGAAAATCCTACCAATGAGGCAGAATCAGCATAAAATATCATGCCTTGGCAATCGTTTGACATTTTGAATTCTGGATACGGTGACATCAATTGTCCGCCTTGATACGACGCCCAACCATCTCCATAAGAATCACTAAGCGTAATCATATACGGCCCAGATGGACAGCTAATTATAGTGTCTAGATATTCCCATGGTTGTGAAGGCTCATGATATAGTAGTGTATCTCCATTTTGATCAGACACAAATGTAAAACTCGACTCTTGTGGGGCCCAATAATCATATTGAACTGCGAATCTAACCCAACTGCCAGGCTGCTGAGCAAACAACAGCATCGGGAGTAGAGCAAATAGAACTAATATTTTTTTCATATCTCAAACCCTAAATTACAAATCATGAATCTAAATTTAGAGCAAGAGCAGTTTTCCTCACACCAAGGACAAACTTTAATCTCTAAAACAGTAAATGTTCCAAGTCTAAATGTTAAACTATACTTTTCCTTTTTATTTCCAGCTCTAAAGCCATTTATCCAATTTATTTTCATTACTTTACCTCAAATAATTTTTTCTTACCGCCTTCATAAACATAAGCATGTCCTTCCTCGATAAGCTTTTGATTAACATTATATTGATTTCCATCAATGTCTTCTATAAATATTTCTCCAAGTACTCTACCATATTTTCCTACACCATAAGATTTTATCCTAAAGTATCCTGGTTTAGAGCTAACTTTTTCTAGCAACTCTTTATTTCTCTCCTTGGCAGCTAGACCTTTCTTTTTCTCCTCAAGATTTCTTGTTCTTGATTCCCAAGCATCTAACCCCTTGTATCTGATTCTTTTCTTTACCCAGATATCAAATCCTACGTCAATAAGAGCATCAATGGTATCACCGTCTACTACTCTTTCTAACTTTCCTCTATAGATATATTTTTCCATTATTCTCCTATACTATAAATATCAAATTTGCCGTATAAATACTATTTGGCTTTAACTAATTTAGTAACCAGTTTTACTTCTGGGTACTTCTTTTTTAGCTTATTAACGGCATCAATGTTCTTCTTACTATCGTCCATAAAATAGATTGGACTGTAACCTTTCTTTATTTCATCTTCAATGTAATCTGCCTTTTTCTGTGGGTCTGCATCNCCAAGNGGTACTATGTANGGTCTTATTCCTATTGTTTTAAAGAAATGGTTTATCGGTGCACCAAGTCTTCTGGCAGTTAATATCGTGACCTTTCTGCCACCCTTACTTAATTGCTTACGTAACAAATCAACATTCTTTTTTATCAATTTTGGATTTCTAAGCTTTCTGTCGAAGTCTCTAAAATCAAAAGTTTCACCTTTCTTTGGTGTATAAACTGCAAATTCAGCTGCGTCAAGCTGCATCTCTGTACCGTCTGGTCTTTTTACGTATACCCAAGAGTCAGAGGTAACTAGAGTATCGTCAAAATCGAATATACTCAACATTCCTCTCTCTAATAATAAATCTTTTAATTTTATCGCCATGGTAATATTGTCATTCCTATCATGTTTAATAAATATTCTACTATTGCAAATGCTATTATTCCTACGCCTAATTGCCAAGCCCACCATTTCCATCCAGTCAACTCTAGTGCCCACTTACGCAATGGTGATTTCATGGCATAGCCATAAAGTATTTGTTTTAGTTTATTCATAAATATTTTTTCCAGTTATTTTCTGCTCTTCTGGCCTCTTTTTCAGTAGGGTCATTCATATACCCTTTTTCCCTGCCTTTCTTTATCTTTTTCGGGTCCTGTTTTGCATGAGTATATTCATGAAGCAAAGACCTAATTACATCCTCTTCAGACTTTAGAGCTGCACTATATAAATATATGGTGTTTTCTTCTATTACAAATTCTGCCTGTTCTCCTTCTCCTCCTGGATAATCAGGTATTCCGCTATATCTAGCGTAAATATTTGAATGTATTTCTACTTTTGGTGTACCTTTTCTAGCCCTACCTAAATCTTTTACTATCTGAGGATAAACACGTTCGACTATACTCTTTATATCTTTTTTAGATACAGCCTCAGTTATGTCTCTATAGTTTCTGGCAGGTGGAAAAGAATCCATTTTCTTTCTAGCAGCGGCCTTAGTTTTATATGGACCAAACTGTTGTCTTATGTTGTTTCCAAGAGGATCGTCTTGTATATAATAGTACTTGTCGCCTTTTTTTACTATGGCTCTGTACCTTTCACCTACACCGGTTTTCCTCTGTAATCCTGAGAACTCTAATATATCTTTTAATTTTATCATCTTGGGTGTATTACTCCCATCAAATCATCTACCTTTAATATGGCCTTTATTTTATTACCAACGTGAAACGTTTCTTTTTCATTCTTACTTAAACCAACTTCTTTACCTATCTTGTGCAACCAGCTAGGATTACCAACAAAACTATCATCTACTTTAGCTACAATTATAGCGGGCTGTTTACCCTGTTTCATTGCATTAAATTCAGAAAACTTTCTAGCTATAAATTCATCATAAGTAAATGATTGAACTCCTCTTCTAGATGAATACGGTATCTTGTAGTATAAATACCTCCCATCTATATTTGAAGGTTTCATTTTTTTTAACGTTTTTATGTCAACGACTGTTCCCCTATATACTTCTCCACCCTTTGGCTTTAATTCTTTAGGATAATTTGACTTCTTTTTATGTAAAGATACTATAGTACTATCTATGTTAGTTGATCTTTCACCACCAGCTTTCATGTACTTTTTTAACATTTCTATTTCTTTTGAAATATTTTCGTTTAGTATGTCTTTTAATTTTATCACTTTTTGCTTTTAGTTTTCTTTTTAAGACTGTTTAATTTGTCTGTCCACAACCTATATGCAGCACCTAATGCTTTTTTCTTTTTTGGATCCTTTGCTCTCTCTTTTGCAACTTTGGCTCTTTGCTGCATAACTAATGTAGCTTGAACTTTGTGTGCGTGAGGTCTCTTTACCTTGTTTATTATACTTATGCCTTTCTTAGCAGTTGCAGCGTCTTTAAATCCTAACCCATGAATAGTGCCCTTTGGGTCTTCGTCAGTGTATAAATCTGAATGCTTTGAGCTTTTTCTTTTTTGGCCTTTTTTCCTTGCAACTCTAGACTTTGCCTCATTCATTTGATCGAATTTCATCTCAAGAAAACTATCGTCGATAACTTTAAACATCGCCATTGCTAATTTTATTCCAAAAATAGAATCACTTGGAAAGTGAACTTTTGCAATTAAACGACTGTTTGATATATCATTAGCTAATTTCATTAAATTATCAGAGTGCTTTGGATAAACTGTAGCTAAGTATTTTCCAATCAAATATCCTTGTGTTGAATGTCCAGACGGATAAGAAGGTGTTTTAGCAGTTGTTAATGGCTCTTCATGAAATTGTAATCCCATTGCATCTGCAACTTGAGCCGGTCTAGGTCTATTATAGTGATATTTAAGATTGTAGAGAATCGGTCTACTATCATGTAACAGTGTTGAAATCTCTTCTTTAGGAAATTCTAGTCCATGTTTATCTAAATATGCTTTAAAGTACTTTTTAATGTCATCTCCAGCCTCAGCAAATTTACTGTCTTGTGGTAATTTCTCTATTGACATCATCTCTTTTAGAGTTTCATCACTACTATTTTTTGGTGGAGGACTGGACTTAAAATTATTTATGTCAAAGCCTTGAAATATACCAAGGTCTTTTCTGTCCATGTGCTTTTGATGCTTTGGTTTTATTTCGTCTGAGTATACTAGTTCATCTATGTATAATCTATCTATGAGTTTCATTTTATTTTTTCAGCATATCTTTAACGGCATCTGGGCCTGACCACATTCTACACGACCAGTATCTAGCCTTGTGTTTTGGTCCTGGATTAGTATCACATTTATGTCTTGCTCTAAAAGATTTTCTTCTATCTGGGTCTTTTGTTTTTATACTCAAACCAGTAGTATCTCCAAAAGAAACCTTTACAACATTACCCTTTGGGTTTTTAGCATAGACGTAAAACTTTTTGTCTCCGCCTCGTTTTACTTTTCCTAATTCTACCTTTCTGCCTTGATATTCTGCCTCTTGTATAACTTTAGAGTATGTAGATAACCATTCAAAGAAGCACTGATAATCTTGCTCTCTAACTATTAACTCTTCAATTCCTTCGCCTCTATTGATTCTTTGGCCAGCCTTTTTAGCTTTTTTATATGCCTTAGACCTTGGGTCAGATTTTTCACCTCGCTTTCTTTTGGCGTGTATGTTGGCCCACAAACCAGGGTTCTTTTTCTTTTCAGTTAATAGTTCAANAAGCTTTATCATCTTACTTTCTTTTCTTCTTTCTGTGCTTTTGAACTTGCTTCCACTGTGCAGCATCGACCTTTCTTGCTTTACCGCCCGAAAGGAATGAATTTACTCTTGCCATTGCCCACTGATGTTGGCTTGCTCCAGGCCTGTGCCCAGTTCTCCAAGCAGCTAAGCCTTTGTTATATACTGTAGTTAGTGCACCTTGAGGAGCATTTGCTTTTTCAGCCTTATTTTTTAAAGCTTTTCTAGTTTTAGCCGCTAACTTTTCTATAAATAAAGCTTTTTTAGCTTCACTTAACTCTCCAAACATTTTTTTGAATTTTTTTGTATGTACGGAAGGTTTTGTCTTTACGCCTTTATCGCTTCTAAAAGCCTTGTATGCATCAGGATCGTTTGATTTCATTTTGCTTCTCCTCTTGATTACTCTTTCTCTCTCTTTTTGTTTTTTTACAGAGAGACCTTTGTAGTACGCTGGGTTTTTCTTTCTAGTTGCTGCCTCTTTTGGGTCATATCCACTTTTCATTGGTGGACCCTCTATGGCTGCAATTTGACCTTGAGCCTTTTTTCTAGAAGTATGGCAGTTACTTACTTTTTTCCCTTTTTTAGTTTTGTAGTAAAGTACGTATTTACCTTTATCGCCGTCAGACTGAGTACAGTCTTGCTTTCTAATATTGTATGGCATTATACTAACTCCTTACTTTCTATTAAAGTGTACGAAAATGAATTACCCCAAATATCTTTTGCCTTTTTACAAATGTCCATGAATTCGTGAAAATCTGCGACCTTCTTGAATACTTGGCATCCAGCAGACCACTTATTTACGTAGTATGACTGATCGTATGGATTAGACCTGTGTATATTTATCCCGTATATTCCTTCTTTTATTGTATCTTCGTCAGTGTCGTATTCGAGATCTTTATCATTGTCTCTATAAACTTTTACAGACTTCTTTTGCCTCAATGCTTCATATTTCCCTTGGTGTAATCCAATCATGTGAGAGCCTCTGTACTGTCCTGGGACAAGAATTGCAGTTCCATCTTTACTAATTGGATTTTCTATCCAATATTGACCTGGATCAGTTGTAGCCGGCCACGAATGGAATTTCCACTCGCCATCTACTTTATATGAAATCGTTAATGTATCGTCAAAATGATTTGTAACCTCGTTGTTAGTTTCTGAATTTCTAATTCCAACTATGTTGACATCGTAACCCTTATTGGATTTGTCTTCAAACCATTTGTATCCTTTTGAAATAACGGCCCTTTTAACCGCGTCGAGAGTTAAACTCATAGCTATCCCCTTGTTATATTGACACTAATATTCTTATATAAATATAAGATACCGCGTATAAAATATAGGTAGGCTAACTAATTGTTACATATTCGGTGTCTAACCAATAAATTTTACCTGTGAATGTCTCTATCTTTATTCTTTTAGAGGTTATCTCTTTTATTATCACCTTCTCGTTTTTATACAGGGCTCCTTGGTGTCCATAATAATCTTTAGATACTGTGCCGTACTTAAGATTTGTTGTGCTTGTCATATTTAACATTGTCCCTCACAAGAATTGAAGCTGACTGCTCGGCAATAAAAATATTTTTTAGATTGTCTTTGACAACATTCTTTGCATGAACCAACCTGTACGCTGATGATTCAACCTTTCCTTTTCTATTATATGTAAATTTTTGATAAACATCAATGTATCCAACTTTTTTAATGTAGCTACCCAATGTTTCTTTTTTACTTTTTCTTGCCATATATATAAATATATCTACTTCTTTTTTATTTTATCTTTATTTTCTTCTTTATTTTTGCGCCTGATGATTTTTTGTTTCTTAGGTTCAGGCAAGTTTTCAAAGTCGATATTCCTAATGTCTATTTTAGGCATTATTTAACCCTCACTTTTAATTTTTCAATTTTTTCTAAAAATTCTGAAATACTCATTATATGATTATGTTCATTTTTTATTTGCACTTTAGTTAATTTTTCTGGTTCTTTGTCTACTATGTTCATAAGTGCTCTTAGTCCCTGATCAGCCCAAAATACGCCAAAACCATTATCTGTTCCAATAGTTAAATATGCATCTTTCTGGTCGTTATGAACTAAAAAGTAATCCACTATATTAAATTACAATTTCTGGCTAAATGCTGTAACTTTTCGTCGTGCGATATGGGGTCTTTATCCATCCATTCTTTTTCTTTACTATTCACTACAGCTCTACCTTCAAGCTTTTCCCAATCTTTTTCTGGCCTAACATCTAAATTTGTATTCCAAACTCCTGATAATGTATGCATATCGACGTCTAAGCTCTTACCAAATGAAATCATTGCTTGTACGTCTTTTGGAAAGCATGAGCCACCAAAGCCAAATCTACCGTCTGGTCCAGGAACAGCTAAATGAGAATGTCCTACTCTTCCATCCCTTACAAATCCCTCAACAGCCATATCCCAATCAACTCCACATTCGTCAGCAACCTGTTTCATTTCATTTAAGAAAGAAACCTTTGTTGCAAAGAAGCAGTTATTCATGTATTTGACCATTTCAGCTGTCTGAAAATTTGTTTCGATACAAGGAATAGAGTCTCCAAATCTCCATCTAAATAGTTCAGCTACCCTTGCAGTGTTTCTTTTTCTACCACCCAACACAAATCTAGATTGGTTGATAAAATCAAATTTTGCAGATCTTTCTGTCAGAAATTCTGGATTAAACACAATATTTAGTTTTGTAAACTTTTTGGCTAGCATTTCAGTTGTACCTGGTACCACAGTTGACCTAATCAAAATTATATTACCACTTCTTTTATTTACAGTTTCAATATCTTTTAGTGCAGACTCTAGTATACCCAAGTGCATGCTTCCATCTAGATTAGAAGGGGTAGGCACAGATAAAAATATAAAGTCAGATTCATTAACTGTTTCTTCGAGAGTATTTATGCTTTTAGCAGGATTTTTATCGTAGGCCCTAACTTCAGCATCACAGCCAGTTTGGGCTGAAAAACCATACTCAACGGCTGTCCCTACAAATCCTCTTCCTATTATTCCTATTTTTTTCATATTCCTAATTCCTTTTTGTATTCTTCAATCCAACTAGGTAAATCTCCTGTAGGTCTCCAATCCAATAATAGGTCAGCTTTGGAATTATCAGCCAAAGTCTGAAAAGGTTCTATTACCTCTTTCCCATACTTCTTCTCTCCTCCCATCATGTCAGCAACCTCATTAACAGAATAGTTTTTTCCGTTTCCAATGTTAAACACATCACCTTTGAAATTTTCTTCTCTAGTTGCAGCTAAAATATTGGCTTCTACTGCATCACCAACGTAAGTGAAGTCTCTTCGCTGCTCTCCATCGTTGTGTATGGTTAGTGGTTTTCCCTCTTGCAACTGTTTTGCAAATATACCCATAACTAAGCAATATGCTCCTTCAAGATTCATTCTCTCACCATAAATATTAAAATACCTAAGAGATACCGTGTCTAATCCATAAACCTCTGAAAACATCTTGCAATATTGTTCACCAATATATTTTTGTAGTCCGTACGGGGACAATGGATTTGTTGAGTGCTCTTCTGGTGTAGGAAATTTAGTTGCATTTCCGTAAGCTGAACTACTAGCACTATAAACTACTCTTTTAACTCCGGCATTATGAGATGCTAATAGTACATTTAAAGTTCCTCCAACATTTACCTTGTTAAAATAAACAGGATCTACTATTGAAGGTTGAACTCTAGCTTTTGCTGCTAGATGAAATACAACATCCACGCCTTCAAACAGTCTCCATGCATTTTTCCTTGGATTTTTTAAGTTTGTCATGGTAGATAGGTCTACTTTCGCGAAGTACGCGTGCGGGTGTATATTCTCCTCTTTTCCAGTAGATAAGTCGTCTAGAACAGTTACTCCCCATCCTTTCTCGATTAGTTTGTCTACTAAGTTAGACCCAATAAACCCGGCTCCGCCTGTAACTAATGCTCTCATACTAGTCTACTTTTTCCCATTTAGTTTCTATATCTCTGATAACTTCAAATACCAGTTGAAACATCGGTTGTACATCCTTAAAGTTTCCTTTTTCAATTAACTTTTCAGCTGCTGTTTCCAATGGAGTAGATATTTTTGTTTTAATTACCTTAACCCCTTCTTGATTGATTTTTGACATCGTTTTTCTCCTTATTATTTATTAAACTCTTTTCAAAACTGTCTAGGCTATTTATACTTATTTCTAGGTTGCCTAGCTCAAATGTACCTATTTCCCCACTGTCTTGTATTATCTGGGACAAATTTCTTAAATATTTAAAATCTTGGTTATTAAATGTATTTCCATCTATTCTTACTTCAATTCCATTCGCTACATCTGCGCCTATTGAAAAACACTTATCAGAAAGTTTTATTCTTGTTTTAGGTTGCTCTAATGTAATATACTTCATGAATTCTGCATCAGTATAAATTTTACTCGACCAAGGCTCTAATAGTTCTAACTGATCATTTTTACAGTTTGCAACAACCAAACCTATATCGTATTTTGGAAAAACTACAGGTTTCATGAATTGATCGTGTGCAGGAAAATTGCCCCACTTTCTGATGAAGTTTCTTTCATTTCTTTTATTTGTACCAATCCATTCTTGGCTGTTTACTCCAGTTGAACCACCAGCGTGTTTGTTAAACCTAGATCCTCTGCTTGTAAAGTGATAAACTAAACCATCCCATGTTTGAATAAATTTATATCCATTCAGGTGAAACCTTGCAAATAGATCTGAATCTTCTCTAGATTGTGGGGCAAATAATTCATCATGACCTCCTATCGCTTCAAAATCTTCTTTATACATACACCATGGCGCAAATATACCTTCCGTTGTTTTATTACCAAATGTTTCTTTAAGGCCTGGGTAGGTGCACCATTCATTCCATTTATCGAAATTAAATTCATCAGCTTCTATTCCAAAGTTTTTTATTATTTTTTCAGGTCCTTCTGGATGCAATGGAGGTTCTACTCTTGTTGCTGTAACAACTGTTCCTCTTTTTAATTCATTTAGTATAGCAATGTCTAATCCTGGGCCAGCCACCATGTCTGCATGAAAGGCCATAATAATATCTGTTCTAGCCATTTCAATACCTTTATCAAACATGCCAACTATTCCTATCCTGCTTGGTCCATCGTTTCTATATATAATTACAGATTCATCATTGAGGCTTTTGAGCCATTCCGTAGTTCCATCACTGCTAAAATCATCAAGAATCAAGATTTCATGACGATTTCCTAAGTCCTTTATAGATCTATAGGCTAATTTTAAGAACTCTAGATTATTTCTACTCGGTATAACAAATGTAATATTTTCCATAACTTTACTATAAATATAATTTATCAACAATATTATTCCAGTGTTCTAAAAATTTATTTTCACAATACATCGATTTGTATAAATCTTTTGATTGAACAGAAACACTGTTGTAAAAATCTTGGTCATCTATCAGCTTTCTCGCTAATTTTCTACCTGTTACTAGGTCTCCCCTGTCAAAACTTGTATCAGGAAAAAGATTAACTTGGGTGTTTACGTCATTGTATCCAAGGCAAGGTACACCTAGATATGCGCAATTAAGTGGAAACTGGCCGGCAGAAGACTGATACGTTTGAATTCCATACTTACACTTAGATAATTCTTTCATAAATGTATGCCAATCCATCCATGGTAGATAATTTATACCGTTTACTTCTTCGCCATCTTTATATTTTCCAGCTTTAAATCCGTATTTAGGCAAATCAAACTCATTTGATATTACCCACGCATCAAATCCTCTATATGTTAAGTGCCAATTTCCAGCAACAAAAACTCTATCTTGCCTGTCTTCTGTTTCAATTTTGTCTTCAATCATGAGAGTTGGGAGAACAAAACACTCTTTATCAGTCATACCTCTGTAATACTTTACATCTGCATCATTGTGGCATAGTATCATATCACAAAAAAGTAATTGGTTGTAAAACCAAACCATAGTATTTACTGGATCTTCCATCCAGTCCCAATGGCATCCTTCCTGCATTATTACAACTTTACCACAAAACTTTCTAATGTTTTCTATTAGTGGATAATTTCTGTCTGCTAATACCTTTCTATTATTTTCTTTTGGAATTATCACTACGCCTATGTCATAATTATCAACGACTTTTTCAAGTTGAAACACACAATGATGTGTTGCATCTAGAGCGCAAACCCAAGCTTGGTCTGTCCTCATGGGTATGTCTCTAGGTACTTTTCCATGGTATCCAGCCTCACTAAAAAATGCTATTTTATTCTTTGTCATATTGTATTTTACCTAATATATTTTTTGATTCTTTTCCGTAGTTAAATAACAAATCTATAAAAGACATGTGCGACTCAAAACCATCATATCTTTGAGTATATGACGGGTGAATAAATCTTTGGAATATGTAATCTATGTTTTCAGCTTCGAATTTTTCTTTCTCTATATATGTTTTTCCATCTTGTCCAAAAACAAAGGTTTTAGCGTTTGCAGTTTTACACATTTTAATAATCAAATCTGATTTTTTTCCAGATATATCGTGACCTTCATTTATTAAGTTTGAGGTTCTATACACTGGTATATTTATATCAAATTTTCTGAATGCATATCTTATTATTTCTTCAGAAAAATCTATCAGATATTCATAATCTTTTTCATATATCTCTTCAAGTTCTGGAAAAATTTCTTTAAAGTATTTTGCCCTAGAATAACACATCTTTATTGAATTCAATTGCTTTCTCTTCCAATTCTGAGAGTTATCTATTTTAGCCTCCGGCCACATAAGCAGCTTACTTTTTGACTGTAGAATCGGTGTGGTTAACCAAAGCCAACCATCCTTCTTTCTTATTTTATTTCTGCTATGCCAGTGCTCTTTCATAAACTGAACAGTATCTAGTATGTAATAAACATCCCCCATTCTAGCCTTAGAAATAAAGCCTAGCCATGGAAAAAATTCAGGCTGATGTGCTACTAATATTGGAGATTTTATATTATACATTTGGAAAAACTGATACCCATTCTAAATTATTTTTAATACTATCTACCACTGGACAATCAAAGTTTATTTCTTCACCTAAGTGTTTAGTCCCATTATACTTATCATGTAGAGGAGTGTATGGAACTCTGTTCTGATTATTTGTGTAATACATTGCTCTTAGCCATGCATTTGGTTGGTCTTCTCCTATGAAGCTTACACCTGTATTTTTTATCTCTTCAACTCTTTCTTTTCTACTTTTATATATTTTGTCTATATCTTGAAACATTACATTTGTTCTATGTATTGCTGTTGGTTTATCGTGCCAATCAACATCTTCTCCGTTGTACGCAAAAACCGCTCCACCTTTTTCTTTATTTACCCCTGTTGGCAGCCATTTTGTTGGGCCCAATGAAGCAATAACTACATCAGAATATCTTCCTAATCCTTCTAACCCTAAGCATTGAGAACAATCCTCAATAACCATATATCCATTATCTTTTAAATATTTTATTTGTTTTTGGGCCTGGATTCCAAACATGTGAGGAACTATTACTGTGTCAACGTCTTTGTAATTATCAACAAGGGTTTCATTTATCTGTAAATCTACCCTACAGTCAATTATCCTAGGCTTACAATACGCATTTATAGTTGCCTCAAAAACCCTATGGCAAGTATAAGTAGGAATTGCAACACAATAAGAACCTAAATGTTCTAAAGCTTTTTCTATGGCTGTTTTACCATTTATTAGATAAGCCGCGTTATCCTTATTAAAATAACCTTTCCAATTATTTTTAAATTTATTATTTGCCATTAGTTGTCCATTTTTTTATTTTGTAAATGTCATAATATTCTGACTTATACTTTGCACAGTTTTCCATAACGTATGCCATTCCAATATTCCAGTGACCGCTTAAATAATAACCTACTTTAGAATATGACTGATCTTTTTGTATGTCATAAGATTCTATAGCCTCAGTTTTAACTTTATATTGCTTTTCTGTCAGTTCTATAAAATAATTTGGTTCAAAGTTTAAAGAACTAGGTGAATAGTAGGTTAAAAATCTTTCACTTAACTTGTATAGTCCCATCATTATTTCATAACATACTTGATGGTCAGTGTGTACATCTTTATCATCATGGGATAGTATTTCAAAAGGTCTTTTAAAATCTATACTCGTATAAATTGAGTGTTTTAAATCATCCATCTCCTTTCTTAGTTGGGTAGAATTAAAGCCATGATTCTTATATACTAAAGGTCTTTTTAGTATTTCTTCTAAACTTTTAATGTTTTTTATGGTTATTGGCTCTTTGTAATCGTTTGTTGTTGCAACGTGTATGTAAATATTTTCATACTTTGAATGGTGTTTAAACATGTACCCATAACAAGATATTTCAAAATCATCTAAGTGCGCGCAAAGTATGTGTAAATCTTTATTCATTGTGGTCTAACCTTAATAAGAAATCAAATTTATTTCTGTGTATAATTTTAACATTGTTTGTCACGTTTAACGCTTGGCCAAGCACGTATTCTGGAGAAAAGTATTCTACATTTTCTGCCCTATTTGTTGCTCTATTGCTCGGAAAATTTACTAATACAGTATTCGATCTAACGTACATATTATGCAACATATCTTTTAATTTTTCAGGTAAATACGCTGGTCCGCCTATATTTCCAGCTACTCCTGAAGCTATTGAAACATCATATCTATCAGTTATCGTTTCAATTGATGATATGTCTTGAATCCTAAATACTTTATCTATTGAACCACCATATTTTTTATTTGCAATTTCAATAAATTCTGGCACTACATCAAATCCTAAGTACTCTTCACACGCAAAGCCAAAATCAAAGAAAGAACCCCATCCACATCCTATTTCTATAACAGATTTGTCTTCAAAATTTACCTCTGAATCCATTTGCTCATATCTAAATCTGGCTGAAGTTCCAGCTTTATCTCCCCAGTGCAAAGATCTGAAATCATCTTCTCCATACTGTTTAATAGATTCAGTATACCATTCAATCATCTTATCTTTCATAGAGTTCTTCGTACATCCTTTTCATCCAGTATTTTCTATCTCTACCCATTGGACTTTCGGGTATTGAGGTGTATTGATATATCCAACCAGAATTGTATAGATTTGTTAAGTCATCTGCCCACCAACAAGGTTGAAAATACAAAAGATTCTTTCTAGATAAATCCATAACACTATAATCTTTAGGTAGTATGTTTAGTTCTACACCCATTTCTTTTCTTAGGCAATTTAACAATGCAATATCTGTCCCGACAACTAATCTCTTATATGAATCTATTATTGATTGTTTGTTGTCCCAGTAAAAAGAGATAACATCGTCTAAAAACTTCTTATGTTTTTTATTTACTATAACAAAGCCTGCTTGAAAAAACTCAGATGCTCTTAGGCAATAGTCTTTATCAAAAAACGCCTTTGAGTATCCATGAATTGCTCTATTTACCCATTCATAGCAACCATCATTTAATTGAGAAGAAAACTCATAATTGGTTAGCTCAAAAAAGTTTGGACAATCTGGGTGTATTAAGGAATCTGCATCTACAACTAATACCTGATCGTACTCTATTTCATTGTGTTCTAGTATATTTAAGACATTCCATCTCTGCCAAGTAATCAGCATCTCACTTTCAGGTACCATTGGCTGATCCATTATAAATAGTTCACAATCGTGCTTTTCACACCAATTTTTCCAAGATGCAATTCCATAATCATATCCAGAGTCCCATCTAGCTTTACCTTGTCCGTTACCTACATTTATATCTTCTCTCTTTATATAAGGTATAAAAACTATATTCTTCATAATATCTCGTCTCTTTTTAGCTCTGAAAAACATTCATTCCAATCACTGAATCTATATCCTTTATCATCAATGTATGCAACCGCTCTTGGCTTTTCTGAAGTTACCTTAGACACAAACTTTGACATGTCATGTTTCTTAAGCCAGTCCCAAACCATTTCTGTACCAGTTTTTCCGTTTACTAGCCCTCTATCTGGCTTTGCCTTTGCTGTAAAAATTATTATTGTATATTTTTTAGCTAGTGTTTCTAGAGCTTCATATGAACCTTCAATTGGATCGTCATATATTGTACCGTCATGAAAACCTTTACTGTTCTTGTGTATTACACCATCAAAATCTATTCCTATATTTACCAATTCATCTGGATAAGAATGCTTTCTGATTCCCTTGTTCCAATTTAGTTTTTCTAACTCTTCAGGTGTATTTTGACCGATTGGAGGACATTCTTTTCCAGATCCGTGTGTAAGCTGATATTGCAGTAGTAAGCTCAAACATTCAGCCGTGTGATAATAGTCTACACCAAGAATTACTTGAGTTAACCCTTCTATCTTTTCAGTAATGGGTTTAGCAGTAATTAGGCAAGTTTCCATTCCGTTGTCAGATGCCCACTGTAAAGCTTTATTTACATCCTTAGATTTTCCAGAAGAAGATATTCCATACACCAATGATTTTTTCATTTGTGAGCTTGTTCGAGTTGAAGTTCTCTGTTTTAACCATGCTACCATCCATTGGTCAAAACTGGTATCGTTTATCAAAGAAGTTGCAACTACACAGCTACCAGGGCACATAGCATTTTTAGTTCCATTTGAAAGTCTAGTCATATCAACTGCAGTATGATCTGCAACACCCATATTTCCTCCGTGTCCTAGAACATAAATGTCGTTGCATTTATTATACTTTTCCTGTAACTCTTTCCACTCTGGGGTATTGACTACTTCAGTAAATCTTTGCCCTATATTTTCTATATTCATCATAATTATTCTCCTATTTACTATATAATATAATAAAAATTTTTGACATGGTAAATTATTTATCCAATTTTTTTATNGAATCTATTAACATTGTTGTATCCATTCCTAAAGCATAAAATCCATATCCACTTAAGTCGTGGGACTGTATATCTTGAGTTTTAACTAGATGCACTCCTCTAAATTCTTTAGGAATAACGTTAATTTTATCTAGATATTTTTTATACTTCTCATTTTCCCATTCTCCAACACAACCTAAGCTAGCTGATAAATCATAAGGTCCTACAAGATAATAATCAAATGGCATATTATACAAATCTTCTAAATTGTCAACCGCGTCTTTTGTTTCTATTTGGGCTACGACTATTGGAAAGCTATCTTGTAAGGGATCTTTTCCCCAAAAATTTTCCCTAACTAATCCTTGGCCTCTCTTACCCCTATCATTTGGGTATCTGCAATAATCAATAATTTCTTGTGCTTGCTCTATAGTTTCCACAGTTGAAAATATTATTCCAGTTGCCCCTGCGTCTAAACACATTCTAACTAGAGACTTATCTAGGTGTGGTACCCTAACCAAACAGTTTTTTCCTTTAAGAGTTATTATCTGTATAGATGAATACAGATTTTCATTATTAAAGGAGCCGTGTTCAGTATCGAGCACAACACCATCATAATCTGAGTCTGCGAATATTTCAGATATTATTGTTGATGATATTTGCTGCCATAAAAGTTTCATAGTATTTTTTCTACCAATTTCCAATCATCCTCAGTGTCTATGTCTATGTTTTGAGGATAGTTTATCTCCATCATTCTATAATCCTTACCTATTCTATTATTAAAATCTTCAATAACACTTGGCCAAAAAGCGTACAAATAAGAATTTTCTTCATACCAGGGTTCTAAGTTCTGTGTTGGTAACAAAATTTTAGGATTATGGTTTATTGGCTCGCCAGCCTTATTCCAAAATCTTTTTTGAACTTTAGTAACACTAAATACTGAGTCTACATTAGTTTTAGTCAACAAGTCAAACGAATCTTCTATGTGTTTAACGTCTAAAAATGGTGAAGTGACATGGACCTGGCATATTCTCTCTTTAATATTATATGTATTGATGAATTTTTTTATTAAATCTGTCACAGAAATATCGTGGCCGGTCAAATCTTTATCTCTCTTATATGCAACTACATTATTATACGCGCTACAACAATCTATTATTTCATCACTGTCTGTGTCGATATATACCTTGTACTTTTTTAATTTTTCTATACAGTGTTTCCACAAGGGACGTCCACCGATAAGTCTAAAGTTCTTATATGGCACTCTAACTGATTCCTCTTTTATTGGTATAAAAATAATCATATTCTAAACTTTTCTTTATCTAAAGAATCTAGCCTTAATATATTTTCTAAAACTTCATCTAATTTTACTTTACCATCTCCTAACAAGGTTTCTTTCGCAAATTGCCACATGTTTTTTTGATTGTGCCTTTTTGAATTAAAACACTTATCACTAAACTCTTCCTCAGTTAAGTTTTGTTCTGCTTTAATCCCTCGTTTAACTCCGCCAATAAAACCATCTAAATAAAAACTAAATCCATATATAGACAACCTCTCAATATCAAACCTTAAGAAATCATAAATAGATAAAAATCCTGTATTGGGTCTAGATGAAACCTTACCGGCCAACCAAGTATGAAACTCTGCCTCACAGATTCTAACTGGTATTTGCTTATCAATATTTTTCATCTTATTAGAGTCTACCATTTCGTGAAAGACTGTACTTGTAGATATTCCTGCAAAGTCAGATTTTGGAGGACAACATATATATTTAACCCCAAGTGCCTTTAGTTTTTCAACATTTATTTTTCCAGCATTGGCAGATTTTTCTATTAAACAAGACCATAATATATCTGACCTAGAGCCAACCTTTTCAGGCATTTTATCAACAAGCTCTATACCTCTGTTTATCCTAACAACAACATCATGGCTGTCTATTTCTTCACCAAAGTTAAAATCTTCTAAATATTTTGCTGGGCCTATTAAGGCCACGCTTTTGCCTTCTAAATAATCTTCATATTTCATTTTGGTATCCCTGTTTATACAAAGCTTCTGCAAGTTTAAACTGCCATTCATAATCAATATCAAGAACTTCTTTTTCAGGTACAGGAAAAAGTTTCGGGTTTCCTTTTGTATATGGAGCTCTTCCCATCCAAATACCATCAGATATTAAATCCATTCTACCAGCATATAGACAGTGAGCAGCCTCATACGTTACCCCAACAAATTTTGTATTAAGAACATCTTGTCCGCTTGGCCATTCTGTTATTAAATTTTCATCTTTATCCCAAAAATAATTATTCTTTGGAATAACACCGAACATTCCTTCACAATCACTGTTTAGATAAGAATCTGCAAATTTATCTATTGTGTCTATGGATAGAAAAGGTGTGCAAGCACTAATAACTACGACGTACTTAAATGGTAATCTGTCATGGTATTCCATTACCTCTTGCATTGGTCCCTCAGAAAGAGCAGATTTTTCTGACCTATTATACACATTCAAACCTCTTGATGTTGCAACATTTTTTATTTCATCATCAAAAGCTGATAGATAAAAATTTTCTTTAGGTATTACTTTAGATTTTAATATTTTATCACAAACTATCTCTACTAAATTTGTATCAGCAAAAGGTCTCATCATTTTACCAGGTACCCTTTCTGAGCTTAATCTTGCTTGGGATAGAAATAAAACATCTTGAATATTTTTTACCATACAGTCTTTCCTCCGTCTATGACTAAGTTTTCCCCTGTCATGTAAGAACTAGCGTCTGAGCAAAGAAACACTATTGCTCCTTTGTACTCATCTATGTCCGCCATTCTACCCATAGGAATAATATTAGATAACTTTTTAACAAAATCTTCAGGGTGATTATTGTATACTCCAGTTGGACTCAAACAATTTACTCTAATTCCTCTCTTAGCAAAATAGACTGAAAGATATTTAGTCATTCCAACTACAGCCCACTTGGCAGCTGAATATGTTATTGGTTTAACATTTTGCATGTTTTCATCTACACCTTCCTTTCTGTATATTCTTTGATCTGGCGAAATAACACCTAAGTCAGAAGATATATTGAGTATCACTCCGCCTCCAGTTTCTAACATCTTATTAGAAACAATCTGTGAACACAAAAAGGTTCCATTTACACAGGCATCTATTCCTTCTTGCCAATACTCATCGGTCATAGTTTCAAATCTAGAATCAGGAGTTAATCCTCCTCCCTTTTTTACCTTTGGATCCTTTGCTGCATTGTTTATCAATATATCTATTTTCTCGTATTTGTCAACTACTCTTTGTATTGACTCTCTATCTGTAACATCAATATATTCGTACGATGCTCCACTGCCAATTCTTTCAGCTTTTTCTTTAGCCCTATCTTCGTGCCAATCTGCCAATATTACTTTACCACCATATTCTACGATTGCCTCTGCATGTTTGGGTCCAAGTAGACCTCCTCCACCAGTTATCAGGGCTGTTTTTCCTGTTAAATCAAATAAGTTTTTCACCTCTTTCTCCAAAATTTATTAAAATAATTAAAGTGTTTTTCTATTGTTTTGTATTCTTCTCCATTACTTCCTCTATCAGTTTGAATTGTATATTTCAGGTCTTGTTTATCAGACATAATTTCAAATATTTTACCAAAATCAG
>FUFK010792217.1_pt1 | contig 23855 bp, 21 predicted proteins | sample 1021851 | NCBI WGS metagenome assembly FUFK01 (sample SAMEA51879418, study PRJEB19060) | metagenome | reverse complement strand
GATTAGTTGTGTTGTTTTTGTTCCCTGAAAGGGGAATGTGTAGTTAACCGCCCTATAATCCTTGTTGTGTGGATTTGCGGTTAACCAATGAAAAGCTTTTTTCCACTTGGTGGGAGAAGGCTTTTTTGTTTTTATAGGCTTCCGTAAAATTTTCCTTTTTCTTCAAATTATTGAACTTCTTACTAAAAAAAGGGACCTTTTAAGGGACCCCTCTAAAACTAAAAAGGGACCCCCTTTCTAAATACTCAAATTCAAGCTTATTCTATCCAGAAAATTGTTTTTTCATCTGGCATATTGACTGGTGTAGGTTGGATAGCAACAATTTGTGAAGGATTAGTATTATCTCCTTCATATAATACCATAATAATGGTGGGAAATTCTCTATCTAGAGAAACGCATTTATATATTTCTACATAAGATTTATCTGAAATAGATTTTTCTACTTCTATAACCTCCCATATTTGAGAATGAGTAGCTATTCTACCAAACGATTTAATTTCAATCGTGTCATTTGAAATTGTAAACTCTCTTCTCATTTTTTCCTTAATTCCACTAACATGAATAGTTAAATTAGAAATATAGGTTGTCTGACTATAACATTTCATAGTGCCAACCAGAAGGAAGAGTATGTATTTGATCATACCTAAATATAGGTAAATCTATCTTTCCTAAGATAAACTTCATCTGAGCCATCAATGCCTATTCTATTTCCTTCAACACGATAGTCCCATGGGATTAAGTGCCCCTCTTTTTCAATTTCAAATTCTCTAACAAGCCTCTTCGTTTGGAGTTTGTCCACACCAATTTTGAAGAGATGTAATTGCATTCTGTCTAAAATAACCTTTTTCCAAGATGAATAGTGACCATTGTGGTTAGTATACATACAATAAGTATTTCCTTTCGAATCTACAATTACAGTCCACAGCCTAAGGGTTATTTCATATTTACTACCACCAAATCTACGAGCCATGAAGTAATAATCAATTTCTACTCCTTCATGTGCATTTTGAATAATTTCTGTATTTCTATAAAGGATATTACCCTTGGATGTAAATAAACTCATATTGGAAAAAATACTAAAAAACGGAAATAATCCAAATTTATAACATATTATAATTTTAAAATCAATAACATGAAAATTTTATTTTTTATTAAATCGCAAAAAATCAATAAAACGGGATTAACCCCTATACTCTGTAGAATAACTTATGAGAAATTAAGGAAGCAATTCTCTACGGGATTATTCATAAATCCCTCCTATTGGAATAAGCAGAAACAAAAGGTGTTAGATAAAGCTGAAAATTCTGAATATCTGAATAAACAAATGAGCCTGATTAAGCAACAACTTGGTCAGGCTTTTTTGATGCTTCAAATTCAGCATAAGTCGTTTAATGTAGAAGATATCTATAAAAAGTATAATGGTGAGGAAACTAAAAAGGAGTTGGGAGTAATAGCTGTTTATAGTGAANATAATGCCTATTACAAGAAATTAATAGGAAAAGATATAAAAGAAGTATCCTGGCAGAAATTTGAAAATACTAAAACTCATCTTCAATCTTTTATAAGGTGGAAATTTAAACAAGGCGATGTTAAATTAAATAAGCTGAAATATCAATTTATTAGGGATTTTGAATATTATTTAAGAACTGAGAAGGAGATGCAGCAGAGTACCATTAACAAAACTCTTCAGAGGTTTAAAAAGATGATAAATTTTGCGGTAGCTCATGACTATCTTAATAGGAATCCTTTCCTGATGCATAAACCAAAACCCGCAAAAAAGGAAGTAGTATATCTTACGAAAACTGAGCTTACCCATCTACAAGAAAAAGAGATAGGAAATAAGCGATTAGAAGAGGTAAGAGACTGTTTTGTATTCTGTTGCTATACTGGTTTAGCCTTTAAGGAAATGAGTAATCTTAGGAGTAATCATATTGTTGAGGGTAAGGATGGTAGAAATTGGATTAAAATGAAACGTCAGAAGACTGATAAAACCATTTCAGTTCCTATCTTATCCATAGCTCAGAAACTTGTAGATAAGTATGAAGGAGAGCTAAAAGATGGAAGATTATTACCGTCCAAAACTAATGCCCACTTTAATGCTTATTTAAAGGAAATAGCAAGCATATGCGGGATTAAGATCAACTTAACTCATCATATAGCCAGAAAAACTTTTGCAACCACTGTGCTTCTTCTAAATGACGTTCCAATGGAAGTTGTAAGTAAGCTTTTAGGTCATTCCAGAATTGGAATTACTCAGGCTCATTATGGAGAGATTCTCGAAGAGAAAGTGCAAGAAGAGATATCGAAATTGGTAAAAAGACTAATATAAAAAGATAATGGTAGGCATTTAAATAATATGCTTATCATTATCTATCAATTATTTATATAGATGTCTTAAATGAAATTGATTTATTCTTCAAACGAACTTAAAAACAAATTTTCTCATGCGATAAATGCTGGGCCACCATAAAGCGAGGAGTAAACTATGTGCAATATGCGCTTAAAATTATAAGTTGAATTGGATGACATTATCATGAGAGGCTCTTTTTCGAGTTAGAACTAAAATTTATAGTTTAAGAAGAATTTATTTTGACCTTAAAAAATTTAATCAATTATTGGTTGAATGTAATATCAATTTTATAAATTTGGTACTTTAAATAATTTCCATAAAGAAAATATGAGAGGTACCCAGATTAGCACCAAATCAGCTGCGAAAATACTTAATCTTACAGAACAGCAAATTAGAAATTTATGCCGTTCAAATAAACTCCCTGCAAAAAAAATTGGTGGGACATGGGTTTTAGAGGATCAAGATGTGCAATCATATTATGATACTAATAGTTGCGGCTCTGCTAATAATAAAGAATACTCGAAGCCAAAAAGTGAATCCCTTTTAAAACGAAAGCCAGTTGCAATGAGTTTTTTTAGTGGTGCCATGGGACTTGATTTGGGTTTGGAGAGTGCGGGTTTTGAGGTAAAGCTTGCTTGTGAAGTAGATAATGCATGTAGAAAGACAATTTTAAAAAATAAACCTAATGTTGCACTAATAGGTGATATTAGAGATTATTCCGCGGAACTAATTAAGTCAACAGCTGGAATTTCAGATGAAGATGAGATAGATCTAATCGTTGGCGGTCCACCTTGTCAAGCATTCAGTACAGCTGGGAAGCGAAAAGGGTTTGAAGATGATCGAGGAAATGTGTTTCTTACCTTTTTAGAAAGGATAATTGAATTACAACCTAAATTTGCTGTAATTGAAAACGTAAGAGGTATACTTTCTGCTCCTCTTAAACATAGGCCACATGCCAGAAGAGGAGAAAATTTTCCTTCTCTTAGTATTGATGAAGTGAAAGGCGGTGCTTTATTGCACGTACTTAACAAATTGAGAGATGCAGGTTATGGTGTAAGTTTTAATTTATATAATGCTGCTAACTTTGGTGTCCCTCAGAAAAGAGAAAGAGTTATTATCGTTTGCTCTCGTGATGGAAAGAAATTGCCTTATCTAAACCCTACCCATTCTCAAGAAGGGAACTATGGTCTAGATAAATGGAAAACATTTAAAGAGGCGGTTTTTGACCTACAAAAGGAAAAACTTCATCATTTAAACTTCCCAGAAAAACGATTGAAATATTATAGGCTTCTCAAACCAGGTCAAAATTGGAAAAACTTGCCTCTTGATTTACAAAAAGAGGCACTTGGAAAATCCTTTTATTCTGGAGGTGGAAAAACGGGCTTTTTGAGAAGGTTAGCTTGGGATAAACCAGCACCGACCTTAGTAACTCACCCTGCTATGCCAGCAACTGATTTATCACATCCAGAAGAAAATAGACCTTTAAGTGTAGAGGAATATAAAAGAGTCCAACAATTTCCTGATGATTGGCAAATTGAGGGTAGTATGATAGAAAAATATCGTCAAATTGGAAATGCTGTACCTGTTGGTTTAGGAAAAGCCTTAGGTGAATTATTAATTGATTATATGAATGGTCGAAATGCGAATGAAATAAAGGAATTCAAGTATTCTAGATATAAGAATACCAGTGATAGAGATTGGGAAAATGCTATTATAAAAGAAATGAAAAAACTTACAACTTCATATTCTTAACTTGATCTATGGTCTCTAATCCAACCTCGTCAAATATTTCTAATAACTCGACATAAGTGTTTTCCCCTCCAATGAAGTCCCAAAAATCTTTTCCAATTAAAACGCACGAGTCATTTCTCATATCAAAATATTTATTGGGTGTTGATACATTATACTCATCTTGCTTTTCACCAGTTGGATTATAATAGAGTCCAAAATAGGGTTGGCAATCTGGATTATTTGACTTTAGTAAAAGCATATCAAGTTTAGCTATCCTAGTCTGATCTAAATTTGGCTTTACTGTTTTAATGGTGAAATAGTATTCAATACCATCTTTTTTCATCCATAAATCTGAAATTATTTTCCTAACTATAGTTCTTCCTTTGTTGTGGGCTAAAATATATTTAAGCTCCGATTCCCAATTTGGCTTATTCCGATTAGATTTTAAATCATCAATAATTCTTTCAATTTCATCGTTGGAACCTTGATAAATACTGGCCATTGTTTCATGTTGCCTCTCTGCTTCAGCGTTGGAAGCTAAGGCTAGGATCTTTGCAATTTCTTCCACATATTTTTGACCAAAACTTGTAGAGAATGACCTTTCAAAAGATGACAATTTTATTGTTTCCTCATCTAACAATGCTTTATGAAATGGTTTCCTGTCTGTTTTGAGATTTTCGGAAGTTCGTTTAATAGTATTTAAAACAATATTTTTAAGTAATTTTTTAATTTTTAATTTCGCGATATCAGTCATTAAATAGTGATTTTAGTAATTAGTGAAAGCCTTATAGGCGTAAATCTGGTTTGTTGGTGAATATTTTTATATCCTTTCTAACGCTGCCGTCTATTGGCTATGAAACAATGTTAGCTACTGACTATTTTATTTCTCAATTATTTTTCTAATTCTGTTAAAAACAGTTTTCTCATAGCTATCAAATTCATTCAAAATTTTCTTACTATCTAAAGAATTATTGGAATCATAATAATCAACTATTTTTTGAGGTACTCCAAAATCACTTGCTATTCTAGCTTCTTCACTAAAAGCATTATATTCTAATTTAATAAGTAATTTATCAATACCTGATATATCTTCGAATTTAATATTCAATTTTCTAGATTCAATAAATTTATAGAGAAGGTTGAAAATTCCAAGATATTTTACAAGCTGATACTTAAAAGTATTAAAAATTAAACTTGAAGCCTGGCGCATTGCACTATTTACTGCGTTATTATTACCACTTGCTATCTCTTTTTTTAGATAATATTTATAAACACCATCGAATCCATACCTTAAATAACTATTAAGGGAAGCAAAAAGGATGGAATAGCTATTAGGGGAATAATTGTCTTTAAATTTATTTTCAATTAGTTTTTTTAAAGTTTCGTTATCTATAATTTCAAAACACAAATCTATTACGACCTGGAACCCATCTTTGTCTATTCCAATATTAGAACCATTCAATCTTTTTATTAGTTTATTCACTTTTAAATATTGCAGCGAATCAAGTGCCATAATTTTATCATAAATTCTAACCTTATTCCTGCGACTTACGACTTTAAATTGAGTTATTATATCATCAGGAATTCCTCTTTTTTCTTGCATTTGAAGTATTTCCTGAAGTCTATCTTTACTTCTATCATCTAAAAATTCGTCAGGTGTCATTTCATCATCAATTTCTCTTTTTTCTTGATTAGGATCGTAATTCTTATGTGTAATTGGTTCTCCAATTTGGTTCAATTTGTTAATAAAATCTGTATCTAAAGAAATTACTCTTCCTGTATAATGCTCCATAAACCTTCCAGCTCTGCCCGCAATATTTTTTGCATCAAAAGTTAATAAAGGCTTCGAATATTGGCCAGAACCCTTAAGACTTTTATAGACAATCATATTTTTTGCCGTTGTGTTTACTCCTTCTGTAATTGTAGTTGTTGAACAGAGAATCCTAAGGTTCGATTTGGGATCGTTGAATAAGGAAACGATTTCTTTTTGAATGTATTTGGGAACAACACCATGATGGACACCAATTCCTTTTTCAAGAGAATTAATTACTATCCACTCGTTATCGTATGTACTTTTTAAATGATTTAAAAAAGCCTGATAGTAACCCGTGTCTATACTGCTTCTTTCATATTCTGCAGCTACCTTTTCAGTTATAGCTTTCGTATTGCAATAGATAATTGCATTTTCATTTTGAACTAGTATTCTATCGAGTAATTCCTTAATCTTCAGTTTTTTACTTTTCTTGTTTCGAAAATCGAAAATGATACCATCAACAATTATCTCCTTTTTTTCTTTCTCAATATTCGTCTGACTAACTTTTACTATTTCGTATTCATTCCGTAATAATTTTTTTATATTTAAATCGTTCAGAAATAAATCGAATGATGGATTATAGTATTCAGACTTTTCGCTTAAAATTTCGATATATGGTCCTGCGAGAAGTATATCAATATTTGGAAATCTAGATAATCCATAAAAGATTGACATTCTATATGCCACATCTCTTTCATTTTCTTTAGCTTCGTTATCAATTATATACCCATTGTCAATTTTGTAGACTTCATCAACAAAGATTAAATCCAATTCTAGGTCGTCATTTTTTTTGTCTAAAAAGGATAAAAATCTTTCTGGAGTAAAAATGAAAATATTATAATCGCCATAATTGCTATCTAAATCACTCAAAGTGTGAATTTCATAGTCCAATGGAAATTCAATTTTACCTTCTTTTATTTTAGCTAGATTTTCTGACAATAAAGCAATGCTTGGAAAAATTAATACAACATTTTTATATTGGATTTTCTTAATAACCTCGTAAACCAGGTGAGTTTTACCAAAAGAAGTTGAAGCTGAAAGAAAATAACGGTTTAGTTTATCAAATTCAAAAAGATCCAAAATTTCTTTTTGAAATTGGTGAAGTTTCGAGCTATTATCGGTATATAAATTAGACTCATAAAGCAGTGCAGACACCGTGTTAAGACCTATCTCTTCATCTTCAATTTTTAACGAATTTTGTTTATTGAAGTTTGTTAAAATATCATAGTAATGTGGAATGCCTGCTCTGTTGGATAAGTACATTAAAAACTTCTTATCCGCATCATCTAAATTTTCATTTTTTATGAAGTCAAAGTATTCGCATACATAACTTAGAAATTTATGATCTTCTAATTCTCCATTATTAAATAAGTTTAATGCTGTTACGACATTAATGGTTCGTTCGTATCTATCCATCTGATAATAGTTTCTTTACTTGTCTTAACATCCTTTATGGGCATAAAAATGAAGAAGATTGAGAATTCAATGCTAATCTTATTAAAATTAATATGACTGTATTTTTCTTTTATGTGGTCAACTGCAAGAGCTATTGAGTCGTTGTAAGTGTCATTTATGGAGTTATAGGTTACTAATACTGGATAAATCAAACGGATGTCATTTTCATTCAATTCCTTTTCAAGTGAATCAATTTGACATTTTTCCCATTTATCCAAAATTGAATAGATTTTAGAGCTTTTATCCTCAATACTCCCTTTGTGTTGAAGAATGGTCACGAAATTTGTGTTGATTAAATAATCATCTGAAATGGCTTTTTCTATACTTTTAAAAACGCTATCAATAGCTCCTTTACAGTCTTCATAAAATTTTGTTTCTCCGAACCACAATTCTAGCTGTTCTTTTCTTTGGATTAAATGAAATGCATCATACCCAGTAACTTCTGATTTTTTCTGTACATCATAAAAATAACCTCTAGATATAAGAGTGCTCGTTTTGTAGAAATGTTTAAGAACAGTATAAAGCAGGGATTCACCGTAAATCCCTAATTTTCTTTTGGAAAGTTCGCTTGCAGAATAATTGTATTTAAATTTCTTGTTAAAAGCATTTAAAAACATTTTCTGATGATTACCTCCCTCTAATTGAAATTCGTCATATGAATAATAAAGTATTCCTTCATAAATGATTTTAGACAAATCAAAGTCATCATTTATTTTGTAGCAATCATCCATTACATTTTCCGATGTAATGAAAGTCTTCTCAAGTTTCCTTGAGGAGTCAGGTAGGCTGCATTCAAGGAGAATAGTTTTATCGATTAATTTTTCTAAACTTTCTCTCATTAGTTAATGGTTTGGGATGAAGGGGTTCGCGTAACATAAGTTGGCGGAGTAGGGGACGTCTACTTGGCTGCTTACACCTGGTTTGTTGGTGAAGATAAAAATTTTCATTCTAACGGTACCGAATGTTTAATTTATGCGTGATTAATAAGAGTTCATTTCGTTTTAAAAACTTCTTTTCGGTGGTATTCAATATATGGGATATGTTGTGCTACAAAATTTATTTTCATCTCTTTGCTAATTCCTAAATCTTCAAAATTCTCGAATATATATGAAATAACAATTTTACCTTCATTGGTAAATGATATTAAACCTAAATCGAAAACTTTATCTAAATTAGGTGTTAGAAGTAGACCGTTATAAACATCTAATTTTTCAAAATTATTAGACTCTTTCCACGGTTTAATATGAGAAGCAGTTAATAAGGGAATTTCAGTATATCCAGTAACTGAACAACTATTCCAAAATTCAATTACCTGTTTTCTGAATTTTCCTTGTCCAATTCGACTTAAAATAACATTTTCTTTTTCTGTTTCCGAAAGGTCAGTGATTTTGGATGTTTCAATTATATCTCGAACTATATTCTCGGTTTTGTAGTTATTCCTTAAAAATTCGATGTATAAATCAAAAGCTCTACTATACATTCTATTTCCTCTGATATTCTTCTGATCTAATTCAGGATTAGAGAAGTATAAATCTTTAAGTTTTTCTGATTCTAAAGCACTATCAATATCAAAAAGTACTGCGTCGCTTATTCCTTTTTTTAAAAGATGATTGGATAATGTTATTATTACTTTAGAATATTTAGTCGGATTTCCGATCTGAGGTTGAGTGCGTTGCAGCCAGGAAATAAAAGTCCTTTCTTTTATGGTCATAAGATCTTTAAAATATATTGCTGGAAACCGTCGTAGATTTCAGTTATCTATCCGCATTTTGTTAAAACTAAAAAAGTTGACAAGTTGACGTCAACTTTAATTGTTAAAATATTTAATTAGTTGAATTATAAGGACTTAAGTTTATAAGCAGGTCTTTTCGTAATTGCCTAATATCCTTTTCATCCAGTCCCGAAGACTTAATCAGTTCAATTAATTCTTCTTGTCTTGGTTGTCCAAAGGTTAACCTATAGAGTGCCAAGGTGCTTTTTAATCTATCAAACTTTTCATTGTCTTTACTCAATTTATGAATTGGTACAAATCTTTGGATCTTGGTTTCTCCTTTATCCATATACCAGAAAGGTTTAATGCCAGATTTATCATTAAGATCCAATTTTTCTGTTTTATTGAAGAGATTTTTCCAAGTCGAAATATTGTCTTCACCATTCACAGGAATTACTTCTGCAATCTTCTTTCTAATCACATGGCCTTTATATCTGTTTATTCTGCCTTCACGTTGTTCCAGGTCAATAGCATTATGAGGTAAATTCCAGTGAAATATTTTATGGCAGTAATAATGGAAATCTAGGCCTTCCTGTCCTACTGAGGTAGAAGCCAAAACAAAAGGTCTGAAGGGAGAATTAAAGACAGTTCTTAGGTTAACCATTCTATTCTTTCCAGATTCAGAATTAATTTTTTGATTCCCGTAATTAACTGCGAAATGAGTTCGCATGTTATATGGTTTTACTTTGCCTGATTTTCTCCTTAGATCGACTTGATTCGTACTTGAACTTATTGTCAAAACGTCTCTTAATGATTGTGTGATGCTAGCTATATCTTTTTTACCCTCGCAATCCATTAACAAATATATATATTCAGTTAGCATTGCGCCTATATTTCCTGATGCACAGTAGTTTAATACCTGTCGCCAATAGTCCATCTTAGTTGAGGCTAATCTAATTGCAGAAATTGACTCTGGTTTGTTGAAATGAGATAGGAAGGCATCTGCAACTAAATACGAGCTATTATATAGTTCAATTCCATTCTTTATTTCTTCAAAATTATTTTGAAATGCAAATAGGGTGTTATTTGCTGGTGAAGCCAGAATGACCTCTGCTAGAACTTCAAAAAGATCTTCAGGGAAGTCTCCTAATGAATTATTATCCTGGATTGTTTCTAAGAATTTGGTAAGAAAAAGTACATTTTCTTTTTCAATTCCTTTAAGCGCTTTGGAAAGTTCTTGTAAATGCTTCTTAGTTTCTTGCGGATGGGTCAGATAATCTAGAAGTGGCATTGCTAACCAATACCAGGCCTTATCCGTTTTTGAATTTTTAACGAATTTATTCTTGATTTTATTTTTTGAAAATGCTTCCTCAATCAGAATTTTTTGTGCTTTCTTTAAATTTAGATATTCAATTTCTTGGTTGGAAAGTAAAAGGCTATTTATTTCGATACCAACTAAGGAAGGATAAACTAAAATGAAATTTGACATAGGAATTGAGCCATCCTCTTCTTTATTTTTCTTGTAGAGAAGTAAAGGTCTTGGGCGCCTTTTATTATCTTCAGTAAAGTATTTTCTTTTACTATCTTCTTTTAGATTTTCTAGTTGTTCTGCTCCTATTGTACGTCTTTCCACTTCATAAGAAAGTAACGTTGAGATTGCCCTGGGAACCATTGCCCAGTTTGAAAAAATCAGAATTTTTGAAAAATCTCCAGCCTCCTTAAAAACTCCAAATGGTTTGTAAAATGGCCTTGATGATGGAACCCATAATAAGAATTCGGCCTTTCTTTTGAAGCATTCTTCAGCGAGTGCTCTAAATTTACCATTTGGATAGGCAGGTTTTTCTTTATGGAATCCTACGGAATTATAATTCTGAACTTTTGAGTAGTCTATCCAGGCATTGGGGAACTTATTTAAAATTCTACTTATTTTGATTTCGTCGTTATTCTCAAGAATATAGTTGTGAAGTTTATAGTTATGTAGAAAAGATAAAGGGTAAGGTGAAGACTTAGAAAATTCAATGGTAGAACCAAAATGTCTCATTGATAATGGCGAATCTTTTTTTAATTCTTCACACAATTGATCTAGAGCAATGAAATTGTGGATGTCCTCTGGGATTATGCTAATTTGGGAACCTTCAGCCAGTGAAGTCATATTATCATATTCAGTTGCAATACTCAATCTTTCATTTCGTGAGAGAAATTTCTTAAAGGAATTTTCCAAATTTAATTTTGCTAATCGTGCTTGTTCTGGCTGTTCTAAAACTTCAGTAGGATGTCTCAATATTTGATAAAAGGCTTCTTGGTCTTTCTTGAAATTCTTCCATAAATTAGCTCCTTCTTTTCCACCTAAAAACAGGACAATTTTTTTAAATTCCTCAAAATGGCTTTCTCCATTCAACTGTTCCAACTGAGTAGTATAGGGCTTAAAAGGTGTAGCGGAAAGAAGTAAAACATTGGATTCTTCCCTATGTAATATCTCCTTTGCTAACTCCCCTGCCTCAGAGATATCAAAAGGATCTAACAAATTTTTAAAACGTTGGAATTCGTCCAAAATGAATAGATCCGCTTTTAGGTGCTTTATGCATACTTTTGTTAGCTGCAGCCTTAGTGTTCTTATAATTTCGTATCTGATGTTAGATACATCAGGATCATTAGATTTAATTTCTTTTAAAACTGCTTTAAAAGCATCATAGAACGAAGAATAAAACTTATTGTTTAGGAATTTGGAAGTCCAAGGAAAACCTTTTTTGTTAAACTTTAAACTTTCTAATTGAGCCTTAAAATCAAGGTCTAATCCTTCTTTAAAAAGAATTTTACGTTCTTTAATTCGGTGATCCACTAATTCGTCCCACTGGGCAAGATCTTGCTTACGGCCTTTCATAAATTCTTTAAGAGGATTAATTAAAGAATTAAAGCAATAATCCAAAAAGGGGGCTAATAGCCCTGCAATAATTGCTCTTTCTTCTTTAGTTCCTTCACTTCTAGTTAATTCAAATGAGGTTCCAGGAGATAAGGAGCTCAATTCTAAAGAACTATCTGATTGTTCTTGTTTATATGCGAGATAAACCAATCTAGAAAGACTTACAGGTGTTTCCTTTAGCGGATTTAATTTATCAATATTTTGTCTGGCTAGTACTTGGTTTGAGCATATATATACCACATGAAAATTCTCTCCAGCACTTACTTTTTTATCCAGTAGATTAGTTATAACCCCTTTAGCAATAATTGTTTTCCCAAGACCTACTTCATCCGCAATCAGGATCTTCTTCCTATTAAATTTTAAGAATTGATCAAGAACATAATTTACTGAAGCCTTCTGAAAGGGTTTCAATTGATCTTCTATTGTTTTTTTAGCTTCCCTTATTTCATCCAGCATAAGTAAACTCTTTAAACACTTCCCAAATAGGTTTGAATTCCTGTACAATTTCAGGATTAATATTTTCTAGACTTTTTATAACCCGATCCACCTCTTTTAGTTTATCAGGATCCCTGGAGGCTGCTAATAGTAAATTTTCATATACAGGCACATTAAATTCAGTTGAATTTGTAACATTGGATGAAAAGTCACTTGATTTTAAGATGTTTTCAATGGTGAGGGAATTGGTGAAGTCTTCTGGGGCAAGTAGGAACTGGAGATACTTATAAAATCGATCTTTATTACTTATTAAATTTTGGAAAATAGTATCCTCTCTTTCTTCAGGTAAGGTAATTTTTAGTTTTATAGCAATGCTACCTTTTTTTTCACCCTCATAATAGATTTCAAATACTAAAAACTTGGATAGGTTTACTAAAGAAATATTTTCAAAAATATATTCTAAATCAGAGCCTAATTCGAGATCAAAACCCTTCCCTATCCTATTAGGTAACACAATCTTAACTGTAAATTTTTTATCCCTAAATTCTTTCGTGTGCGCATTTACAGTTAGATCATAATTAGGTGTCGTGGAGTTTTCTGAAACCTTAGCCGAAAAATCACCCGAAATTAAACAATGAGAAAATTCTCTTATTAACTTTTCTAATCTCTTATCCTCCTGATCTTCTCGTCCTTCTGTATATTCGTAGGGTTGAAAAAGATGACTCTGTTTACCAATAAGAGTATCTTTAATGGACTTAAAATCACTAGAATTACTGTTGGACTGGAAATTAATTAGAAATTCCACATTTCTTTCAAATGCAGGTCTCGTGGAATTGGCTGATCCAAGGTACCATTCTGTTTCATTTCGATTTTTTCCAATAAAAATTTTAGCATGCAAATTTTGACTAAGGGGCATATCCAATTCCTCACTAACAGCGTCTTCTCCTGATACAACCAGAGGATTTATACAATAGGTTTCAATATTATTTAAAACCTCCTGGTCTAAAAGGTCTAGTTCTTCTTGTCTGGAAATTAAAATTAATTTAGATGACTTTCTTTTAAAGTTTTGAAGCGTTGTTTTATCTATGAATGGTGATATTATGATTAATTCATCAAAAGCTTTTTCATATAGGGGATGGCTGAATTGCTCTTTTGATTGACCATAATTCAGGATAGGGTATAGGTTTAAACTTGAAAATTCTTCAGGTATTTGAAACGAGGTTTTCGCAAGTTGTTCTAAGAAATTAGGATCAGCAGTTTTATGGGTTGTGTTATAGAAATACTTAAGATAGTTAGCTATTTTGGAGCCGTTTATATTTTCTTTGCTCTGAAGTGTTCCTTCACAATAGAACGCTACATCCCAGGATCTATCAAAGGTGAGATTACGGCTAAGAACTATTAATCTGAAAAAGATTTCATCTTTACTTTGGAATTTTAGGACCCAAATTTTAGGATGAAAAGAAGTTCTAAAATTAGGAGGTGTTACTTCGATAATAGCATCCTCCATAAATGCTAGTAGATTATTGTATTTCTCTGGAACATGAATTTTTCCTCGCTGGCAAAATAAGTCGATGATATCTTTACTTTTTCTTATAGAGTCTAAAACATCATATCTATTATGCGAAAAGTCACCTGTTAGATCTTTTGAATAAATCATCGATACAGGTAAGGCAAGCAAAGCATAAAGATCTAAGGAATAAGTAGTGCCTACTGCTTTCTTTAATTTATATCCTTTCGGAGGAGACAGTATTTCTCCATAATTGAGCCGATTCTTTTTTACATCAAGCATAAGCAGAATAAATATCCTTAATAATAGTTTTTGCTTGGGTAAATCTATAATCAAGCTCTGAGATACCCACCCATTGGTCAAATTCTTCAGAATTAGATTTTGTTCCAAGTTTTGCTCTAGGCCCTTTTTTAATTTTTTCTTGACGAGCTACTAATAGATCAATTTTTTCAACTTCAATGCTGTCTTTTAGAAACTCTTCCTTTAAATATCTGATAAAAGTTTGGGTACTAGTTGGTGTGCGAGGTGCTAATTCTCTAAATAAATAATCTAGATTTAGGTTATTAAGTGCTTGGGAGTCTTCTCTTAATTCATTTAACCATTCTTCCCATAAGCTTGAAAAATCCATATTACCTGATTTGCTATGTAGTAGGATATTATATCTTATGTGCGCCCCACGTATAAGGAAATTAAATAATACAGCAGTAATAAGAATTTTACATATTTCGATAGGTGTTGAAGACCTGTTCAGGAAATTAATAGCAAAATCTGAAAAACTCTTAGATTTCTGAGTAACCAGCATGTGTTCTTCATTCCTTAAAACGTACCTAAGCATATTGAATTCTTTCTTATGTTTTCCTGGGGCAACATATTGATCCCTTAAAAATTTGGCTTCTTCAATAGTCAGATTCAGATTGATATTTTCAGGGATACTAAGGTTAGGAGGTAACAATATTAAAATTCCATCTTCATTAGAATGCTCTTGGTCATCGTCAGAAGCTAAACCATGTGAATTATTAAGATTGTATTGTTTTAAGAAGTCATTTAGTGATAATTCGGTTTTAATTATTCCATGAGTTCTAAGTCCATTCCAGTAAATAGAACTTGGTTTTCTTGCTAATTCACCACGTTTCTTTGCAACTGAAACTCCTATAATACCGTTACCTTCTTCAAAATTATAATTTTCGGCTATTTGATATATAAGGTTGTTTTCTTCCTTTCGGAGAAAATCTTTTAGAGATGGCGGCTTGGAGTGTTTAGTATAAGTGTTGAAATATTTTAATAAAATCTGAGGTATTAGAATAAAATATTTAGGTCTGGTTTGGATTGTTGATACTCCAGGGAATAACCAGTCTGCAATAGCATCTCTTATCGGACCAATACCTAACTCATCCACTGTGCTAGATTCACTCAGCATTTCAACTACAGAATATACTTTATCTCTATGTTCAGTAGAAAAGTCTATCCAGCCCAAACCTGTATTCATTGATTTTAAATTAAAGTAGGTACCATCGATTATTTAAAAGAATAGAAGAAGAAGGAGGTAGGGCTAGTCATCTTCCAGTACAAGTTTAATTTTTCTTTTGGACTTTACCAATTTTATCTAAATGTTAAGAAGATAAAATGATTAAATAAAAGTTGACAACTTGACGTCAACTTAAATTTAAAAAGTTTCTGATCAAAATTCCTTAATTACCTTCTGCTAAATGTGGATTCCATTCTTCCCAGAAATTAAACGGAGTAAATAAAACATTAGAATGAATTATATCTTTTTCTTTATCTGATTCATAATTCCAATATTTAATTCTGCTAGTCCATTCGTTAGTTGCATATCTTTTTGCTTTATAATAGGACATTTCATGTCGAAGATTTTCTGCCAAGGTTAAATAGTTTCTTTCCTCTTTTTCTCCAATAATTAAATAAGGTGTATTATGTTTTAAACTCTGGAAGTCTTCATTGAGCACAAAAAATAGGTTTACCTGGAATCCTTCAATGTTCATTGGTATTTCGATTTTAGAATTCTTTAGCTTCTGCTTCTTTGAATACTTAAATATATGCTCTGATAAATTTTGATTTGGATCTTTGTTCTCACCTAAAATTTCTAATAGGCTCTCATAACGCTGGTATGCATCTATTCTGGAGGAGATTGGCGAATTAGCATTTTCAAAAGGGATTTCAGAATTTTTAATTCCATTTTCTGAACCTAATCGATATTTTAAAAGATAAGTAATCATATGTAAAATATTGTTTTATAGCTGGTTGAATGCTATTAAGTTAAAATTTTTTTTGAAAATTTTTGAAATTTCTTTTTGCTGTACGATCACTTTATAACCTAAAGGTCACCCCCCACGCCTTTTTGATTTTGGGGATAGTCCCCGTCTATGTATAATCTAATAAATTAAAACCATGGTAAGAATTGTAGATTACAAAGCCTATCAAAACGAAGAAGGTGAAGACTTTTTTGTTTTGGTTGTTCAGGGTGGTATTACAGTCGTAAAAAGCAAAGAGACTGGAAGAACCTATCTAACCAAACAAACTGCAAAGGTTTCCTGCACCTTTGATGAAGACACCTGTAAAGACCTTATTGGAACCGATATTCCAGGTAGAATTATCAAAATGGAAGTGGAACCTTATGAGTACACTAACGAGGAAACGGGTGAGTTGATCACTTTAACTCATAGGTATCAGTTGGTAACTGAGGAGGATGCAATCCTTAATGATAATATTCAGCCTGAAGAAGCTGTAATATAACCAAGCTGAAATAAACTTTTGAAGGGCTCCTTTATGGAGCTCTTTTTTTATGTCTAACCCTAATCATTTGACATCATAAGTGTTCAGATGATACTAACTAATAGAAAATATTATGAAGCTACAACAAGCACAAAGAAGCCAGGTAAAACTTAGAATAGGTTTAAGTGGTCCTAGTGGTTATGGAAAAACTTTTTCAGCCCTTTTAATGGCTCACGGAATTACCCAGAATTGGAAGAAAATAGTGGTTATAGACACTGAAAATAATTCAGCAAGTCTTTATTCACATCTAGGAGAATTTAATGTTTTAAATCTTGAAGAACCTTATTCTCCGCAGCGCTATATAGCAGCTATTGCCCTTTGCGAACAAGAAGGAATGGAAGTTATAATCATTGATTCCATCTCTCATGAATGGAATGGGAAAGGCGGCTGTTTGGAAATGCATGAAAAATTAGGTGGGCGTTTTCAGGATTGGGCCAGGGTAACACCTTTTCACAATTCGTTTTTAGATACCCTTTTGCAATCTAAGGCACATGTAATTACTACTACTCGTAGAAAAGTAGACTATTCTTTAGATCGTGATATGAATGGTAAAACCAAAGTTATGAAGCTGGGTACAAAGGAAATCACAAGGGAAGGCTACGAATATGAGCTAACGGTAAACTTTGAATTCCTGAATGATAAACACCTGGTCAAGGCTTCAAAAGACAGAACAGGTCTTTTTATGGATAAGCCTGAATTCATTGTAAATCAAGCAACTGGGAAGAAGCTAAAGGAGTGGTGTGCTGAAGGAGTCTCTTTAGAAAAAGCCACTCTGGAAATAAAATCCTGCCAGAATTTGGACGGACTAAAACATATTTATGGGAAATATCCTTCTATTCAAAAAGATCTTTATCCATTAATCTTGGAGAGAAAGAAAACTATTGAAAATAGCATTGAGCAAATTATTGACGAGCAAAATATTGAACAAACAAAAACAGAAAACAATGGAATTAATAAGCAATAATCATCTACAGAGTCAAATGATTTCAGAGGAAAGTGTTATCGGGGATACCAATGGTAGTTTTATAGAAGCAAATACGAAAAGAGTAACGCTTGAACATCTAAAGAAAGATTGTATTATTCCTGTATTTGCTAAAGATAATGAGAGTACAATAAGTCATTATCAATTTATTCAAAAGACCAAAGAGATAGCACAAGATCTCTTTCCTGAGTTTGAAATTTCTGAGCCAGAGATCAGAACCAGCCATATTATTAAGGGTAGAATTCCTTCGGCTATAGGAAAACCTGCAAAGGAACTGAAAGAGCACGAGAAAACTTTATACTATGAACGTTGTGCTTTCACAATAGAAATTCCATCAGTAGTTGAAAATGTGAATGGTAATAAATTAGCTCTTTCTTTAGGTGGAGTTCGGGCCTATAACCAAGAAAATCTCTTTAGTAAAAAGAGTCCTGAAAAGTTCAAGATATTCATTGGCTTTAAAAATATGGTTTGTACTAATTTATGTATCTCTACCGATGGATTAGCAGATCAAATAAGAGTCAATAGTCTCCATCAACTAGAAGATTCTGTGGAAAATCTCTTGAAGAATTACGATAGAGAAATGCATCTGGGATTACTCTTAAGAATGGGAAGGTACATTCTTACTCAAGAACAGTTTGCTCATTTTGTGGGCAAGTTGAGGATGTTTCAGTTCATGCCGAAGAATGAGCAGAAAAGGTTTTTCACCGTGGGTTTAAACGATGGTCAGATCAATACGGTCGTAAAGAATTATTACCACTGTCCGAATTTTTCCTGTAGTAGTGATGGTTCTATTGACCTCTGGAAATTGTATAATCTCTTTACTGAAGCTAACAAATCTTCTTACATAGATAACAATTTTGAACGCAATGTGAATGCATACGAATTAACTAATAACCTAGTAAATTCCTTGCAAAATAAGTCTGAAAATTGGTTCCTGCATCATTAATTATATAGCTTTTATTGCCTATTTCTGGGCTGCGTAAATTTTAATTTTATATCTAAAAGTAAAGTAATGACTGAGCAGGAGTTGAGTGAAATTCTTAAATATAGCTCGCCTACTGCACTATTAATTATAACCTGGAACAATGTGCTAAAACAGCTTTTGTGTCCCTTCAAAGTTATAGTAAAACATCAAATTGGGGAGCTTAGAAAGGGTGAAGAGGTGTGGGTGGAAAGTGTGAAGGTTACTGTTAAACTCACAACAGTTTTTATTGTGGATGGGCGAGCTTATTACTACTACCATTTTGAAATTTTAGATCCTGATTAGGGTCTGGGAGTTTATGCTGTATTTTGGATAGCCAAACTTTTGAGATGGTTTTCTCCTTAAAAAACAAAACCACTGAAAACGGAATCATGATTATATTTACCAACGCAGTTTCTTAATAGGGCTGCGTTGGTTTATATTATAAAGAAGAATGAAAGCACTAAAGTATACCCGTGATCAAATTAAACAGATTGCTGAAGAATCATTTTTTAATGGAAAAGTCAGTTCTTTCTGGCGTGATTATGCGATTGTTACTAATCAAAAAGTTGGAGAGTGGGATGGTAGGGATTCATTCGTATTAGAATTGCACTTGGATCATTCCGATCAAAAAGAATTTCAAAAATTTAGCTTGTCGAATTCTATTAAGAAATCCTTGAATAGTCGCTTTGAGAAATTATTTGATCTTTTAGATGAAGAACTTCTAGAAATCAAGAAGACTGATAAAAATTATTTGAGAATTAATAAGATAAATTCAATTCTTGAAGAAACAGAGAAAGCTATTGCTGGATCAAATATTGCTGAAAAATATAGAAATCAGGTATTGGAAATTTTCTCTAAAAATCGGGAGAGTTTTCAAGACAGATATAGAAATATATTGAATAGATCAATCGAAATAGAGGGATCGTCAAATAGTTTCATATACGAGAACATGAACAAAAACTATGACAACTTTAAATCGTTTTTTCATGCTCTTAAAGCTAATCGTTTAATAAATAATAATTTAAAGATTGGTCAAATGGTTGCTTTATTCCAAGGCGAATCAGTGAATAAAATAGAATGGTTAGGAGAGGCTAAGGAAACAAATTGTTTTTTCAAAGCACTTAAAAAAAGTAAAAAGGTTCGAGTTAAAGGAGGTATCTGGAAGGCTGTAGAAAGTAAATTTATAATTAGGAATACTAAGGGAGAAGAAATTTCTAGTAAACAAATGAGATCATTGGATGTATTTGATGAGAAGAAAACTATAGACAGGGAGAGAAAAAAAGAAATACTTAGTATAGTTGATATGTTATAATCTGCATTAATCTGTGTTCGGCAAAGAAATATGATATAATATAATTTTTTATATGTATGGTATTCAAATCAATAGGGTTTATTTTCATCTGCGTTAATTCGCTATTTTAATTATCAGGCGTAAGAATATTTAATCTTTGGTTCAGTAAAATTTAAAACTATGAACCAAATAGAAGTGATACCGATAACAAACCCTGACTTTCTCTATGAGGATGATCGGGGAAAAAAAATTACACAATCAAAACTCATTGATTTTTTAGAGGAAAATGGGTTTAACTCAATTATCCTTGATGGAAGGCGCGAACTAATTCGAGAGGTGAATGGTATCGTAGATATTATTACTCCAAAAACAATTTTTGATTTTTTGAGAGCAACCTTGGACACTCCATACCTCAGAGAATACTATGACGTTTTTGCTGAAAATCCTGGTAAGTATATTGGCGGTCCGAAATTACAATTATTAAAAAATATAGATCTTGTAAATGATCGAGATCCTAGAAACTCCTCTCGATTTTATTTTCAAAATTGTTTTTGTGAAGTAGATGAGAAATCAATTACTCTCAGGGATTATTCGGAACTAAATGGTTCTATATGGCAAAAAAGAATAATTAAGAATGATTATTCTAATTCCACTACAAAATCTACAGGTCAATTTTACCAGTGGTGTATAAACATTACTGGCAAATCACCTACCAGGCTTTTAGCTCTTAGATCAATCTTAGGTTATTTATTACATAGAAATAAAGAACGCGGAGAAAATAAGGCAATCATTTTATATGATGAAAGGATGGGGGATGAAAACAAAGCAAATGGGAGAGTTGGTAAAACCATGCTTGGCGAGGCTATCAGGCAATGTCGTGAAGTTGTAATGAACGACTGTAAAACGAAGGATTTAAGAAGTCAATTTGCTAATGAATTGGTAAGTATTACCACAGATTGTGTTTATTATGATGATCTGCCAAAGAACACAAAGTTTGAAAATTTTTATTCATTCATTACAACTGGTGTAGAGGTAAATAAAAAATTTAAACCAGCCTTCCGTATTGAAGGTGATAGATCACCTAAACTGGTGATTTCTTCAAATTATTATGTATTAGGTGATGGGGGAGATTCTGATCAAGCTAGAAGATTTGAATTTGAAATATCAAACTATTACAATGCGGAATTTCAACCAGAAAATGATTTTGGAAATAGATTCTGGGATTCTAAATGGCCTAAAGAAGAATGGAACAAATTTTACGAGTTCATGATGGGGTGTGTACAGGTTTACCTAGAGCATGGTCTGCTCAACGTAGAACCAATTAATTTGAAATCAAAGAAAATTGAAGATTCCACATGTCCAGAATTTTTAGAATTTGCCAAGGCTTACTTTGAAATAGATAAGGAGATGGATAAACGAGAATTGGAGGCTGCATTTAAAAAAATTTATCCTCAATGGGAAACTGTTTCTGCCCACCGTTTCTTTAAATGGTGCAACTCATATGCTCATGACAATGATTTTACTTTCGAGGCAGAGCCTTCAGGAGGAAAATATCCTTGCATTTTCCGTTCTAAAAGTATTCGTCATGAGTAGGCTTAAAATTATTTATAAGGCCTTAAATAAATTGACTAACAAAATTTATATAGGTTCAAGTTCAAAGTCAATAGAGGATAGAAAAAGAGACCATATTCAAAAATCCAAAAAAGGGAAGGGGGGATACTTTCAATCGGAGATCAGTACATATGGGCAAGAAGTATTTGAATGGACAATTATTGACACTGCTGAATCTAAGAATGAACTAGCAGATAAGGAAAAGCAATATGTGATAGAATATAATTCCCTTGTAAATGGATATAATTCTGATAGGGGCGGAGGATTTCAAAAGAACATTTATCAATATGATTTGGAAACGGGCGTCATCTTGTCAACTTTTTCTTCACTTTCAGAAGCAGCCCAATCAGTAGGGGTGGATCGAAGAACTATTAGCAAGGCTTGTTTAGGAGAAATTAAAAATTGTAGAGGATACTCTTGGAGTTATGTTTTATCTGATAGTTTTCATCATGAACCTGATCGAAGAAGGAAAAAAGTATTTCAATTCACTAGGCAGGGGATGTTTATAAATAGCTTTGATTCGGTGACAGAAGCTTCGCACGCAACACGAATAAATAAATCTTCAATTGCGAAATGCTGTAGAGGTATTTATTCAAACGCTGGAAATTTTCTCTGGCAATATCAGAGTGATTAAAATTAAGAGGCAGTAGAAATACTGCCTTTTTTATTGATTAAAAAATAAATCCTTAATTTTCAGATGCTTCCCTACGGCATTATGCATTTTATATTATCATTTCCTGAAATCCTTTCAAGAAGGATTGAGAGTATTATTGATGCCTAAAACAAATTCTGTTTTCTGGCCTTAAATTATTAATCAACCAAACAAAATCTATATGAAAACAAAATTATTACTATTGCTTCTAGTGGTTAGTCATATTTCCTTAGCTCAGTCAGGAGAAGATGCTAAAAAAGGTAATATAGCATTTGCTGATAATAATTATAAGGAAGCTATCTTATTTTACACAAAGGTGTTAGAATCAAATCCCCCCTCGGATGAGGGTTGGGTTCATAAGAAATTGTTGCCTCTTTATGTAAAGAGAGCTATTGCTTATAAAGAAACTGGAAATTATGAAAAATGCATGATGGATTATAATTTGGTTATTCATAACGATCCAATAAACTCACATCCTTGGATTCTTCGTGCTCGACTTAAGTCTGGTTTAGGGGATTATTATGGAGCCATTCAAGATTATAATAATGCGTCTCAGTTGGTCCCAAATGATGAAAACATCTATATAGATAGAGGTGTAGTGAAATATAAAATGGAAGATCTCGATGCTGCAATTGCAGATCTAAATTTTGCTATCGAATTAAATAATAGAAATTTTAATTCCTATCGAATTAGAGGTTTTATCAAAATTGCCAATGGAAGTAAAAAGGATGGTTGCTTAGACTTGTCTAAAGCTGGAGAGATGGGAGATATGAGTGCATATGATTTAATTCGGCAGTATTGTAATTAGAAAGTAATTGAATGTTAACATTTAACCTGAAAATTAGAAATGGTAAACAATGATTTTAAGGACTTTAAATGGTCTGTCAAAAATACTCCTTATTTAATCCAGGATGATTACATTAATATAGGAAGGAGTTACATTCATAATGGGAAATTTTTACATCCAAAATTTGGTATATATACCTATCCGCAAACTGCAAATGAAATTCCTTTAGGTTGGCGACAATGTTTTAGCGACTTGGAAGACATGCAGCAAAGAAGTATTAGAAATTTCTATGGATACCTAACTCCTGAAGATTTATTTCAAAACTTGGAGAAATGTAAATTAGAATTTTCTGGTTCGCTTCATTCTATAGATGTGAAGGAATTAAATGATATAATAAATAAGGATGTCAAATTTGATTATAAATATACTCCTATATGTGATGGAGGCTATGAATCAGTCAATATTTACATCTATATACAAGAATTAAAACTATATCGAAGATTTACCTTGAAACATTCAGGGGAGTATACTATATATCAAGAATCAGAAAGGATAAATAACCTATTAAAAAAGGTAGGCTTTAATGAAACTAATACCTGAAAATTTTCAAGAAAGGATATAAAAAAGGGACCCATTCAAAACGCATGGCTTGCTAAGCCTTTCAGATATTGCCAGAAGGGCGATTCGTTCGAGTCTCGTCCAGACCGCAAAGTTGCAAAAAAGCTCCTCTATACGGGGGGCTTTTTTTGGCGCTAAAGATTAGTTGTGTTGTTTTTGTTCCCTGAAAGGGGAATGTGTAGTTAACCGCCCTATAATCCTTGTTGTGTGGATTTGCGGTTAACCAATGAAAAGCTTT
>FUFK010046706.1_pt1 | contig 23884 bp, 23 predicted proteins | sample 1021851 | NCBI WGS metagenome assembly FUFK01 (sample SAMEA51879418, study PRJEB19060) | metagenome | reverse complement strand
CCGGAGCTTCTTGTGCCGGAGCTTCTTGTGCCGGAGCTTCTTGTTCTGGAGATTTTTTTGCCTTCTTTTTCTTCAAAATTAAAGGTTTTATTTTTCCACCATTGTCAAATCCAGCAATGTTAAAAATTTTATATACAGATTCCGAAGGTTGAGCACCTTTGGATATCCAATCAGATATTTTATCTTCCACGAGATTTATGCTTGCAGGGTTAGTATGTGGATCATAAGTGCCAACTTCTTCAATATATTTACCCTTTTGAGGCGATCTCTGATCAGCAACAATTATCTTGTAAAGTGCTTTACCTTTTGAACCTATTCTTCTTAATCTTATTCTTACCATAATTATTATTAGTTTATATATGAACCTTGTGATTGTATTTCTACGAAACAAGTAATGTCAATTAATTTTTTTAAAGATTACTACAATGTTATTATTAATATATGATTATCAAACTATTCGCATCAATTAGAGAAAAGATTGGTCAAGATCAAATTATCATCGAAAATGAAAGTTTGAAAAATATCGATGATGTTATTAATTACTTTTGGAAAAATTTTAATATTGACATTGGGAATTGCATGTTTGCATGCAACCTAGAATACATTAACAAAGATTTCGAGATTGAGCCAAATCAAGAAATTTCTATAATACCTCCTGTCAGTGGAGGATCTGATAACGACCTTGTTGAAATAACTCAAAATCAAATTGACACTAAAAATTATAAAACCAAGAAATATAAACATAATGGAGCTGAATTAACTTTCCTCGGCATTTCAAGAGAAATAAATGAAGGAAAAAAGGTAAAACAATTATTTTATGAATGTTTTGAAGTTATGGCAGTTAATGAAATTAAAAAGCTTATTGAAATTTCTAAAGACAAATTCAATATCGATTTCTTTGTTGTTGTTCATAGAATTGGAGAAGTTCCTCCTGGCGAAATTAGTTTACTCATTACAATTGCTTCTGAGCACAGAAAGCAAAGTTTGGATGCAATGTCATATTTCATAGATCAATTTAAAGAAAAGGTACCTATTTGGAAAAAAGAAATTTATGAAGATAGCAGTAAATGGCTATGAAATAAATTTTTATACATTAAAACAATAAATAAGGAAGAGGTTAAAAATGAAAATTAAAGTTGGAGATAAACTTGAAAATATAAAATTAAATTCAATTGATGATAAAAGTTTTGAACTAAATAAAGCTCTAGGAAAAAAAATATTACTTACATTTTATAGATTTGCAGCATGTCCAATGTGTAATCTTAGAATTAATGAAATAAATAAGACATATTCCAGTTTTGGTGAAAATTTTATTCATGTAGCAATTTTCGATTCTAAATTAGAAAATCTAAAAAGATTCACAAAGAAGCACAATGCAAAATTTCCAATTCTTGCAGATGAAAGTTATCAGTATTTTGAGAAATATGAAGTTGAAAGATCATTTGTTAAATTTATTTGGAGTCAAATAATTAGGGCTAATAGACAATTTGCAGCATATTTTAAAGGGTATTTGCCTATTACGTTTAAAGGCCACATAACCACAATGCCTGTCGATATTCTTATTAATGAAAAAGGTATAGTAGAGAAAGTTAAGTACGCAAAAGATCTAAGTGACCATATACCTTTAAACGAAGTTATAAGTTATTCAAAATAAAATGCTGACCCCTATGTAAAGGAATCCTTATGCCGTTAAGGAATGAGGGGTCAGCATTATAAAGGAATTAATGAAGCATTAATCCAATTTTACATTCGCAAAGTCTGGGTAACCTGACGCACTGTGTTCAGTTACATCAAGACCAGTTTTTTCTTCTTCTTCACTCACTCTCATGCCAATTGTTAAATCAATTGCCTTGAATACAATAAATGAAGTAGCGAAAACGAATATGAAGGCTGCAGCTACACCAACGAATTGAGCGCCTAACAGTCCTGCTCCTCCACCGAAGAATAAACCATTAGTTCCACCATAAGCTTCTTGAGCAAAAAGCCCAACAGCTAAAGTTCCCCAAGCTCCTGTAAATCCGTGTGCAGCGATTGCACCAACAGGGTCATCAACTTTAAGAACTGATTCTAAAAGTACAGATGAGCCAACAACAACAAATCCACCGAGTAATCCAGTAAGAATAGCCATAGATGGTCCCATGTTCGCACATCCAGCTGTGATTGCAACAAGTCCAGCGATCACACCGTTTAATGTCATGTATACATCAAACCTCTTCCATATGAAATACGAAAGAATCATTGCACCAACAGCTCCTGCTGCTGCTGCCAAGTTTGTTGTAATAAATATGATTGCAATAGATTGATCATTTCCTGATACAGTTGAACCGGCATTAAAACCAAACCAACCAAACCAAAGTACAAATACACCAAGGGCCATCAAAGTTACTGAGTGACCTGGGATTCTATTTGGCTTTCCGTCTTTTGCATATTTACCTAATCTTGGTCCAACAACAATTGCTCCAGCAAGTGCTGCCCAACCACCAACGCTATGCACAACAGTAGAACCAGCGAAATCTACAAATCCTGGGCCAACATCATTTAGCCAGCCTCCACCCCAAACCCAAGATCCAAATATAGGATAAATGAATCCTGTGACTGCAATCGCATAAATTAAATATGCAGTGAACTTTGTTCGTTCAGCAACTGCACCAGAAATAATAGTGGCAGCTGTCGCAGCAAAAACAGTTTGGAAAATAAAGAACGCAAAATCGTTCATTCCTGTTTCAGAAGCAGGATCAATACTGGATAATCCAAAATTGTCTGTTCCTATCCACCCACTTGAATTAGTACCGAACATTAGACCGAAACCAATTATCCAGAAAACTAATGAACCAAGTGAAATGTCCATAACGTTTTTCATTATGATGTTAATTGAATTTTTGGCTCTAGCAGCACCTGACTCAAGTAATGCAAATCCCATTTGCATTAAAAAAACGAGCGCNGTAGCTATTAGAGTCCATACGATATCTAGTGATACCGGATTAACTACATCCATAAAAACTCCTTATAATTTTTTATTTAATGGAAGTAAATTTAATTTTCAATTGTTAAGGAATTGTTAAGAAAATATAAATAAATATAAACTTTTCGTCATATTTATAAAAACTATTACGAATTTAGTATTTATAATTTTTATCATTTAACAATTACGTAACATTAATTAACATTTATTGAAACATTAGTTGTTTTAAATTAGATCATTATGAAATTAAAAGAATCTATTAAAAAGAATAATAAACATTCTGCAACGATTATGATGGTTTATCTTCTAGTACTTGTTGCATTTGCAATAATAATTGCATAGTTTAATATTCACTTATGAAATCTAAATATTTAATACTTCTATCTTCAACTCTGATAGTAATTATTGTTTCCTACCTAGTTTCCTTAGGACCTTTNTCAATTCTGATGNTATTGCTAATAAACACCGCAATATTCTTTCTTTTTCACAGGCGCAAAGCTTAATATCTTTTCTACTTTTTTATTAAATTCTAAATTTATTAATGCTCAATTTAAATTTAATAGACATATTAATGTAATAAATAGTAAAATTTGAACCTAAAATTAAACAATAGGAGAGTTCGCATAGAGGCCTAGTGCGTCGGTTTGCTAAACCGATGTCGGAAGTAATTCCGACCATGGGTTCGAATCCCATACTCTCCGCCACTAATATGAAAGATTTTTACATATCAACAGTTGGATGCCAGATGAATGTTTCAGATTCTGAAAGGCTATCGAGCGGACTTAAATCACTAGGGTTAAAATCATCGAAAGATGAAAATTCAGATTTAGTTGTTATAAACACTTGTGTTGTTAGGCAAACAGCTGAAGATACAACAACAGGCTTTTTAGGTAAATTAAAAAAAATCAAAAAAGATAATCCAAAGATGATGATTGTTGTTATGGGGTGCATGGTTGGGCCAAAAACAAATGAACTCGAAAAAAGATTTCCTCACGTAGATATATGGGCTGCACCACAAAAATTTCAAAAAATATTAGACCCTATTTCTGAAATTGTTTCCAAAAATGATCTCGAAGGATGTCTACCTGATTTACTCCCATTGCAACCTAAAATAGCAAGCTTTGTTCCAATAATTCATGGGTGCAACAAATTTTGCTCATTCTGCATTATTCCATATAGAAGAGGAAGAGAAATAAGTAAGAGTATTTCTGAAATTAAAGATGAGGTTTTGACATTAACAAGACGAGGTGTAAAGGAGGTTACACTTCTTGGTCAAAATGTAGATTCTTACGGGCATGATTTAGAGCCAAAAAAAGATTTAGCAGATTTGCTATATGAATTAAATTCAATTGATGAATTAGTTAGGCTTAGATTTTTAACTTCACATCCAAATGACATGTCTACAAAGATAATAGAATCTATTCGAGACCTGCCAAAAGTTTGCGAAACTATAAATTTACCATTTCAGGCAGGAGATAATGAAGTTCTTGAAAGAATGAGAAGGGGTTACACAAGAGAAGAGTATATAGATAAGGTTTTAGAAATAAGACAAACAATTCCAAATGTTTCTATGACTACAGACCTTATTGTTGGGTTCCCAGGAGAAACTAGAGAGCAATTTTTAAAAAGTTTAGAGTTGGTAGAATTAATAAGGTTCGATAAGGTTCATGCTTCTATTTACTCTGATAGACCCGGAACTATTGCTTCAAGAAAAATGGGCGATGATGTATCTAGAGATGAAAAAAAATGGAGAATGGCTCAAATTGTTGATACCCAAAAAAAGATTAGCTATGAATTAAATACTAAATATATGGATTCTACTGAACATGTGTTAGTTGAAAATTTCGCAGATAATCTTTTCTCTGGACGATCAAGATTAGATAAATTGGTATATATAAATAGTGATAAAATAAAAGTTGGAGACTTTGTTGAAGTAAAGATAAATGAAACAAGGACATGGTCACTAAGTGGAGAATTTCAAAAAATTATTAAAAACGAAAATGAGGTTTATTTAATTGAACATTAAAACTTTTAAACCTAGAAAATTAGAAATACCAGTTACAGAAATCGAGCAGGCTTCCTTTTGTAGGCTAGATGATAATTTGCGAAGTAAGACCTTGGAAGAAGAATTTAAATCCGGTGTTAAATGGCAAAAAGTTCCTTTAAGGTACTTAAAAATGAAGCCTAATGAAATTGACTCTGAAATATTAAAGATGAAATCTATTATTGGCAACAAGCTTTATATACTTGGTCATCATTATCAAAGAGAAGAAGTAATTAAATTTGCAGATACAACAGGTGACTCTTTCAAACTTTCACTTGATGCATCAAAAGTAAAAGACGCAGAATATATTGTGTTTTGTGGTGTTCATTTTATGGCTGAAACTGCTGATATTCTTACCCAGCCAAACCAAAAAGTAATTCTTCCAAATATGGCCGCTGGATGTTCCATGGCTGATATGGCATCAACTGAAGACGTTAACGATGCTTGGAACTTTGTGAATATGCATTCTAATGATTTTATTCCAATTACTTACATGAACTCTACAGCTTCAATCAAATCATTATGTGGTAGTAATAATGGGATAGTTTGTACTTCAAGTAATGCTAAGGCAGCTTTTAACCAATACTTACCAAAGGGCAAAAAAATATTCTTTTTTCCAGATCAGCATTTAGGTAGAAATACAGCACTTTCACTAGGTGTAAAAAAAGACGAAATAAAGATTTGGAACCCATTTAAAGAAAATGGAGGACTAACTATTGATGAGATAAGAAAAGTTAAAGTATTAGTTTGGCAAGGTCATTGTTCTGTTCACACAAGATTTAATGTTGAGCAGGTTGAAGAGGCTAAGCTAAAAGGTGCTAATGTTATAGTTCACCCTGAATGTACAAACGATGTAGTATCTATTTCAGATTATGTTGGATCTACTGAATACATTATCGATGTAATTAATAATGCTGAAAAAGGCACTAAGTGGGGAGTTGGCACAGAAATTAATTTGGTTAAAAGGCTAGCTAGCCAAAATCCAGATAAAGAAATTTTTTGNCTAGATCCCATTGTGTGTCCGTGTGCAACAATGTACAGGATTCACCCAGCTTATGTTTTATGGGTATTAGATGGCATTGCAGCTGGCTTAGTTATTAATCAAGTTGAAGTAGATATTGAAACCAAAATAAATTCAAAAATTGCATTAGAGAGAATGCTGAATTTACCAAAATGATTTTTGATAAAATTCAGCTTGTCGAAGAACTAATAAATATTTCTATTGAAGAAGATTTAAAAGATGGAGACCCAAGTTCAGAAATTATTTATAGCAACCCCCAAGCGAAATATAATTTAATACTTAAGGAAGATGCAGTTATATCAGGAATTGAAGTTTTTAAATATATTTTTAAAAAAATAGATAAAAGCATAAATTTTATGAACTTCAAAGAAGATTCTTTTTATTATAAAGGTGTAATTGGAGAAATTATTGGTAATGAATCTTCTATTCTTTCTGCTGAAAGGACAGCTTTAAATTTTATTCAAAGAATGAGCTCAGTAGCTACAGCAACATATAATTTAAAAAAATTAATTAATAATCAAAATGTTCAATTAATTGATACAAGAAAAACTATTCCAGGGTGGAGAATTTTAGATAAATATTCTGTTTTAGTTGGAGGTGGAAAAAATCATAGAATGAATTTGGGTGAATTAATAATGATTAAAGACAATCATTATAATGAAAAAAATTTAAGTAAAATTATTGAAAATGGAAAAACTAAATTTCCAAATTTAAAAATTGAAGTAGAAGTAGAAAATTTTACTCAACTGAAAAAGGTTATGCTTGAAAATGTTGACATTATAATGCTGGATAACTGGCCCATTAATAAAGTGCAGGAAGCTATAAAAATGATAAGAGATAAAAATAAAAACATTTTAATTGAAATATCAGGAGGCATAGATAGTAATAATATAAGTGAATATGCAAAATATTCTCCAAATTTTATTTCTTCTGGGTCAATAACACATTCACCAATGTCAATTGATTTAAGCTTAGAAAAAGATTAAAAATTACTTCTTGATTTGTTTTTATCAGTTGAGTCAATAATAATATTTACTGGCCCATCATTAATTGACTCAACCCTCATATCGCCTCCAAATTCACCAGTTGAAATATGATTATGAGATTTTGAAATTTCTTTTATAAATTTATCATAAATAATTTGTGCATCTTTTGGTGGCATCGCATCACTAAAATCTGGTCTGTTTCCAGTTCGTGTTTTTGCGTTTAATGTAAAATTGCTTATTATTAGTATTTGTAATTTTAAATCTGTAATTGATATGTCAAACTTATTGCTTTCTTTAGGAAAAATCCTTAATTTTAAAATTTTTTTGATTGTGTAATTAATGTCATCATTTGAATCATCAATATGAATGCCTAAATAGATAACAATTCCATTATTTATTTCGGATTTTACCTCTTTGTTTAATGTAACTTTGGCACTTTTAACTTTTTGAATAAGTGCAATCATAGATTATTTACTGGGTTTACTTTTTGAATCTTTTTTTGAATCTTTTTTTGATGATTTTTTACCACTATCNTTACTAACTTTATTTTCTTTCTTTGTTGAAGAAGATCCAGAATTTCGATTTGAAGTAGAGTACCAACCAGAACCTTTGAAATGCACTGAAAATGCACTAATCAANCTTTCTCCATTCTTTTTGCATTCAGGACAAGGACCTGTAGATTCGTTGAAACCTTGAATTAATTCATAAATGTCAGTTTCGCATTTTGTTTCATTGCATTTGTATTCGTAAATTGGCATTTCAATAAAATAATTTTAGATGAGATGATTATAGAAAAAGGAATTTAAAGACTCAATACTATTTTTTTAAATCTTTAGAAATTTTTTTAAAAGAAGGTTAATTTATTAAGTTTCTCTACTTTTCCTCTTTTTGTTGGCCATCTTTTTTTTCTTCAATGCGCTTGGTGGTTCGAATGCCTGCCTTTTTCTTGTTTCAGACAAGATGCCATTTTGTTGTACTCTTCTATTGAACCTTCTGAGCATACTGTCAAAAGCTTCTCCATCTCTTTGTTTTACTTGTGTCATTTGACTCCTGATTTATTAACGCTGTGAGTATACATGTTGATTGCTTTTCATTCAAGAAATAAGTTTTAAACAATTAATTAACCTATTATTTGTCTCTTCAATGCCCAAAATTTCTATAGACTCAAATAAAGGAGGGGATATTTCGGAGCCAGTAATACAATTTCTTATCAAACTTAAATAGTCTCTAACTTTTAGTTCTAATTCTTTACAATTTTTTCTTAATAAATCTTCTATATTTTGGGTATCAATTTTGTTATTTTCAATCAAAAGCTTAAAATCTTCTGTCAGTCTAATAATTAGATTTTTAATTTCACTGTTTTTGAGATTTCCACACTTGATCAATTCTTTTTTTGGTAAATCGTAATCAAAAAAGAATTTTATTAACGGGTAGATATCATTTAATGACTTTATTCTTTCCTTTATTAAAGATGCGATTTTTAAATAATTATCTTCATCATATCTATTGTCATGGGTTGAATTTAATTTAACTTTTTCTTTTAGAATTCCTGATAACTTTTTATCATCCAATTCTCTAATATGAACACCGTTTACCCATGAAAGTTTTTCTGGATCAAATATTGATGGGCTTGTACTTAAACCCCTTATTTCAAATAATTTTGCAATATCATTTGGATTTAAAAACTCTAAGTCATTTCCTGGCGACCAACCTAAAAGAGCTAAATAATTTAATAATGCATTTGGAAGTAAGCCTTGGTTCTTATATTCTATAATTGAATTTGCTCCATGCCTTTTACTTAATTTTGATTTATCTTTTCCAAATATTAAAGGTAAGTGGATAAACTCAGGAACTTTTGCATTAATAAAATCATAAATCAGCAAATGTTTTGGAGTGCTTGATATCCATTCTTCTCCTCTAAGAACATGGCTTATTTTCATTTCTGAATCATCTACAACATTAGCTAAATGATAAGTTGGCATACCATCGGCCTTTAGGATTATAAAATCATCTATTTTTGAAAGATCAAAGACAAGATTACCTCTTTTTATATCATTGAATTGGATATTTCCGGAAATGGGAACCTTTAATCTTACAACAACTGGTTTGCCATCTTTTTTGGATTTTTCTAATTCTTCTCTTGGTCGGTTTCTAGAAAAGCCGTTATATCCNGGTGCTAATCCTTTAGATTTTTGATCATTTCTGATCTTTTCTAGTTCATCTGATGATAAATCGCACATGTAAGCTTTGTCTTCATCAAGAAGCTTATTAACAACTTTTAAATAAAGTTCTTTTCTTTCAGACTGAAAATAAGGACCGAAATCACCACCCACTTCAGGCCCTTCATCATAATTTAAATTAAGCCACTTTAGTCCTTCAATAATATTTTCAGTTGAACCAGGTACTAATCTATTTCTATCTGTATCCTCAATACGCAATATGAATTTACCATCATTTTTTCTGGCAAAAGCCCAATTAAATAGTGCTGTCCTCATGGCCCCAAGGTGAGGGTCTCCAGTTGGGCTTGGAGCAAATCTTACTCTTACATTATTTAATTTGTTCATAAAACCTTTTCAATGTTATTAAATTCCATAGTAAATTCTTTAGGAATATCGTCTTTTATGTCAATAAATTTATTTTTTATTGGATGTTTAAATTTTAATCTGTAAGAATGTAACAGCATTCTACTACTAACGCTNTTGTATTTTTTAGAATATACTTTGTCGCCATAAATAGGGTGCCCAATAGAGTTTAAATGAACTCTAATTTGATGAGTTCTGCCAGTCTGTATTTCAACTTTTAGTAACGATAAACCATTTTCATTTATAATTTTTTCATACCTTGTGATCGCTTCTTTGCCAGTACTTATAAGTGCTCTTTTTTTTCTATCTTTAGGATGTCTTCCCATAGGTGCGTTTATGATTCCTTTTTCTTTTGTATTTCCATCGACAATGGCTAAATACTCCTTTAAGACTTCTCGCTTTTTAAACTGATCTTTTAATGAAATTAGAATGTTGTTATTTTTAGCAACTACTAACAAGCCAGATGTTTCTTTATCAATCCTGTGCACAATTCCAGGCCTAGAAGGTTCGCCAACTTCTTTTAATGTTGGGTATAAATTCAATAAAATATCTACAAGTGTTGCAGAATTAGTGTTTTGAGAAGGATGTACAACAATTCCATGATCTTTTGAAATAACTAGCAGATCATCATCTTCATATTTTATTTTTAATTTATTTTCAGTAGGCAAAGAAAAATTTCTATTTTGAAATTTACTTTCATTAATTACAATTTCATCTTTATATTTAATAATATTTGCTGCTTTATTAACTACAATTCCATTAACTTTTACTTGTCCTAAATTAATGTACTGAGCAACTTTATTTCTTGTAAGGCTTGAATTTGAGGATAAAAATTTATCAAGCCTTATTTTTTTATCATTTTCATAAATTATCTTCATTTACCTTTTTTTCATTTTTCCAGCTGATAAATATATGAACAATTAAAAGGAACATGCCTACACTTATGCATGAATCTGCAATATTAAACACTGGCCATGGCCCAACATCAATAAAATCTGTGACTGAACCTAACCTGATCCTATCAACAATATTTCCAAATGCACCACTTAACTGCAGAGATATTGCAATTTGAAGTAAATTTGATTCTTTCGTATGGAAAATTAAGAAATATGAAATGAAGATTATTGCAAAAATTCCAACTACCATTAAAAACAAGTTTGCATCATTTATAATACTAAACGCACTCCCAAAATTTCTTACATGAGTAAATCTGAAAAATCCTGTCTCTGGAATTGAGTACCCAACTTTTAAATTTCTTAGCACCACTTCTTTAGTAAATTGATCAATCATGAAAAAGATAAATATTAAAAAAGGTATGTAATATTTTCTATATTTTGTCATTTATATAATATTATTAATTAATATAAGTAATTTAAAATTTACTTTAGCAATTTTACATTAATAAAAAAATTATTTGAGGCTTTAAATTGATTGATTTAAGAAGTGACACAGTTACCAAACCAAGTGATGCAATGAGAAAAGTCATGTATGAAGCTGAGGTTGGTGATGATGTTTATAAGGAAGATCCTTCTGTTAATAAGCTTCAAGATATGTCCTCAAAAATAACTGGAATGGAAGATTCTCTGCTTGTTTCATCAGGAACAATGGGTAATTTAATATCTTTACTTACATTAACAAATAGGGGTGAAGAAATTATTTTGGGTGATAAATGCCATGTTTATGCTTGGGAAGGCTCTGGTGTTTCAATATTTGGTGGCATAAGTATGAAAATTATCAAAAATAATGAAGACGGGTCATTTGACCTAAATGAATTAGTAAATTCCGTAAACCCTGTAGACGATCATAAACCAAAAACTACAACAATCAGCATTGAAAACACACACAATCAATGTGGAGGTTCTCCGCTTGAATTAGATTTTATGGCTAAAGTAAAAAAAATAGCTGAAGAGAATAATCTAAAAATTCATATGGATGGTGCAAGATTATTTAACGCATCCATTGCCCAAAAAGAGAGTATCGAGAATATTGTAAAAAATGTTGATTCGGTAACCTTTTGTTTATCTAAAGGCTTGGCATGTCCGGTTGGAAGTATAATATCTGGTTCAAAAGATTTTATTAATCAAGCAAGAAGGTGGAGGAAATCAATTGGCGGAGGTATGAGACAAGCAGGAATAATTGCTGCTGCAGGTATTTATGCTTTGGAAAATATGGTAGAAAGGCTCGAAGAGGACCATAATAATGCAAAAAAATTAGCAAATGGCTTATCTAATATATCGGAAATCAATATTGATAATGAGTATGTTAAAACCAACATTTTAAGATTTGAACTTTCCAGTAATATAAATCAAGATCAATTTGCCTATGAAATGAAAAAAGAAGGAATATTATTTAACTCTTCTTACGGGGCGATAAGAATGGTTACTAATTGTCACGTTTCTTCTAAAGACATACAACAAGTTATTGATGTAACTTCAAGAGTAATAACTTCATTAAAAAAATGATTGTTATTGGTGTGGTTGGATTAATATCATCAGGAAAAACCACTGTTTGTGAAATTCTTTCAGAGAACGGATATAAAATAATAAATCTTGATACTCTTAGTCATAAAGTATATGAAAAGGGATCAAATTCTTACAATGAAATTATAAACATATGGGGAAAAGAAATTCTTGATGATAAAGAAGAAATATCACGTTCTTCTTTATCAGGAAAAGTTTTTAGTGGTGGAGAAGAGGAAATTAAAAAACTAGAAACAATTGTTTGGCCAAATCTAATTGATATGCTTGAGGAAAAACTTATTAAAAACCACAAAGAAAAAATAATTTTTGTTGAGGGTGCAAAAATATTAAATAGTGAATTTGTTAAATACTGCGACAAGATTTGGTGTGTTGTTTCTTCAATCGAAAATATAAAAAAAAGAATATTCTCAAAAGACCAAAATCATAAAAATTTATTAGAAAGACTCAAAATCCAAATAAACGAATATACTCATCTGTCAGGAATTGATNAGTTCATTGAAAATAATTCTACAAGGCAAGATCTTGATAATGATGTAAAATTACTTTTGGAAAAAATAAGAAAGGAATACTTTAATGGCTCAAAGTAACCAAGACGCAAAAAATTATAATATTGAAGATTATTCAATNANTGAAGAACCTTTTTACATACCCACATCTGACGAAATCAAAGTTTTTGAATCAGCATATAACCAGAAAGTCCCTGTTTTACTAAAAGGTCCAACGGGAACAGGAAAAACAAGATTCGTTGAATATATGTCTTGGTATATTTCTGAAAAAAGAAATAAATCAGTACCTTTGGTTACAGTTGCATGTCATGAGGATTTGACTGCTAGTGACCTGGTAGGAAGGTATTTAATTGATGCATCTGGAACAAAATGGATTGATGGGCCTTTGACGCGTGCTGTAAAGTCTGGAGGAATTTGCTACCTTGATGAGGTTGTTGAAGCAAGAAAAGACACTACAGTAATTATTCACCCTCTTACAGATCACCGAAGGATTTTAACAATTGATAAACTTGGTGAAGTGTATGAGGCTGATGATGATTTTCTAATGGTTGTATCCTACAACCCTGGCTACCAAAATGCTTTAAAGGACCTAAAGCAAAGTACAAGACAAAGGTTCGTTGCAATAGAATTTGATTTTCCTTCTCCAGAACTAGAAACAAAGATCATTCAATCTGAATCTGGCGTTGATCAGAAAATTTCTGATTCATTAGCCTCGCTTGGTGAAAAGATAAGAAATCTTACCGATCATGGTTTGACAGAAGCTGCAAGTACAAGAGTACTTATTTATGCTGGTAAATTAATTAAAGACGGTATAGACCCAAGAAGAGCATGCCAAGTAGCAGTGACATGGGGAATAACTGACGATCAAAAGCTATACAAGAGTATCGAAGAAATAATTACAGCAATTTTTGAATAGTGCTTTGAAAGTTTATAATAAAAGAAAAGTTGATTATGAAAAAATTGACTTATTTAAATATGAACAAGAAAACCTCAAACCATCCTCCGTTTTCATTTTAATCTTTGAAACGAATAAGGAAAAAGAAGTGTTATTTTTAAAAAGATCAAATAGCCTTCAATATCATAAAGGTGAAATATGTTTTCCTGGAGGCTCTTATGAGCATGAAGACCAATATCTATTGAATACTGCTTTTAGGGAAGTTGAAGAGGAAACCGGAATAAATAAAAATGATATTGTCTTAAAATTTTCTTTGAATGAGGAAATAACGAGAACAAGGTTTGCCATAAAACCATTTGTGGGGGTAATAAAAAAAGAATTGAAAATCAAAATAGATAATAATGAAATTGANTATTATTTTAAGTTGCCATTAAGTTTTATTGAAGACAAAAAAAATATGAGAAGTCATTATTTTTTAAGTAAAAAAAATAAGTTAGTTTCAAGGCCTGCTTTTTTTTATGAAGGAAACTTAATTTGGGGTGCAACAGCAAATATACTAAAAAAATTATTAGCAAAAATTTAAAATGGAAAATTTATTAAAGAAAGAATTGAATAAATTAAAACTTAATTCATCGCTTATAAATAGTTTTATAGAGGCTGTTACTGAAGGATTAAATACTAATGGGATTGAAATTTGCATGAATACTTTAAAATCTTTCACTTCCTCTTCAACTTCTAAATTGATTATAAGCAGCATAATAAAAGAAACTCCATTAATTTTAAGGTCAATTCCTCAAAGCCAATATTTAGAGTGGGTCAAACAGAGTTATAGAATTTCGGAGGTGAGTGAAGATTTGGCAATCACATATGTAGACGCTACAGGTGGAGTAATTGATAACTTGAAGCCAAGGCACTTGCTTGATTGGGGAAACATTGGTTTAAGTTTGTACAGATCATCTAAAAACTCAACGTCACTGGTTAATAATTTTTTTAAATATTCTCCATCATTGTCTTCAAAATTAGATTATGAAGAACTTGAAATTTTAAATGACACTTTAAAAAGAATTTCAACAAGATCAATAAGCTTTTCTATAAAGATACTTGATTGGGTTTTAAAGATTTCATCAAAAGCTCCAAATGATCTAATTTCATGGAACAGAGTTATAAATTTGGTTTCAAAAAAACTAATTAAGGATTTCGAAGAAATTTTTACTATTCTTGCTGAAAGTGCTGACATCATAAATAACAACAAGACTTTTCTTAATTTGTTGGCATTAATAATTGATGAAAATCCTCAAATATTTAAGCAGTTTATTAAAAATTCAATTCAAATATTTAATTCTGATCATAATAAGGATAATGCTTATCAAGATCAATTAAAAAAAGTTATTGAAAAAACAAACTGTGACGAAGTCCTATTATTTTCAAAAAACTATTTAGATATGAGAAATAAAATATCTCTAGAAAAATTTAAGTTGTGGTTTGATAATTCTTCAATCCAGACTAATTCTAAAGAAAAAGGTTTTTTTTCATTAGAAAANCAAAAATCTAAAGACCTTTTTAATGATTTAACATTTTCTGTTGATCTTGATATTGAAAGAGAAGTTTTGAAACTTTATTGCTGNGCCTTAAGTGGGGCGGATTTAGCAGTTCAAAGTTCTTCAGTAATGGTGGATAAAGAAATAGGGTGGTTTAATCCTGAATTAGCAACTACTGAAGGTTCTACAATTTTTTTACCTGAATCTATAAAAAGATTCAATGAAAAAGAAAAAAATTTTTCTTGGCTTAAGGTCATTGCTACTCACCAAGTTGGGCATATTGAATTTGGGACTTTTCATTTTAAATTGCAAAAAGGATCTAAATTTTTTAAGGATTTAAGAAGCGAACTTAAAAGTGATTTAGAAAAGGACAATAAAAATAAAGAGATAACTGATATGACAAACTTTTTTAAGTTCTTTGATGATGTCAAATTGGCGCAAGATATTTTCTCTATTTTTGAAGCTTTTAGGGTAGATCAAAAAATAATTAAAAAATACTTAGGAATAAAAAATTCTTTTATTGATGTTCAAGCTGCTTGTTTAATGGGTAGGCCTAAAATATCTTCGCTTCCTGCAAGAGAGCAACTACTTGAATTGTTAATAAGATTTAGCTTAAATGATTCGAGTCAAAAGGTTGCAAAAAAACTACAATCCTCATTTGCAAAATTATTAAGTTTAATCTCTATATTAAAAGAAAATGATTCAAGTGTTGAAGATACTTCTGAAGCTACATTAAGGGCATACAAAATTTTGAAAGAAATAAAAAATTCACCTGAAGGAAATTTTGATGATTTTGACTATGATCTTAGCATCGAAGAAAGTTTTAGTGATGAGCAATTTGAAAGTTTATCTGAATTTTTCAAATCCCAAGGAGAAGAAATTGTTTCTGAAGATATTAAAGATATTCAAAACACTGAAGATTTTGATTTAACAGATCAACAGGAAAAGAATACAAGCCTAGAAGATTATAATTCCCCTCAAGAGGTTGAGTTTTGGGGAGAATTTAAACCTGAACTTTCTCAATTGTTATATGAAATGGGTACTAGTGAAGCTGAGTTTTCGGATGATGGTGATTTAACAGATTTATCTCAAGAGCAACTTGAAGAAATGCTAAAAGATTCAGTTGAAGAGTCTCAAAAAGATGAGGATGACCAAGTGCCTGAATCAGACATAACACAAAATCTTGAAGATGCACTCAAAGACATGCAGATGGATAGTAACGATGAAGATCAATCAAAGTTTGCAGATAAATTTGATCATTTTGATGAAGATGGGAAATCATTAGAGGCAATAGAAGATAACCAATATTTATATGATGAATGGGATTTTAGAGATGAAACATATAAAAAAAATTGGTGCCTTGTTAATGAAAAAACTATTGGTGAAGGTGATTTAGTTTACTATGAAGAAACCTTGGAAAAATATTCGGATATTGTTAAAGACATAAAAAAACAATTTGAATTAATTAATCCAGAAACTTATAGAAAAATTAAAAGATTGCAAGACGGGGAAGAGCAAGATTTAGACTTAACTGTTGAAGCAATGATTGATTTAAGATCCGGCATAACACCATCTGAGAAACTTTATTGGCGAAGAAATAAGGTTGAAAGAAGTATAGCAGTTGCATTCTTACTAGATATGAGTGCTTCCACTGCTGAAGCAATTGATGATTCTTCAAGTCAGTCAGATGAATGGTCAGCGCCTAGTGACCCTGAGAAATATATGGAGTGGCTTAGGAAAAGGAGATCACAGGGATTTAGGAGGTCATATAAAAGAATAGTTGACCTTGAAAAGGAAGGATTAATTTTACTTCTTGATGCCTTGGAAACTTTAGGGGACAAGTATGGAATATTTGGTTTTTCTGGATATGGCAGAGAAAATGTTGAGTATTATACAATCAAAGATCTTGATGAGAAATTTTCACCAACTATTCCAAAAAGAATAGATAGAATTAGTCCACTGCATGCTACAAGAATGGGCCCAGCTGTTCGTCATTGTGCATCAAAATTAATGCAAACTGATGAAAGATCAAAATTTATATTTTTGATTAGTGATGGCAGGCCACAAGACAGAGGCTATAGCAGGGAAGGTGTTGAAAAAGAATATGCTGTTAATGACACAAAGAAAGCGTTGTTGGAAGCTAAAAAACAAGGAATCACAACATTTTGTCTAACTGTAGACAAAGAAGGTCATGACTACATGAAGAGCATGATGGATGACTTAAGTTACGAAGTTCTTGATGACATTTCATCACTGCCATTGAGAATCCCACAATTATACAAAAATCTAACTTCAGATTAATAATTGCAATTTGATTCAGATTTTTTATTTGTATTGTGATCTGTACAGTAAATTAATTGGCCTAGCTCTGAAACCCAGTTTATGTCTAGATTAACTATATCGGCAGTATCTTGAAAAACAGCATTAACTTCATTTGTTTGGTAGTATTTCCTATCGAGTTTACCAAGGCTTAAAGTTATAGGCTTAATTATTAAAGCGCCATTTTGATTAAATGTATTATTTCTTAAATAAATATATGTACTGTTTTTATTAATTCCGTATTCAGAAAATTCATTTTCAGTCTCAAGGCCAGTTGTAACAACATAATTAATTTTTGGATTTTTCATTAGGTTTAAAATATCTTCAGGGTAATCTGAATTTAAATTGACTTCACCGTTACAAGGCTCTTCTTCGGTATAAGATTTTCCTGTCAATTCATCAATTAAAACATTACATAATTTCCAGCTACTATCATTTTCACTAAAAATATTTCTCCCGTAAGCTTTTACTAAATCACCTGACTCATAAATTAATATCTCGTTAATATTTTCCTTTTCAAAATTATAAATCCATTCTGGATAAGGAGGGGATTCCAATAGATATTTAATCGCATTCCCAAAAGATGTATTTAAAGCGTAAACGCTATCATCATTATTTAATTTAATATATTGATATGCTCCATCAGGACTTAAGTCACCAAAATAAATTTTAAAGGTATCAAAATTTGAACTTTTATTTAAACCGATTGTTGCAGTTAATACTGGCTCTTTAAGTCCAAAATCATCGATAGTGGTATTTTGATTTAAATTTATTTTTCTCTGAATAACAGGTTCTTTTATAAGAAAGGTAATCCCAGACCACCTTGAGTAATTAACTGGATAATTTNGTTCACCTGAATAAATTCGCCAATCGTTATCAATTAATTCAAATTTAACTGAATTACTTTCATTTTGAATTGTTAAAGAAGCTATTTCTTCTTCAGGAATTGTATATAAAAAAGTCCTGACCCTTTCAATTTCTTGTTGAGGTTCTTGCTGAGTTAGAAAAATTGAAATAGGAGCTATTATTGATATTAGGATAATTAATATTAGTGTTGCTCTAAAGTTCATTATCTCCTTCGCCACCAATTATAAATTCCTAATGATAAAGATAAAACTGGCAAAAATACCCAACCACTCCACCTTACAAAGTTTCTTTCATCCTTTGTTAAAACTAATTCTCTGAAAACTTTTTCTTTTGGCCTTATTGATATTAGCTCTACATCACTGGTTAACCAGTTTACTGAATTAGCAAAAAGGTCTTCATTTTTTGCAGAAAAAATAAATCTGTTACTTGCAAAATCGGTATCCCCAGAAATTAATAATTTTGACAATTTATATTCTCCTCTTTCGTCTTTTTTTGGAGTATTTTTTATTTCAGAAATTACCTCTACTGCAAGAGCAACTGGCAAAGGACCTGATATATCATCATCATCAAATTCAATTATTTCTTTAGACTTTTCTTCCCAGCTGCTTATTGTTGTGTACGCAAGAGGTTCAGCTTTAACATAAGGAATGCCATCTTCTGTTATAGGGATCTCTTGGTTTGTTAAAGACAACCCTATAAATTTAGAACCTGGAAAGTAAACAACATCAAAATTATGCGTTATAGGATGCTCTGGTATTTGAAGATTAGAGTCTTTTATTTGAAGGAACTCTAAATTTGGAGCAACATAACTAATTCTGTCTATAAGTGTTCCATCACCTGAAATTATTCCCCAACCTGAAAGCATTTCTGTGTATCCTTTTGGGGAATCAGGTTCCATTAACATCATCATATTGCCACCCAAGTTTATATATTCTTTCAAAATATTTTTTTCCGATTCTAATAAATCGTCTGAAGGATCAGAAATAATAATAGCTGCTGGAAAAATATCTAACTCGTTAGACATACTAAAGTTTACCAAAATTCTTGATAATTCATCTGTTGTAATTGAAGAAACATCATAATTATCTCTTTCCAAGGTAATTTTTGCTTGGCCAAGTGAATTGCTTGATCTGTCAATATTGTTTATATCCCTTTCTTCATGCCCCGAAAGAAAAAATATACGTTTTCTTTTAACTTGACTCGAAATAAGCATGCCAGAAATAACATCCTTTTCATTAAATACATCAATGTTTAAATTTGGGTCACTCCCAACAATGTGAGCCAATCTTTGTGATTCTTCCAATCTGAAAACCAGTACTGGCAAATCTCTCCCTGATAAGTATTTCTCAATATTTAAACTGCTTGATAAATTGGGATCAAGGTCAGGGTCTATGTGCTTAAAAGTGATGTCATAATCATTTGAATTTCTTGAGAATTCACTTAATAAATCTTCAGTTCTTTTAATTGAAAGAGAATCTTTGCTTGAATCATTTCTAAGGAACATAAAAATTTCTAAATTTTCACTTAAATTTTGTATAGCATTTAAAGCTTGATTTGAAAGATCATANTCTTTTGATGCAGTTAAATCTGACCTTAACCATGAAGGCGATGTTCCGTTTTTATTACTTATATAAATAACAGAATTGATGATTAAAGAAATAACCACAACACCAATTAATATAAATAAGGTATTGGCACCATAAGCTCCCTTAGAACTAATTAAATAATTTTTTATCTTTGATAAATTAAAAATTGTAGAAATAATCAGAGATATCGCGCCTATAATAGTAAGTATTATTCCTGTAGATTGAATATCTCTCAAAAATAAAATAACAATTAAACCGATTGTAATCAGTAAAAATCCTGAAATAAAAGTTAAATATTGAATTGAATATGAATAACCTTTAATCAAATCAATAAGATTTTTCTTTTTTTCATTAAATTTTCTGTCTTTATTTATCTCCATCTTCTACTTTCTAAACTAAAAATTGTAAGGACAAGAAAAATAGTAGAAACAGAAATGTAAAAAATTATGTCATAAACATTAATTATTCCCCTAGCAAAGTCTGCAAAATGTCCACCTTCGGCAATACCAAAACTGCTACTATCAAATAATGAAAAAGATCCGCCTAGTTGAAGTTCATTTAATATTGTCCCAAAAGCCCCAGACAACCTTGATGAAACAAAGTCGATAAATGTTAGGAAAGAAAGAATTCCGGACCCAACAACAAGTGAAACTAATTGATTAGAACTTAATGATGAGGCAAATATTCCAACAGATAAAGTTGATGAACTATATAATATCAATCCAAAATAACCCGTAAAGATTGGCCCAAAATCTGGTACTCCAAAAATAATTAGAATTATTGGATAAAAAAAAGTTCCGATAATCATTACAATTATTATTGAAAGGGCAGCTAAAAATTTTCCTATTACTATTTCAAAATCTTTTAAAGGAGATGTCATTAATAATTCCATAGTCCCTAGCTTTTGTTCTTCTGCTATTAATCTCATAGTCAGTGCAGGAGACAAAAATATCATAAAAAATACTGCCCCTGCTAAAAAACCTCTTATACTGGCCTCAGAAAAAGCATCCGAAACTGAAGCAACAAAGAAAAAGCCAGTAATTGTAAAAAAAGAAGCAGCCACTATGTATGCCATTGGAGATTTTAAGTATCCTATTAATTCCTTTTTAAATATTGTTAATATATTTTTCAATTTAGTCCTTTGTGAGTTGCAAAAATATCTCTTCAAGTGTGAGAGGAAGAGATGATAGTTTGAATAATTCGATGTTATTATTTATTAGGATTTTTGAAATCAAGGATTCGGGATTTTTTACTGAAGATGTTTCTATGTAGTAACTTTCAAATTCATCATTTTCACCATCCTTTGTTCTAATATCTACAATATATTCTTCATTTCTCAACAATTTAATAATTCCATTACTTTTGCCATTTTTAACTTTAATTTCGCATAAGTTTGAAGTCTGAAGTCTATTAGATAAATTTTCAGGTGTATCGTCTGCAACAATTTTTCCTTCATGAATTACTAAAACCCTGTTACATAATGAAGTGACTTCTGGAAGAATNTGGGAACTTAATATAAGAGTATGTTCTTCACCTAAATTTTGAATTAATTTTCTGGTTTCTACTACTTGAACTGGATCAATTCCAATTGTCGGCTCATCTAAAATTAAAATTTTAGGTTTGTGCAAAATTGCTTGAGCTATCCCAGTCCTTTGCCTGTAGCCTTTTGATAGTTTGGAAATAAGAACGTTTTTGTATTGATTTAAACTTGTAAGATCTATGACTTCATCAACTCTATTTAAAATGTTTTTACCCATACCTCTTAAAGAACCCATGTAACTAAGATATTCTTTTACAGTCATATCAGTATATAAAGGTACACTCTCAGGCAAATAGCCAATCAATTTTCTAGCATCAATAGAATTTTTAATAATGTCATAACCACCAATATTTACATTTCCCGAGGTTGGTGGAGTATAACCGGTCATAACTTTCATTGTTGTTGATTTACCTGCACCATTTGGCCCCAATAGTCCAATTGATTCACCTTTAGAGATATTGAAACTAACATCAATTACAGCAGGGTATTCCCCGTAGTATTTAGACATTTTAGATATATTTATCATAACAATCGATCAACAAAATATTTAAAGGGAAATGATAGCCAATAAATAATTTATATTCAACAATAGCTTAACTTTTTTGATAGAATAAAAATATGCCATTAGATTCAAACAACGAAATTTATGTAGATAATGCTGCGACAACATCTATGTCAAAAGATGTTTTGGATTCTATGTTACCTTATTTTTCTAGAAACTATGGAAACCCTTCAAGTTTGTATAGTTTGGCTCAAGTTTCAAGGGATGCAGTTGAAGTCTCAAGAGAGACAATAGCANATATTTTAAATTGCAAGCCAAGTGAAATTGTATTTAATAGTGGTGGAACTGAATCTGATAATTTAGCTATTATAGGTGTTTCTAAAGCATTGGAGGCAACCGGAAAGCATTTAATTACTTCAAAGATAGAGCATCACGCAGTAATCCATGCTATGGAAGAAATGGAATCTTTAGGTTTCAAGGTTACTTATTTAGATGTTGATAAAGATGGATTTGTAAATTTAGATCAAATAGAACAATGTATAACTTCTGAAACAACATTAATTTCAATTATGTACGCTAACAATGAGACAGGCGCAATACAACCGATAAAAGAAATTGGTCAAATAATTAAGAAGAAGTCAATTGATTTAAATCGAGATATCTATTTTCATACGGATGCTGTGCAGGCGGCTGGAAAGCTGAGTTTAGATGTTGAAGAGCTAGGAGTTGATTTAATGACTATTTCTGGACATAAATTTTATGGCCCAAAAGGAACAGGCTTGCTGTATATGAAAAAAGGTGTCCCAATGAGCCCGATTATTCTTGGAGGTGGGCAAGAAAGACAAAGGCGGTCAGGTACTGAAAATGTGCCTGGAATAGTAGGTTTAGCTAAAGCATTACAATTAGCAGACTCATCTAAAGATAATTTTAATTCACACTGCAATAAGTTAATTAATTATATTAGAGAAAAATTATCTGGTTTCAAGTACAACAATTCTATTATTACCCCTGAAAAAAACTCATTGTCAAATATATTAAATGTATGTTTTGAAAATTTCGAAGGCGAACCAATCTTAATTGGTTTAGACATGGCTGGCATATGCGCGTCAAGTGGAAGTGCATGTAGTTCAGCATCACTTGAGCCATCCCATGTATTAATTGCTCAAGGGATTGACCCAAAACTTGCTGTTGGGTCAATAAGAATCAGTCTTTCATTAGAAAATACAGAACAAGACATTGAGTATCTTGTTGAAAATCTTGAAAGAGTCGTCTCAGAATTATCAGTATATGCAAAGAATTAAATGAAATTCATTAAAAATAATTTATTGCTTTTAACTTCAATTGCTTTTGTTTTTGCGTCTATATTAATTTCCATTTCTATCATTTTTCAGCCATTTAATTCTTCTTCAGACCTTTATGTTTCAGGTAGAACTCTATTCATTAAGTTAAATCAACCAGAACAATTACAAGAATATTCAAATAATTCAAATAAAATAATTTTTATAAATACTGAAGTAATAAATGCTGCATCTGGGGAAATATTGTTATTAATCAATGATCAATCTGTAGATCTATTATCAAAAGATGGGTTTACATATAAGCCTCTGAATCCAAGTGAAATAGATTTTAATATTCAAAAACCATTGTGGGGAAGTTTTAATTTATCAAGAAATCAAATGGTTAAAGGAAATCTTTTTTTTAAAGTAAATAAAACTTTTGAACCACAAACTTTCGAATGGAAAGAGTCTGATAGAGTAATTATTAACTTTAGCCAATAAATAATGGNCCAAAAACCAAGGCAACAATTGTCATTAATTTAAGTAGTATATTTATAGATGGTCCTGAAGTATCTTTAAAAGGATCACCTACTGTATCTCCAGTTACTGCAGCTTTATGAGCTTCCGAACCTTTCCCTTCATGATTACCAAGTTCAATATATTTTTTTGCATTATCCCAAGCACCTCCAGCGTTAGCCATAAAAATGGCAAGCAAAAACCCAGATACAATTGATCCTGCAAGCATGCCTCCAAGGGCTTCAGCTTTTAGAAATAGCCCA
>FUFK010039147.1_pt1 | contig 23894 bp, 20 predicted proteins | sample 1021851 | NCBI WGS metagenome assembly FUFK01 (sample SAMEA51879418, study PRJEB19060) | metagenome | reverse complement strand
CGCCAAGAAGGCACCNCAAAGAAAACCCCNGCCAAGAAGGCACCCGCCAAGAAGGCCACAAAGAAGCGCCGCTGAGTCTTCTCTCTGACGCTGATCGAGAGCCCCGGCTTCGGCCGGGGCTCTCGCCGTTTTCCTGGGCTTGTCGCCGCCATCCGGCAGAACCGCAAATCGTCCTCGGTAGCCTCCGAGGCATGGCAGGTCAGTTCATCTACACCATGCACAAGGTCGGCAAGTTCATTCCGCCGAACCGCGACGTGATCAAGGACATCACGCTTTCGTTCTTCCCGGGGGCAAAGATCGGCGTGCTCGGCCCAAACGGCGCCGGCAAGTCGACACTGCTCAAGATCATGGCCGGCATCGACACCGACTACACCGGCGAGGCAAAGCTCGGCGAGGGCTACACGGTCGGCATGCTGGAGCAGGAGCCCGAGCTCGATCCGACCAAGACCGTCCTCGAAAACGTGATGGATGGTGCAGGCGATGCGGCGGCAATGCTCGCCGAGTACGACAAGGTGCTCGCCGCCTGGAGCGATCCCGACGCTGACTACGAGAAACTCGGTGCCAAGCAAGCCGACCTTGAGGCCAAGATCGAAGCCGCCGGTGCCTGGGATCTCCAACGCACGGTCGAGATCGCAATGGATGCCCTCCGCACCCCACCCGGTGACTGGAGCGTCGAGAACCTTTCCGGCGGCGAGGTTCGCCGTGTCGCTATGGCCCGCCTCCTCCTCGCCAAGCCCGACCTCCTTCTGCTCGATGAGCCCACCAACCATCTCGACGCCGAGTCGGTCGCCTGGCTGGAGCGCACGCTCCAGGACTACGCCGGCACCGTCGTTGCGGTGACCCACGATCGGTACTTCCTCGACAACGTGGCGGGCTGGATCCTCGAGCTCGACCACGGCCGCGGCTACCCCTTCGAAGGCAACTACTCGGGCTTCCTCGAGCAGAAGGAAGCGCGCATTGCACAGGAGAAGCGCGACGACGACAAGCGAAACCGCACGCTCAAGCGCGAACTCGAGTGGGTGCGCATGGCGCCGAAGGCCCGCCAGTCGAAAGGCAAGGCCCGCTTGGCCGCCTACGACAAGCTGCTCGAGGAATCCAAGGCCGCCGAAGGACGCTCGGAAGAGCTTTCGATCGTCATCCCCGCCAACAAGCGACTGGGCGACGTCGTCATCGAAGCCAGCAATATCTCGAAGGCCTTCGGCGACAAGCTCCTCATCGACGACTTCTCGTTCACCCTGCCGCCCGCCGGCATCGTCGGCGTGATCGGTGCCAACGGTGCCGGCAAGTCAACGCTGTTCAAGATGCTGATCGACGAGTACGAGGACACCAACGATCCGGTTGCCGCCCCCGACTCGGGCACGATCCAGCTCGGCGGCACGGTGCAGCTCGGCTACGTCGACCAGAACCGAACGCTCGATCCCGAGAAGACGGTGTACGACGAAATCACCGGCGGTGTCGACCATCTCGAGGTCGGCGGCCGGGAGATGCACGGCCGCTCGTACGTGGCGTCGTTCAACTTCAAGGGCCCCGATCAGCAGAAGCTGGTGAGCAACCTCTCCGGCGGTGAGCGCAACCGTGTGCACCTGGCCAAGGTGCTGAAGGAAGGTGCGAATGTGCTCCTTCTCGACGAGCCCACGAACGACCTCGACATCGACACGCTGCGGGCACTGGAGGATGCCATCGAGGCCTACGCCGGCTGCGCTGTGATCGTGTCCCACGATCGTTGGTTCCTCGACCGTGTCGCCACCCACATCGTCGCCTTCGAGGGCGAGTCACAGGTGCGCTGGTTCGAAGGCAACTTCACCGACTACGCCGAGTACCGCAAGCGTGAGCACGGTGTCGACGCCATGCGTCCGCATCGCATCAAGTACAAGCCCGTCACTCGCAGCTGACTGCGAGTCGTCGTTACGTCCCCGCTGAGACGGTGTGACGACGACACGGCAGCCGTGCTCCCCCAGACCGGCCGTGTAGTCTCCGCCGCGTGTCCCTCGACGATCACCAACTCGCCGCCCGACTCGCCGCCGAAGCAGGCGAGCTCCTGCTCACCGTGCGCGAGCAACTCACGGCCGAGGACGCTCCACCGTCCGTGCTCAAAGCCGAAGGCGACCGTCAGGCCCACGAGTTACTGATGCGTCGACTCGCCGAGGAGCGGCCCGACGATGCTGTGCTCAGCGAGGAAGGCAAGGACGACCTTGCCCGGCTCGACGCCGAGCGCACCTGGATCGTCGACCCGCTCGACGGCACCCGCGAATTCTCCGAGGTGCCTCGCACCGACTGGGCGGTGCACGTTGCACTCGTCATCGACGAAGCACCTGTGGCTGGCGCCGTCGCCCTGCCCGGACTCGGTGTCACGCTCCACACCGGCGACGCCCCGGCGCTACCGACCAGCGGCGCTCCGACCCCCCGCATGATCGTCAGCCGCAGTCGGCCGCCTGTCGCTGCGCTGCGTCTCGCCGAGGCGCTCGGGGCCGATCTCGTCGAGATGGGGTCTGCTGGGGCCAAGACCATGGCGGTGGTCCGCGGCGAGTGCGAGATCTATGCCCACAGCGGTGGCCAGTACGAGTGGGATTCCTGTGCTCCGGTCGCGGTCGCTGCGGCGGCCGGATGCCACGTGAGCCGAATCGACGGCTCGCCCCTGCGGTACAACCAGCGCGACGTCTACCTTCCCGATCTCCTGGTCTGTCGGCCGGAGCTCGCCGACGCCGCCCTCACCGCCCTCGCCTCGTTCGAACACTGATCCGAACGCCACGGCAGCCCGCGTTGGCGTGCCGGTGACGCCGTTCCACACTGGGGCAATGTCCGGTTCCCCCACCGACCTCGAATTCGGCGTGTTCAGCGACACGCCGCCATGGGATCTCAATCCCGCCACCACCGCCTGGGGCGGCGACGTCACCGCTCTGCGTGCCGCTACCGCCCGGCGCCTGCCGTCGCTGATCAGGCCACCGAAGGTACCTCCGATCCGTCGAGCGATCACCGTCGTCCGAGTCCTGGGTGGCGCGCTGATCGCCTGGTTCTTGGTCGGGCGACGCAAGGGAGGTAGCGACAGCCGGGCCGACCTCTCTCGTCGCATGCGCCATGGCGCCGAGACACTCGGTCCGACCTACATCAAGTTGGGCCAGATCATCTCCAGCGGCGAGGGCATCTTCCCCACCGAGCTGGTGCAGGAATTCGTCGCCTGCCGCGACCAAGTGCCGGCTGAGCCGTTTCACCTCGTTCGTCGAGTCGTCGAGTCCGACCTCGGAGCGTCCCTTGAATCCGTCTTTGCCACCTTCGAACGAGAACCGATCGCAGCGGCGTCCATCGCGCAGGTTCACGGCGCGACCCTCCACGACGGCACCCCCGTCGTCGTCAAGGTGCAGCGACCAACCGTTGACGAACTCGTCCACAACGATCTGAAAGTCATGGCCTGGTTGTCACCGTTCCTCGTCGGGCGTATCCCGGTGGCGTCGCTCGCCAACCCGCCCGCGTTGGTCGAGGTGTTCGCCCGCACGATCAGCGAGGAGCTCGACTTTCGGGTCGAAGCCGCCAACATGATCGATGTCGCATCGGTGTTCGCCGATCTTGATCAGCGCCAGTTCGTGGTGCCTCGTCCTCACCCGGAACTCGTCACCCGTCGGGTGCTGGTGATGGAACGCCTCGACGGCTTCCGCTTCGACGACATGGAGCGTTACGAAGAGCACGGTGTCGACACCCATGCGATCGTGCGGGCCAGCATGATCGGCTTCATGGAAGGCGCCCTGGTCCACGGGATCTTCCACGGCGACCTCCACGGCGGCAATCTCTACGTTCGCCCCGACGGCAAAACCGCCCTGCTCGACTTCGGCATCACGGGACGCATGAGTGAGGCCCGTCGCCTTGCGTTCGTCCGTCTCTTGATCGGGGGCATGATGAACAACCCTGTCGACCAACTCGCCGCCATGCGCGACCTCGGCGCGCTACCCGACGACACCGACCTCGAAGCTGTCGCCCAAGACCTTGGCCTTCTCGACGAGGTCATCGACCCGACCACNATGACACCCGATCAGCTCACCGAGGAGCTGCAGCGGGTCGTGAAGGCACTCCTGGGCTACGGCGCCCGCATGCCCAAAGAGCTCATGCTCTTCGTGAAGAACCTGGTCTTCCTCGACGGCGCCATTGCTCGCCTCGCTCCCGATCTCGATCTTTTCGCGGAGATCGCTCACGTCGCGACGTACTTCGCTACGACCCACGGTGCTCGCCTCGCCGCCGAGGTCGGTATGGATCCGGAGGAGTATGCCTTCGACCCCGACGGTATGAAGGCTGCGTTCGGGGTCGATGGCAGCGTCGAGAAGATGACGTATCGAGAGCTTCAGGAGCGTCGCGAGACCATTCGCAAACGCCTCCAGGAACGCGTCTGAAACCATCGATTTCCACAGGAGCAGTGCCGCGCGCGGACCGGTGTGCGCGCCTACGGTCGCCTGCGTGCGTCTCGTGGTGGCCCAGTGCACCGTCGACTACGACGGTCGACTTCAAGCTCATCTGCCGTCCGCCGTCCGGTTGGTGATGGTGAAGGCCGACGGCTGTGTCGCGGTCCACGCCGATGGCGGTGCCTACAAGCCACTCAACTGGATGAACGCACCCAACCGTCTCACCATGGATGACGAGGCCGGCGTGTGGACGGTCACCAGCCCCAAGGGTGAAGTGCTCACGATTACCTTTGAGGACGTCTTGAGCGATGTCGCCCACGAGATGGGGGTCGACCCGGGTCTGCAAAAGGACGGCGTCGAGGCGCACTTGCAGCAACTGCTCGCTGACGACCCGACCTCGATCCAGGCCGGCTTCAAGCTCGTACGTCGCGAGTACCCGACCGACATCGGCCCGGTCGACTTGATGTGTCGCGATGCCGAGGGCATCGCCGTGGCTGTCGAGGTCAAGCGGCGCGGAGAGATCGACGGTGTCGAGCAGCTCACGCGNTATCTCGAATTCCTCAACCGGGATCCACTCCTGCGGCCGGTCCGGGGCGTGTTCGTCGCCCAAGAGATCAAGCCACAAGCAAAGGTGCTCGCCGCTGATCGCGACATCGACTGGGTTGAGGTCGACTACGACGAGTTGCGGGGCATCGAGTCGCCGAACCTGAAACTTTTCTAGCGACGCGTCGCAGTAAGGTCTTCAGGCGATGCGCAACGCTCTCCTGGCCGTGGCGGCTGTCGTGGCCGCGGTTTTCGCCGGCTGGGTCCTCGACGACAAGGTCCTTGGTGGCGACATTGCGCGGAACACCTCCATCGCAGGCGTCGACGTGGGCCGTCTCGACATCGATGAGGCTGCCGGACTGCTCACCGATGGGCGTCTCACGGACCGTCCGATCGAGCTGCGCCACGACACGAACAGCCTCACCATCACCGCCGCTGAGCTCGGCGTGATGGTCGATGCCGAGTTGGCGCTCGCCGATGCGGCAGAGCAGCCGGACCTCATTGCACAGCCGATCCGGTGGATCGGCTCACTCTTCGGGAACCGCTCGTTTGACGTCCGTTACACGATCGACGTCGACGTGCTAGGCGAGGTTGTCGCGGGCAACGACTCGATCTTCGATCTCGACTTCGGTCTTCCTCAACTCGAACTCGTCAACGGTCGCTTCGTCGAAGCTGATGTCGCCTCATTGCCCATCGTCGACACCGACGAACTCCGCAATCTCGTTCTTGACGCAGCGATCACCGGGGGTAACGGCACCGCCGTGATTGAGATCCCGATCATCGGCAGCGAGGCCGTCGACCGAGGGGCCGACGAGCTCATCGCCGAGGCTCATCGGCTCACCAAGAATGGCATCGCGCTGCGGGTCCCTGGGGTCATCACGCAACGACGTGTTTCACAGTCGGCGCTTCGCTCCTGGCTTGTGTTCGGCGGGACCATCGACGAACCCACGATCTCGCTTGACGATCAGCTCGCGCAGTCGACAGTCGAGACCCTCTTCATCGATTACGGCGAGGCCGGTGACGAACCAACCTTCACCATCGACGACGTCGGCCGCGTTCGTATTGTCGGCTCCTCCCCTGGCGCAGTCTGCTGCACCCTCGACACGCCTGAGCGAATCCTGGCGGGGATGGAAGCAGGCGAGCGGATCGTTGAACTCCGACCCCGCGAGGATCCCGATGTACGGGGCATCGAATGGGCCAAGTCGCTCGGCATCGTCGAGGTGATCGGCGAGTTCACGACCTTCTACCAGCCGAACCAGACCCGGAACATCAACATCCAGCGCATCGCCGAGCTCACCCAGGGGGCGGTGATCGAGCCCGGTGGCGAGTTCTCGATCAATGACTATGTCGGACGACGAACCCGAGAGAACGGGTTCGTCGATGCAGGGGTCATCTCCAATGGCGTGTTCAGGACCTCGGTCGGTGGCGGCATCAGCCAGTACGCCACCACACTGTTCAACGCAGCCTTCTTCGCCGGCCTCGATTTCGGCGACTACCAGTCTCACTCGATCTACATCAGCCGCTATCCGTACGGCCGCGAAGCCACCGTGAACTTCCCGAACGTCGATCTCGAGATTCTCAACACCACGCCGTACGGCATCCTGCTGTGGCCCACCACCGACGAAACATCGATCACCGTCACGCTCTACGGCACCAAATGGGTCGAGGGTGAGCAGACAGGTCAGACCGAGAGACGCCAGGGCGTCTCGTGCATACGGGTAACCACTGAGCGCACCCGCACCTATCTCGAAGACGGCCGCACCGAGATCGATACCGTCTTTGCCCGTTACCGGCCCGAGGGCGTGCGCTGCGACGGCAGCCCGAGTGACCCGGCTGACCGCACGACAACCACCACCTCCACGGTGCCACCGGCGACGACCGTCCCGTAGATTCGAGGGATGCCCCCCACGTCATTCGACGGCGATATCGCGATCATCGGTGCCGGCCCAGCTGGCACTACTGCGGCCGCTCTCCTGGCTCGAGCAGGCCGCGACGTCCACGTGTTCGATCGGGCGACATTCCCTCGAGACAAGTGCTGCGGCGACGGCCTCACCACACTTGCGCTTCGCGAGTTGGAAGCTCTCGGCTTCGACCCCTCGACAGTGGCGAGCTGGCAGCGGGTCGACGACGTTGTCATCCGCTCACCCCGCGGCACCGAGCGTCGCTACGCCCTCCCCGAAGGCGAGGGCTATCACGCTGCAGTTGCCACCCGTGTCGACCTCGACAACGCCATGCTCGAGATGGCCCGCACCGATGGTGCGGTCATCCACGAGGGCATGCAGCTGACGGCAATGACCGCCGACGAAGACGGGGCCGACCTCGTCTTCGGCAATGAACCGTTCCGGGCCAAGCACGTCATCGCCGCCGACGGCATGTGGTCGCCTGTTCGCAAGTTCCTCAGCTTGTCGNTCGACGGCTACCGGGGCGAGTGGCATGCCTTCCGTCAGTACTTCGAGAACGTCAGCCCGAGGGCCGCTTCCGAACTCATCGTCTGGTTCGAAAAGGATCTGCTCCCGGGCTACGCCTGGTCGTTCCCCCTCGAGGGCAATCGGGCGAACATCGGCTTCGGGATCCAGCGAGGCAGCAAGCACTACCGCGTTGGCGACATGAAGACGCTCTGGCCTGATCTTCTCGACCGTCCCCATATTCGCGAAGCACTCGGCCCTGACGCCCGGTCTGAGGGGCCCCACAAGGCCTGGCCGATCCCCGCCCGAGTCGGGCGGGTGCCGCTGACCGGGCCTCGCACCATGTTCGTCGGCGACGCCGCTGCTGTCACCGACCCGATGACCGGCGAGGGCATCGGACAGGCGATCCTCACCGGCCGACTCGCTGCCGAGGCGCTGCTGGCCGATGGCGAACCTTGTGCACAGTACCGAGACGACGTTCGGCGCGAACTCGTTGCCGACGACCGTATGGCCCGGATCCTCATCCCGCTCTTGGCCAAGCCGACCGTCGCGGGCGCTGCGCTGAAGGCCACTGGCGCCACTGCGTGGACCCGTCGCAACTTCGCACGCTGGATGTTTGAGGACTACCCGCGGGCCATGATCGCAACCCCTCGTCGCTGGCACCGCGGCATGTTCACCGGACCCGGGGCCTACCAAGACGCCGACCGGTAGCGCGTCCTCGCTCGCTCGTCCGACACCTCCACCGCTGCGGAAGGCCGTAGCCTCACCCTGTGCCCGACGCGATCGATCGACTCGACGACGCTCTTGACGACGCCTGGGAGGCCCTTCGAGGCAACCCGGTGATCGACCGGATCTTCTACACCGCCTCAGAGGCGGCCGACTTCTCGGTGCTCTGGCACACGCTCGGCGTCGCTCAGGCGATCGCGAAGAACGACCCCAAGATCGCCATCGCCCTCAGCGCCGCACTCGGGGTGGAGTCGGCGCTGATCAACGGGCCGGTGAAGTCGATGTTCAAGCGGAGCCGACCGGTGCAGGACGCACCTCGCCCCTACAACCTGCGCCAGCCGAAGACGTCGAGTTTCCCTTCCGGTCACGCGTCGGCAGCGATGGTTGCTGCCGCCATGCTGAGCCGGAACGGCGGTGGTGCAGCGTGGTACGCGCTGGCCGGTCTTGTCGCGACCAGTCGCATCCATGTCCGCATCCACCACGCCTCCGACGTTGCGGGAGGCATCGTGGCGGGCGCGTTGCTCGGAACGGTGGCGCGCCGGGTCGCTGACGCGCTGACCTAGACGGTTCGGTTCAGCCCATCGGGGCCGGCTCGACCTGCGCTGCAGCAAGCAGCATGCGGAGATCGAGAAGCAGGTCGGCCACCTCGGCGGCCGACACAAGCTCACGCCCCTGGAGATCCTTCAGGTTGCTGTCGATCAACTCGACAGCATCGGCCACCGAAACCATGTCGGTCGTTTCCATCATGGGCGCACCCTAGACCACGCCTCTGACACGCGATCGCCGAGTTCCTGTGGAAAACCTTCGAGCGACCCAAAGGGCCTACGATCGGCACCATGCAGATTCAGGGAGCAGTCGTCGTTGTCACCGGAGCCGCAAGCGGTATCGGTCGAGCCATGGCTCGGCGCTTCGCCGCCGACGGCGCGTCGATCGTGTACGTCGCCGATCTCGACGGCGCCGGCGCCGACGCAGTCGCAGAGGAGATCGGCGGCGTCGGCATCGGCATCGATGTCACCGACGAGGCTGCGATCGTCGCCCTCATCGAGCAGGTCGAACGCGACCACGGCCCAATCGACCTCTGGGCGGGCAATGCCGGCATCGGGGCGAACGGTGGGGTCGAACTGGGCGACGACGAGTGGAACGCCAACTGGAACGTCAACGTGCTCGCTCACGTGAAGGCCTGCCGTCATCTCGTCCCCCGTTGGACCCAACGAGGCTCCGGCCACCTCCTCATCACCGCATCCGCAGCAGGCCTGCTCACCAACCTGGGCACCGCCCCGTACGCCGTGACGAAACACGGTGCGGTCGCGCTCGCTGAATGGATTGCAATCACGCACGGCGATGCAGGCATCGGTGTCTCGTGCCTGTGCCCGCAGGGAGTTCGCACGCCAATGACCGAAGCGGAGGGCGAGTTAGCGGTCGAGGTCGTGAAGGCCATGGGCATGATCGAACCCGAGGAGGTCGCCGAGGCTGTGTCCGCAGGCCTGGCCAACGACGACTTCCTGATCCTCCCCCACCCCGAAGTCGCGCGCTACGAGCTCAACCGGGCCGGCGATCGGGGTCGCTGGCTCGCCGGGATGCGCAAGCTCCAAGCGACGCTGCCGGGCTCGTGAGTCGGTGAGCCTGGACCCGATCACCGCGTCGATCTATCGACGCACGGCCGTCGACTGGCGTGACGCCAGAGTCGGAACATCGCTCGCCCCGGCCGAACGGCTCGCTGCGGCATTCGACGACATTCCGGCGGCACCGGTGCTCGACGTCGGTTGTGGTCCGGGGCTCTTGATCCCCGGGTTGCCCGGCACCGTGATCGGACTCGACCCGGTCGCCGAGATGCTCGAACTCCTTCCCGACCACGCCCCCGGGGCCATTCCCGTGCAGGCAGCCGCTGATGGTCTTCCGTTCGCCACCGAATCGATCGCCGGTGCGCTCGGCACCAAGGTCTATGTGCACATCGACCGCCCTCTCCTGCCGATGGCCCTCGCTGAACTTCACCGAGTCGTCAAGGTCGGCGGGCCGATCGAGCTCCAGTTCTTCGCCGGTGATCAGGATCTCGCCCCTCTTGAGACGGATCCGATGGGTGGGCGCCGCTTCACTGGCTGGCGGCTCGACCTCCTCCGCACTGTGGTCGCGGGTGCGGGCTTCGACATCGAAGCGCTCACGATCCGAGAAGATGACCAGGTTGGTGTCATCGACATCACCGCTCGTCGAGCTCTCACCCTGCCCGACATCATCGGTCCTGGGATGCGCTTGCTGATCTGCGGGCTGAACCCGAGCGTGTACTCCGCTGAGACGCTCGTGGGGTTCGGACGCCCCGGCAACCGTTTCTGGCCGGCCGCGCTCGACGCCGGTATCGCCACCGTCGACCGCGAACCTCGACATGCCCTTGCCCACCACGGCATGGGCATGACCGACCTCGTGAAGCGGGCCACACCCCGAGCCGACGAACTCACCACCGACGAGTACCGGACCGGCCTCGCACGGGTCGAGCAACTGTGTGCGTGGCTACGTCCCGAGGCGGTGTGTTTCGTCGGGCTCGCTGGCTGGCGAGCCGCAACCGACCGAACGGCAACACCGGGCTGGCAGGACTCCGACCTGGGTGGCTCCCCCGTCTATGTGATGCCATCGACCAGCGGGCTCAATGCCCACAGCTCCCTCGCCGATCTCACCGACCACCTTCGTCACGCCGCCACCGGACGGCAGTGACCCTCGGGGCAAGCCCCTCGCCTCACACCCTCGGGGNAAGCCCCTCGCCTCACACCCTCGGGGTAAGCCCCTCGCCTCACACCCTCGGGGCAAGCCCCTCAATGGCCTCGTCGATGTCGACGCCGGGGAACGGCAACAGCGCCAACGCAGGCGTGGTCACCCCGTTGTCGACATAGCGCTGGATGTGGGCCCGGCACTCGTCGTAACTGCCGTGGATGATCAACTCGTCGACCACATGATCGGGGATTTTCTCGAGCGCACCCTGCCGATCGCCCGCCGCCCACTGCTCCCAGTGCTCGCCCAGATCGTCGCTGCGACCCATCCACTCGTGGAAGGCCCGATACACCGGAACGTTCAGGTAGGCAGCTGCCGCGAATTTGCCCATCGATCGAGCCGACTCGGTATCCGGCGTCGGAGCGACGAACAGCCGGGCGACGATCTCAGCATCGGGGTTTTCCTCCCGGACGATGCTCGACACGGTGGCGGCGTTATCGGCCGACAGCCAGTTGATGATGGCGCCGTCGCTTTCTCGGCCGGCCATGCGCAACATCCCCTCGCGAAGCGCCGCCACGAGAATCGGTACGGGCTGCTCAGGCACCAGCCCGAGTCGGAAGCCCTTGATGTCGAAGGTGTCGTAGGTCTCGGTGACCTTCTCGCCGCCGAGCGCCGCCTTGAGGAAACGGACCATGTCGCGGGTCTGCTGGAACGGCTTCTCGAACGGAATTCCGTTCCAACGCTCCACGATGACGTTGGAGGACGAGCCGATGCCGAGCACGAAACGCCCGGGTGCCGCCGATGCCAATCCGGCGACCGATTGGGCCAGCAGAGCCGGCCCACGCGTGTACGCCGGGAGGATCGCCGTACCGAGCCGCATCGATGGGGTCCAGACGGCGCCAAGCGTGAGCGGGGTGAGGCCATCGGCGCCCATAGCCTCGGCGGTCCAGAGGTCGGTGTAGCCCAGCCGTTCGAGTCGTTCGAAACGGTCTCGCTGCTCGTGGAGCTGCTGTCCATCGAAGGGAACGGTCATGCCGAAGCGCTGCATGAGGCGCATCCTGGCACCTCACGGCCGACGGTGTCACACCCCCTCGGCAAGATGAACCCATGACCAACCAGCTCCTCCTCATCGATTCCCGCCCCGCTTGGCGTCTGGATCAGGCCACTCGGGCTCAGGGGCTGCAGGGCGTCGCCAACGCTCGTGCTGTCCTTCGTTCCATTGAGAAAAAACAGGCCGCAGCCGCCGACGAAGCCGCCCCCGAGCTCACCGAGCTCGCAGGTCCGCCTGTCGAGCAGCCCACCCTTCCGCTCGCCGACGCTGCCTGACGTCGCCGTTCAGCGCGCAGGCCACCACACTGGCGTCGTGCGTCGTCTTCTGGCCGTGGCTGCGTTGTCGTTGCTCGCTGCCGCCTGCAGCGCCGACACGGCCGGCGGCGCTTCGGTCGCCACCGTTCCCGATCACGAGCATGGAGAGGCGAACGCCATCGTCGAGCGAGTGGTCGACGGCGACACGATCGTGGTCGACATCATCGGCAACCGTGAACGAGTACGTCTCCTCGGGATCGACACGCCNGAGTCCGTGGCCGTGAACCGCCCCGAGCAGTGCTTCGGCAAGGAATCCGCCGCCTATCTCACCTCGCTTCTGCCGGAGGGAACCGAGGTCACCCTGATCCGCGACATCGAGAGCCGAGATCACTACGACCGACTTCTCGCCTACGTCGTTCGCAGCTCCGACCAGCTCTTCGTCAACCTCGATCTGCTCGAACGGGGCTATGCGGGCGTGATGATCTACGAACCCAACAGCTTCTACCGCGAGCTCTTCGAGGACGCAGAGAACGATGCCTTCCAGGCCGATATCGGGCTATGGGGCGTGTGCGGTGGCCCTGATGTGCCCCTCGGTTAACGTCGCACCGTGACCTCACTCGCACGGGCACTCGGCCACAGCGACGACGACCGGCTCCTGATCCTTTCCGCCGACCTCATGGGGTCGACGCACGCCGCGACAGCGGCGGGCCTCAGCGCCCTGCGCGACGGCTGTGCGACGACAGCGACGCTGATGATGCCCGGGCCATGGGCTCGCCACGCTGCCGACCATCTGACCAATGCCGACGGCCTCGACGTGGGAATCCATCTGACCCTCAACGCCGAGCTCGATACCTTCCGTTGGGCACCGCTCACCCACGCTCCGAGCCTTCTCGACGGCGACGGCGGGTTCCCCCGCACCCCCGAGGACCTCTGGGACCACGCCGACATCGACGAGGTCCGTCGCGAGTGCCGGGCCCAAGTCGAGCGGGCGATCAGTTGGGGGGTCGAGCCAACCCACCTCACTACCCACCTCTTGGCGATGCAGCAACGGCCCGAATTCTTCGACGTCTTGCTCGATATCGCCGTCGAGGTCGAGCTCCCGATCCGACTCGAATCCGGCGACGCCGAAACTGCCGCCGGCTTTCCGTTCCGCCGCCTTGCCACCGAAGAGGGCGTGTCGATGCCGGATCACTTCCGGCTCGTTCGGGGCGGTACTCGAGCCCATCTCGAGACCGTGCTGGCCGATCTTGCTCCCGGCGTCACCGAAGTCGCCTTCGCACCGGCGCTCGCCGCCGAGGAGATCCGAGCGATCGACCCGGCCGCCGCAGGCCGCTTCGACGACCTCGCCGTCCTGACCGATCGCGAACTGCATGGTCGCCTCAAAGGTCTCGAGGTGACCTTGATCGGCTATCGCGCACTCCGCGACGCACAGCGCGCCGCAGGCTGAGTCAGTCGAGCGCCGCCAGCGCGCCGAACACCGCAGCCCGCACGTCACGCAGGTCGATCAGCCAGGCCTTGTGGTCGCCTTCGACCTTGAACGACCCGTCCATGAACGCTGCATCAGCCGTCGTGGTGCCGCCGAGCACACCGGTGAAGGCGTCGAATTTGCAGGACACCACGACATCGGGATCGGTTCCCTTGCCGACGGCGAACTCGGTGACCACGCCACCTTCGATGACGGCATGGAAAGTGACCTTGCCATCGGGAGACGACGACACGGCGTACTGCACAGTCGCCGAGGCGTCACCAGCAGGCGGTAGTGCCGCGAGCACGGGAGCGGCCGCCTCGAACCATTCGGGCGAGAGCATGGCGCTCATGTTGGCACGGACGTCGGACGCAAACCGGCGAACAGATCGTCTTCGGGCATGACGGCATCCTCAGGGCCGACGGCCAGGAGATAGTCGTCGAATGGGTGGACCTGCTGGTCGACTTCCTCAGGAAGCCCGAACCAGAACGCCGACGCCGGATCGATCTGGGTCGCGTGAGCGAGCAGCCCATCACGGCGGACGTGGGTGAAGCCATCGATCGGGATCTTGGTGGTGATCTGGTCGTCCTTGTCGGGACGTTCGAACCAGCTGTCGTCGTAGGGCGACTCGAGCCCGAGATCGAGAAAGGCCTGATGGCGGGCAAGGATCCGGGCCCGGGACCACATCGTGTAATAGATCTTCGAGACCGACCAGGCTGCGCCGAGTTCGGGACGGTAGCTGGCGTCACGAGCCCGTTCGACCGCAGGGAGGGTGATGTCCCACACCCGCAGATGGTCGGGATGCTGATAGTTGCCCTGATCCTCCGGGTAGGTGACGACCACCTGGGGATGCTCTGCACGGAGGATGGCGACCAGGCGATCCACTGCCTCGTCGTGCGGGGCGACGGCGAAGCAGTCGGGGTGGAAGTTGGCGTCGCTGTCCGGCATGCCGGAATCTCGGTAGCCGAGCATGTGAACGACGTCGTAGCCGATGATCGCGGCGGCTCGGTCGAGTTCCTCTCGACGGACCTTCTGAAGGTTGTCGACGACCTCCGGGCGGTCCATTGCCGGGTTGAGAATGTCGCCCTCCTCGCCGCCGGTGCAGCACACCAGCACCGTGCGAACCCCCTCGGCCTGGTATTTCGCGATGGTGCCGGCTCCCTTCGATGCCTCGTCGTCGGGATGGGCGTGCACGGTGAGGACGCAGAGCGGCTCGGTCATGCAGAGGACGATACTCAGCCTCGAGGGGCTACCGGTTCGAGCTCCATCTCGCCATCACCATCGGGGTCAACGAGTACCCAGCCGAAGCGACGGGTCAGAAATTCGCGTCCTTCATCGGGGCCACTCGCGATGACCTCNTCGCCGGCCAACANCCGNACCCGGCCGCCNGGACGGTAGCGGTACCCNCCNCCGCGACGAATGGCGAGNACGGTGAANCCGGGTTCGATGTTGAGCTGGAGTTCGGCGAGTGTCCGACCGTCGGCCTCGCTATCAGCGCCGACCGGTACCTGCACGACGACCTCGTCGGAATCACCGAGCGCAAGTCCGAGGATCGGATGAACGTCCTCGTCCTGCTCGATGAGCCAGACCATCGCTTGGGCCTGATCGCCGATGTCCTCGGCCGCCTGGGCGAGCTGGAGCAAGCCGCGAAGCGGCGACGGGTCGGGCTTGCCGCTGGCAGCCCGCAGCACCCAGAGCTCGAGTCGATCCTTCATCTCATCGAGGCGATCCTCAAGCTGGCGCACCTCGGCGGCCAGACCTGGGTCGCCAAGCACGAGCGCCGAGTAGGCGAGCCCGACGGCGACCTCGGAGATGTCCTTCATCTCGACGAGAACGTCGACCGCCCGATCCAGATCAGTGACGAAAGGATCGTCGGTGACGACCGGCGGTGTCCATTTGTCGGCGGCGGCGAGCTCCCGCAGGCGGGTGATGCCGTCAGGCGACCCGCGCAGGAACAAGGCATCGCCGGGCATGACGATCAGGTCGCCGCCAACGTCGGTGATCCACTGCCGCTCTCGGCGCACCGCCATCACCCGCATGCCGGTCTGCACGGGCAGTTCGTGAGCGGACAGTGGCCGGTGAGCCAGGTGCGAGCCCTCTGACACGAGCACCCGATGCGAGATCTCCTCGGCTTGGGACAGGTCGGCGACCAGTTCGGCCGGGATACCGACCTTGTGGGTGACGATCCGGGCGATGTCGACGGCGTCGTTGGCCATCCGTTCGATCGCCGAGATGACCTGGAGAACCGACGACATGCCCTCGGCTTCACGAGGGTTGCGCACCGCAAGGATGCAGATGCCCCGCATGTCCTGGATCAGTTCGCTGAGGGTTTCCTCAAGCCCACCGACCTCCTCGGCCATGTCGGGATCGCCGAAGTAGAGCGCCGCGTAGGCGAGGTCGATCATCAGCTCGGAGCTGTCCTTCGCCTCGGCGAGCATCTCCCGGAGATTTCGGGGTCTGTCATCCATCAGAGGTCTCCTGTACCAATCATGCAACGCCCACAGCGACGAGAGCGAGAATCAGGGTGAACGCGCCGACGAAATCGAGCGACGAGGTCACCATCGGGATGCCGTAGGTATCCGGGTCGAGATCGAACCGGATCGCCACGACGGTCGAATAGAACGCNACGATCACGACCGCCAGCGAGGCCAACAACCCGCCGAGTACGGCCACGGCGATCATCTGCCAGAGGCCAGGACTCGCCTGGCCGGTGATGAGCCCGCCGAATTCGGCAACGACGCCGGCAACCGCGAAAATCGGGATGCACAGCGTGAAGATCATCACGATGTCCGAGCCCGCTTGCCCACGCGGGAGTGCGCCGGGACGGACGAGGCCGAGATGAACCTTCGTCGCCAGCCGGCTCGACAGCACACCACCAAGCGCACCGGCGGTACCGAGGAAACCGGGGAGCAGGATCAAGAGCACGGGGAATTCGGCGAAGTCCTCGAGCCGCTTCTCGATCGTGATGCCGGCGACGAGATCAAGGATGCCGGCGACGGTGAGAATCGGAAGCGACTCCCGCATGACGGTGCGGAGGATGGTGTGGTCGGTGCGCAACGACCACCCGACACCGATGATGGACACGATCGACACGACCACCGCGATGGATCCGCTGATGCCGCCTCGGCCCGTGAGGGCCGCCGCCCACACCAGAGCCGGCAACGTGATGACATCGCCGGTTGCGGTCACGAGCGGGGCCACGACGTTGTCGAGATCCCACCCGAAGCGGACCGAACCGCTCGCCATGACGAGGGTGATCCCGAGCACGACCACGGAGGCGATCGCGCCGCCCACCGCACTCACGGTGATGAAGTCGACGGTCGACATCGTCGGCGACACGTTGAACACGATCGCAACACCCTTTGCGAGGAGGGCGAGCTCGACCGAGACCACGAGGCTGAGGATCAGCGCCGCAGCCGTGTTCTGGCCGACCACCGTGTCAAGGCGCGGTGAGAGTTGGAACACACCGGTGTGGATCGAGGTGCCGAGGCGGCTACCGAGCGCTCCGAAGATGTTGCCTTTCACTGCCAGGGCTGCCGGGACAAGCAGCAGCAGGCCCGGCAGTTCCTCGAGCGTGTCGGTCGTGGTGGCGAGCGTGATTCCCGCAACCAGGCTCGCGATGACCGCGACGAACAGGGCGGCGAACGCGTCGCGGTACGCGATGGCGTCGCCTCCGACTGCGGTGACGAGCCACGGCGTCGAGCGTCGACGGGTCCGGGACACGNCTTCAGTGTGGTCGTTTCTGCGCCGATTGGGCGCCATGGCACGGCGCCCCGGCAGGTTCGCCGGATGGCGCTCTGCGGAGATTAAACCTCGGCGGCGGCTGTGCCGAGCGTCCGCAACACCGACTGACAATCGTCCCATGCCTCGCGGAGCACNTCGGCGACNGGACGGACCGCATCGATCCGGCCTTGGACCTGGCCACTCATCGCAAAGCCGCTCTCCATGTCACCGCCGAAGTAGGTGCCCATCATGGCGTCGATGTCGAGGGCGGCCGGCTCGTTCGCCGCCTCGAGCGCCTTGGCCTTGTCCGAGGCGAAGACCCGCATCGCCGGTCGGTGATGGCGGTTGACCATGACCGTGTCNGCCTCGGACCCGTTCACGATCGACTGTTTCCAGTTGTCGTGGATCGGCGACTCGGCGGACGCCACCATGCGGGTGCCCATCTGGACGCCGTCGGCCCCCATGGCCAGAGCTGCCGCCATCGAAGGGCCGTCGACAATGCCGCCTGCGGCGATGATCGGCACGTCGAAACGCTTGGCGATCTCGGGCACCAGCACGAGGGTCGATGCACCGTCGGCATTCTTNAACCCTCCGCCTTCCGCACCTTCGACAACCAGACCGTCGACCCCTGCGGCGATCGCCTTCTCGGCGCCCCGGAGCGTCGGCACGACGTGGAACACCGTGATGCCCAGGTCCTTCAGCTGCGGTGCGAGTGCCGACGGGTCGCCAGCTGAGGTCGTCACGAACGAGATCTCGTTCTGGGTGACGAAGTCGACCATGCCGGGCAGGTCGCGAATGAACATCTGGGCGAGATTCACACCGAACGGTTTGTCGGTGAGTGTGCGCATCGCGGCGATCTCGCCCTTGATGGTGTCGAGATCACCNGAGGAGGTCTCGATGATTCCGAGCCCACCGGCATTGGAGACAGCCGACGCGAGCGGACTTCGAGCGATCCACCCCATTGGCGCCTGCACGATCGGGATCTCGATGCCGAGCATCTCGGTGATTCGGGTCTTCAACGTGGCCTCCTCGAGCGCAGGAGCCCGACCGTAGGTCACCGAACCCAGGCCCGGCGAGCATGTCGCCGCGCCGCATGATGGCCGAGGCCAAGGCCGAGGCGATGAGCCGCTGTGCTCAGCGGAAGTCCCGTGACGCCGGTGCAGCGCCAATCGGTAGGGGTTCGAGCTTGTCGGCGACGATGTTGATCACGCCCTCCTCTTTCTCGAGCCGACCTCGGATCAACAGTGCCGGTGCCCCCTTGGCGATCTGTTTGTAACGCTGCCAACAACCCTTGGAGACAACCACGTTGATCAGACCGGTCTCGTCCTCGAGGTTGAGGAAGGTCGTGCCCTGGGCGGTGGCCGGCCGCTGACGATGGGTGACGACCCCACCGACGAACACCCGCTCCCCTGACGCCACATCGGCCAGGTCGGTGGCGGTGACCACACCCCGCTCGGTGAGATCNCCTCGGATGAACGAGGTGGGATGGCCGTCGGGGGCGACGCCGGTGGCCCACAGGTCGGCGTGTGACAACTCCTGGGGTGACATGCCCGGCAGCGTGGGCGCCTCGATGCCGGTGACGATGCCCGGAAGACGGTCAGCCGAGGTCTGCGACATCGCCCCGGCTGCCCACAGCGCCGAGCGACGGTCGATGCCGAAGCACCCGAACGCTCCGGCGGTGGCGAGCGCCTCGAGATGAGCGAGCGACAACGACGGCACCCGGCGGCGGAGATCCTCGACCGAGGCGAACGGACGGCCGGCGTCGATCTCCTCGGCCAGATCGAGCCCGATACCGCGCACATAGTCGAACCCCAGCCGCACACTCACCGAACCGGTGCTGCCCTCACACGGCTCCAACGTGGCCGTGGCAGCCGACCGGTTGAGGTCGGGGGTGCGCACCACCACCCCGTGGCGACGGGCATCGCCGACCAGTGTGTGCGGCGACCAAAACCCCATCGGCTGGGCCTTCAACAGCGCAGCACAGAACGCCGCCGGATAGTGGTACTTGATCCACGACGACGCATAGACGAGATAGGAGAACGACACCGAGTGGCTCTCGGGGAAGCCGTAATTGGAGAAGGCAGCGAGTTTCAGCCAGATCTGCTCGCCGATGTCGTCGGTGATGCCGTTGGTCCGCATCCCGTCGAAGAACCGGGCCTTGAGATCATCCATGCGCTCGCGGCTGCGCTTGGAACCCATTGCCTGACGCAGCATGTCGGCGTCGGCCGGGGTGAAGTTCGCGACATCGATCGCGATCTGCATCAACTGCTCCTGAAAGAGCGGCACGCCGAGGGTCTTGGCCAGTGCGTTCTCGAGCAACGGATGGAGGTAGGTGACGGGTTCGAGACCGTTTCGACGGCGGATGTAGGGATGCACCGAGCCGCCCTGGATCGGACCCGGCCGGATCAAGGCCACCTCGACGACGAGGTCGTAGAACGTGCGGGGTTTGAGCCGGGGAAGGGTGGCCATCTGGGCTCGGGACTCGATCTGGAAAACACCGATCGAGTCGGCCTTCTGCAGCATGTCGTAGACGCACGACTCCTGCGGCAGTGTGCCGAGATCGACCTCAACCCCGTGATGTTCGGCGATGAGATCGGTGGCGTAGTGCAGCACCGACAGCATGCCGAGGCCGAGAAGGTCGAACTTCACCAGACCGGCAGCCGCGCAGTCGTCCTTGTCCCACTGCAGGACGCTGCGGTCTTCCATGCGTCCCCACTCGACCGGGCACACCTCGATCACCGGCCGGTCGCACATGACCATGCCGCCGGAGTGAATACCGAGATGTCGAGGGAAGTGTTCGATCTCGGCCGCCAACTCGACCACGGGAAGCGGGATGGTGGTGTCATCCTCGATCGCCCCCGACAACACATCGCGCCACCGGTCAACCTGTGTGGAGAAGGCATCTTGTTGACCTTGGGCGTACCCGAGCGCCTTGGCCATGTCGCGAATCGCCGATTTCGACCGGTAGGTGATGACGTTGGCGACCTGGGCGGTGTGGTGACGGCCGTGGCGGTCGTAGACGTACTGGATGACTTCCTCACGACGGTCGGACTCGATGTCGATGTCGATGTCGGGGGGACCATCACGCTCGGGCGAGAGGAACCGCTCGAACAACAGCCCGAGCGACACCGCGTCGGCGTTGGTGATGCCGAGCGCGAAACAGACCGCCGAGTTCGCTGCCGAACCCCGGCCCTGACAGAGGATGTCGGCCCGCCGACAGAAGTCGACGATGTCCCACACGACAAGGAAATACCCGGGAAAACCGAGTTCGTTGATGAGGTCGAGTTCACGGTCGAGTTGTGCCCAGGCGCCCTCGACCCGTTCAGCGCTACGGGGCCCATAGCGACGGGCACCACCCTCCTCGACCAGCCGACGGAGGTACCCCATCTCATCGAGGCCATCGGGACACGGATACGGCGGCAGGTTCGGGGCGACCAGGGAGAGGTCGAACGCACAATCCATCCCAAGCTCGTATGCCCGCTGCACCACACCCGGATAGCGACGGAACCGAAATGCCTGCTCCTCCCCTGAACGCAAGTGCATACCGGCGGGTGGCAGCCAACCGTCGATCTCGTCGAGGCTGCGACGGGCCCGAACCGCCGCCATCGCCGACGCCAGCCGCTTCCGGGCGACCGAGTGGTGGTGGACGTTGCCGGTGGCGATGATGTCGACCCCGACCTGTACCGCCAGCTCGGCCATGGCGTCGTTGCGCACCGAGTCCATCGGCAGTCCGTGATCCCACAGCTCGACGAACACGTTGGACCGCCCGAAATCACTCACCAAGCGCGCAAGTTCATGCCGGGCGGCCGCCGGCCCGTCGTTCATCAGCGCGGCCGGCACCGGGCCCTTGCGGCACGCGGTGAGCACCGCCCAGTGATCGCCGGTGCCCTGACCGCCGAGTTCGACAAGTCGTTCGTAGGGGATCCGGGGCGCCCCCTTCTCCCCTGCCAGTTGGCCTTCGCTGATCGCTCGACCGAGCAGGGCGTAGCCACGGGGATTGCGGGCAAGGATGACGAGGTGACGCCCAGCAGGGTCGGCCGGACCGGGACGCTTGAGCGCACGACCCGGCTCGGCCAGGGTGAGTTCGGCTCCGAAGATCGTGGGCAGATCGACCGCTCTGGCCGCCTCGGCGAACCGCACCACGCCGTAGAAGCCGTTGTGGTCGGTGAGGGCAAGGGCTTCCAGACCGAGTCGGGCGGCCTCTTCGGCCAACTCCTCGGGGTGTGACGCCCCGTCGAGGAACGAGAAGTTCGAGTGGCAGTGCAGTTCGGCGTAGGGCACCCGCCCAGCGCGACGACCGGTGTCGGGAGCGACATAGGGCGCCCGTTTACGCGACCAGGCCGGGCTGTCACTGCCGTCGCCGGCAAGCGGATCGACAAGGCGTCCACCGTGGGGGCGGCCGGACAGGCGACGTTCGAGTTCACCCCACGAGATGTCGGGATTGTTGAAACCCATCCGGGNACGTTAGGCGAACACATGTTCGCCTCACAAGAGGTCCGACTGTCGCCTTCGTTCAGGTCGTTGCGACCAGGCGGCGGTGGTACACGGCGCGAACGGCGAGGGCGTCGCGTACCTCGGCGGTCATGTCAGCGATGAACTCCTCACGGTAGGTGTCATCGGTGATCACCTGGACCGCGAAGTTCAGACCCGAGAACATCCCGATGAAGAGCGCGACGAGCAACAACTGGCGGGTCAAGATCAGGTCGGTGCCGAAGATGGCGATATCGACCGCCCAATCTCGCTCGTAGGTCAATTCGCCGACGGTGGTCCACTGCAGCAGCGTTTCCTCGCGAACGGTCAACAACCCGAAGACCACATAGAACGTCGTGATCACGAGCGACACCAGCAGCACCTGGATGCCCTGGGCGACGAACAACAGCAGATTGACGTTCCATTCGGCTCGGCGCATCAGCGGCGGAGTGTCCGGGGCCGGCTCATCGTCGGCGGGGATGATCTCCTCGACCGGCGTGTTCGCACATCGGGGGCGGACATCACCCCACGCCGAGAAGCGGGCGAGGTCGACGGTGAGACGCCGAACCGACACGAAGATGAAGACGCCGCCGATCCCCGCCAGGAGCAGCATGACCATGCCGAACAACGGCAGGGTGAAGTCGTTCGCNACCTGCCACATCTCAGCGTTGATGAAGATGAAGGCAGAAAAGATGAGCAAGGTCGGCAGTGACTTCATCGCCAGGTTTGCGACATCGGTGACCTGGCGCCGAACCTGCCCGAACGACCAGCGCATCATCGGGATCAGCGCCCATGACGTGACGACATAGCCAACCGCCAACAGCACGAGGTTGAACACCACGACCGAGACCACGTTGTCTACGGCACTCCCCTGCGAGCCGATGACCGTCGGNACGATCGGCAACANCACATAGAGGGCGAGTTCCCACACGCCGATGTCATCGGGCAGNTGGAACGNGCGACGGCCCCGGATGCGGTTCACGAGCACGACACCACCGACGAGCGCAGCGATACCCCCGAGGAAGGCGACGGCCTGAGACCAGCCCGTCCACCGGTCACCGAAGGCAAGGAAGAACTCGAGGAAGACAACACCAGCGAGGAACGGTGCCATGCGNGTGAAGATGTCGTCGGTGGCGGTGTAATCGTCGATCAGGTGAGGGAGGCCACGCCGGACAAACCACCGCTCGCACCGGTCACGTTCGGTCATGGCGGTCACGAGGTTCCGCGTTCACGCTGCACACGCCCATCATGACCGATAGCGATCAGGTTGTCGGGTTGACCGAAACGATCTCCGTCATCACGGCTCGCTCCGACTCCATCCGGAACGTCCTCGACGAGCAGACCGAGGCGACCGGCTAATCCCACTGGGCAGTGATCGCCCACGCCCCATCGGCGAGAGCGATGAGATGAGCCCGACCGTCGACGGTGACCACCTGGAGACGAGCCTGACGAGTGTGGGCCTCGGGATCCCACCAGCGTTCGTCGATCGGCCACGGCCCGGCCCAGTGCCGTACCTCGATCNGCTTGCCANGAGCNGNGAGCANGGCTGGCGACGCCGACAGCAACCCNCGCCCGGTGACGNCGACGGNGCGGTTGCACCCGTCGAGCACCTCGATCGGGATNGGCTCAGCCAGGACTCTGGTGGGCGACGGCGCCGGAAGCACACCGGGCCACGGTGCGGTGTCAGATTCGGGGTCGAGCGACCGACCCGTCAGTTCGACCGTGGCGGCCGGTACCAGCCGGAGCTGCGAGCCAGGGTGACGGCCGCCTTCGCGTTCAGGAACGAGAACGGCATCGGCGCCAAGCTGGCCCTGCAACCGGGCGGCGACCCGTATCGCCCGTTGGTCGACCTCGGTCTCACCGCCCCAGAACCCAAGCTGGCGACCCTTGGCGGCGATGAGTTCGTCGGGGATCAACGCCAGCCGGGTGATGCCACCGCTCGGACGGTTGGCGGCCGACCCGTTGAGCCAGCCGTCGAGCTGCCATCGCACCCGATCGGCGACGGCGGCGTCGGACAGCGTCCCCTCGTGGCGCCAGAAGCGGAGCAGCTGCTCGCCGTGTTCGGTCTCGGCCTCGATGCCGACCCGCACACAGGTGACTCCGTCGCGGCCGAGTCGGCGATGAAGTTCGTCGGCGAGGGTGCGGGCGAGCAGGGTCTTGCCGGTGCCGGTGCCG
>FUFK010037840.1_pt1 | contig 23898 bp, 21 predicted proteins | sample 1021851 | NCBI WGS metagenome assembly FUFK01 (sample SAMEA51879418, study PRJEB19060) | metagenome | reverse complement strand
GAATAGGCGCTGCTGATTTTATGATTTCACTTATCACTGTGAACCNCCNCGATCTGTCTTNGCTTCNTTGCCNAGCCACAAAGCAAAACTCGCTGATAGACTAGAAACGACTATGCTAACGAATGTTGTTTGCTGCGTTGTCGCAGTAATTCCTAGACTCATGTACCAAAGACATACCTTCCAGGTCAGTACGATCTGACATAAGAATGCCAGCCTCGGAAGTAGTTTAAGTTCATCTAGATAACTAGCTGTTATTGCTACCATTTCGCTCCCTCGCCATGTGTAGTGCTATTGCCCTTTCGCGTGTAATGCAGAGAACGTAACCATTCTCATCGTAGAGAATGAATTTGTTTTTCCACTCACGTAAAATCAACGCTCTATTTTAATGCACACTACTTTAGAATTATTGTTTGTTACCAATACTTTGGCTGTTGACATTGAAGCTTTACATGCTTCTTCACTACTGTAACTGCCAACATGATAATGATTGAATGTTCCAGACACGAGCTGAAGCCATAACAAAACCCACATTACCATCGGCCCTGGTATAAACCGACACCGTAAATTATACCGACAAGCAATCCACATCCAACAAGCAAACAAACAGATGTTGCAGCTACTGTAATTAATTGCTCAATTGCTTCTTGTTTTTTATACAGTTGCTCTTTGCGTTGCTTGCGTATTTGCCCTTCAATCTTCTTTAATTCTTTAACGTAACTTGGCCCCCAATGTGCACTTAGAAAAGAATATAACTCTTCGCGCATATGGTCTGCTTTCGTTTTGGCCTCGAACACAGCTAATGCTTCTGCCTCTACAGAACCTGACATTTTTTTCCACCAGGGAATTTTATTTGTTTTATGTTTTTGTTCTAGGTGTGTAAGATCTGACATAGCAGATCCCCACTTTGCGAGCTGGCCTACACAGTCTTGCATTTCGCGTCCAGCGTTCACCGCTTTTTTAATATAACTCACAGCAGAAGAGGCTGCTGAAATAGCAGCTGTAACCGTAACAGGATCCATGTGAGTGTACCTTGTGAACTAGCCTAGAAAGTTCATGCGTAGTAGGAGCAACAAGCTTGCTCCAGTAATACAAATCAGTATCATTTCCAATCTGCGAATTCTTGCGTAGAGCTCTTTAATTGTAAGCTGCATCGTAGTCTTAATTTCAACAACTTCTTTTTCCATGCCATCGATGCGAGCATGGGCTTGGTTTAATGTACGTGTTCGCTTGTCCATTAACTAGGCTCCGTTGGAAATGTTACGTTGTATGGAAATCCATCTTGTTCTGGTATCTGACGCAGGTCACCACGATAATTGTACCAAGCAATAGGAACGTCTTGACCAAGTTCTTTAGCACGTATTGTAACCCAATCGCTTTTTGCAAGCAGCTCATCGCGCTTCGCTCTTACAGATGCAGCTGCTTGTGCATCGAGACTAGCTTGATACGCTGCTTCATGCTCTGCTTTGGTGGTAGTCGTTTTATTACCATCTTCATCTGTTTCAGTAGTATCAGNAAACATATCTCTTGCTACATACTTCTCAACCCANTTGCCNTTTGCNGTCTTGCTCAACACCATCTCTTGCACTGTATTGATATGCTGTTGTTGTAGCAGGAGCGCTTGGCAAAATTGGATCAATATTAAGTACATCACAAACATTGCTATCCCAAACTCGTGGCAGTGATATGTTGCGATTAGCTGCTCTTATCTCGCCTTGCGATAAAACCTCGCCTGTTTCTCTGTTTCTGAATTCACCCATTTTGATTGATCCTTTCTAAATAGGTTTGATGTTATGCTGCGATTGCATAAAAGATAAACTTTTGTCCGTTTGTATTCATNTTGTTATTATCACCAACAGCAATNAANCCNNNACTNTCAGGGTCAATGTAGTCAGCNNCNGTNTATTCGCCNCCAGAAGCATTTANTTGCAAAAGAGAATCGTTNCCAGAAACNATNCTTCGCCCATAATCGAACAGAAACCATGAGCCCGAACNAACTTGCTTCACGAGGACAAGCCTTACGCCATTGGAAAATCCACAGTCGATTGTCTGACTAGTTCCATTTCCAGTGTAAGAACCAAGTTTACTTATACCTGAGACGGACGCCCACATAAATGCGATATAGTGTAAACCACCAGAAACAGTATTATTTACAGATGTATCATTGCTTACTGTAAATGTCGTAGCGGTTGGACTTGTTACACGAGCATAAGCGCCTTCTCCTGCACTGCTTTCAAGAATTAAATTGTTATTTGTTGTTAAATCTTTGTGAAATACCATCCACTCGCCGTTATATGTATTTCTTAATTTTACCCAAATCATCTCTGGCGCAACACCTAAATTGTGCGTAATTTGCCTTCCGTTTACGCCATTGCCTTTCCATGTAGTCACATCAAAAAAGCCAGGTGCGCGCTTCCAGCCCCAAGCACTAAAAGCTGGACTTGCAGAAAATGGATCCCACGCCCCATCCATGTAATCCCAATTAAAAGCAGTGTTAGTACTCTGTGCACCACTTGAATTTAGTTTCAATTGATTTTGCCCTATCAGTCTCGCATTAGTTAACCAATCTTGAGTTGCTGTAACTTGCCGAGAAAAAAGAAAATCAGTAACAAAATCAAATTTAAAAGCTGGTTGATTTCCAGACGAAGCTTGTACTGTATCTACATCGAACACATCATCAACAGCCGTGGGCTGTGCAAGTGGGCCACGCCTAATTGCTACATAAATATAAGTTTTACCGTTGCCATTATTGTCATTAGAATTGTTAGACATCTGGAAGCCTGTTGAGTTTAGCCTAACACCTGATGAGCTACCATCGAAACTTGCTTCAGCATTAGATAATCTAGGTCTCACATAAGCCGCTTTTCCGTCTACTGTCCAATCTCTTATATTATCGACAACGTACCAATCCTCACCATGAGAACTGCATTTAAAAAGCAACCATTGAGGCTCAAACCCTAAATTAATAGTTGGCCCTTCGATCTGCCCATCCCCTGTATAAGTACCGCATTCGATAATATCTTGGTTAACATCAGGGCCAAACGTACCATCTGAATTATGGTGTGCAAAAAGGTAGGCAACGTATGAAGCACCACTTACACTATTGGTCAAACCAACTGTAAATTGTGTGCTTGTTGGCGCAGTATCATTCCAATAACTGCTATTTGAAAATGCTTCTGAATTTTGATTTAAATTTATAAACTTTGTAGCGCCAAGACTTCTGTGAAAAACAGACCAGTTCCCTGCATCATCTAATCTTTTGACTATAATCATTCCAGGCACTGAGCCAAGATTGTGGTTTATAGTTTGAGTGCCATTGTTTCCAGTATATTGAACGATGTCGAACCAATTTGTAGCCTTCCTCCATGTCCAAGAAACGTAGGTTTCATTAGATAAGTTTTGTCCATAACTATTATTATCTACAATAGTAAAGCCATTGTTATTAAAAGAAGTTATAGAGTTTGAGCTAGTAACTTCACCAGCAGCAGAATTAGAAAGAGTAAATTTAGTTTTACCTCTTTCAGTATCTACAAAAACATGATCGTTAATTGTTCCACCACTACTTCTTTTTTTTCTCCAAACAAGACCGCCTTCACCAGATAGGTCAATTCCATTTACTATNGCAGTGCCGTTAGACCCATCACCGAAATACGTAGTTGTGCTGAACACATCATCTACGTCAAGAACCGGGCCAGCAGCAGCAGCCCCTGCCGCTCCTTGCAGCGCCTGTATTATATTTCTAGTTGACATATTATGACCACGGCTTTCCTGTATTTGTAACTGGGGTTTTTAGTTTCTGTAATTCTTCAGTTACTCTTTGCTCAATAACAGATGTATTGATTTGAGATTTCGCCCAAGAAATACAGTTTGCTTCTGTTACCTTGTTATATGCAATGAAGGTATCTAAGCTAGGATCTGGATTGTGTTGTGTTACACCGCCGAGACCCCAGTTATTAGTTCCATCTGTGCCAGTACAATGCCAATTAATACTAACTATTCCCCCATCAGAAACATTACTTTCTACTGAAGAAACAGACCAAGTAAGTGCTATTGTCATAATGAACCCCTATTCTATGCTGCTGCGTCTATTACCCTTGCACCGTACCAATTAGTACCTGCATCAATTGTGGTAAAAACTAGTATATCTGTTTCTCCAGAAGCAGGTGTTTCTGGCGCAGTGCCCCCTGCCCATTTTACTTCGGTAGGATAATCTACTGTGTGAGAGCCACCAGCTGTCAGTTTAAGGACAAAACCTATTAGATAGCCTGTACCGATAGCTCCAACACTAAATGTAAAAGTCGTATTGCCAGATGTCGTTAAGCTAAAACTACTATGTGTGCTTGCAGTACACGTTGGTGTTGTGCCAGTGAGAGCGCTATTTAATGCAAATGTTTGTTGTAAATATGAGTATGCCAGAACAGAAGTGCCAAATGGATCTAAATAATAACTTGTACTTCCTGAATCAACAAAACGTGCAGCAACTACATCATTATTAAAAGTAGCCTTCCCAGCCTCAGACATATCAATGGTAAGCGCAGTAATACCTGACCCACCATCATCACCTTGAAAAATTATGTCTTTATCTTGAACAAGCGATTTGATTGTTAAATTGTCAGAGTCTAAACTGACGTGACCAATATTTGCAGAACCGTCTTTAAAAATAACTTCTTCACCAGCGGCATCTAAAATAATATCACCGCCAACATCTATCGTTAAATTACCAGAAGAAGTAATATTGTTTGAATTTACATCTAAGTTACCGCCTAACTGTGGCGTTGTATCTTCGACAACATTAGCAATTCCAGGCGATATACTTTGCCAACTACTACCACTGTAATATTTTAACACAGAGCTTGTCGTATTAAATGCTAAGTCACCAGCATCAAGGCTATCTGTTGGGTCAGAAGAAACGACCCTATATTGTGCAGCAAAACTACTGTATGAATTTGCTGCCGAAGTTGCACTAGAAGCAGCGGCTGTAGCCGACGATGCAGCGTTAGTTGCACTTGTTGCCGCTTCACCAGCCTTTGTTGATGCAGTACTTGCGCTTGATGCTGCGGCTGTAGCCGACGATGCAGCATTAGTTTCTGAAGTGCCAGCGTTTGTAGCAGATGATGCTGCGGCTGTAGCTGAATTTGCAGCCGCCGTAGCAGATGATGCAGCGTTAGTTTCACTTGTAGAAGCGTCTGAAGCTTTTGTTGTGGCTGTTGTTGCTGATGACGCTGCGGCTGTAGCTGAATTTGCAGCGTTAGTTTCTGACGTACCAGCATTTGTTGCTGATCCAGCAGAACTACCAGCAGACGAAGCCGCATTAGTTTCAGATGTCGCAGCGTTTGTAGCTGATGTTGCTGCTTCACTGGCTTTAGTCGTTGCAGTCGTAGCACTTGCTGCTGCTTCACTTGCTTTGGTTGTTGCAGTAGTCGCACTAGCGGCAGCGTTTGTAGCAGATGTTGTTGCACTTGCCGCATCGACTAATAAATCCCATTTTGCACTGTCGGTGTTTGTTGTGAGTGGCTGTGAACCGCTGGACGTATGCGCTGTGTTCGCTATGAAAATATTGTTTGTGCTTGTGTCTTTAACAATATCGCGTTGCACGTATGCTGTAGAAGCTCCCCAGTTACCTTTAAAAGTTCCTAGTTCTTGCGTGACAGAAAGATTGCCAGATCCATCAAAAGCAAACACTTTGTTAGCACGATCAGTTGCAGATACTGTAAACTCAGAACCAGTTAGTGTGTTTGTTCGTGATGCCTTGATAGCACGGCCTAATTCTTCTTCATGTTTTTGAGACATAAACGTAAGTTTATCTAACGCCTCTTCTAAGCTTTCTGCTGGAAAAGCTGTATTGGGTACTAAGTCTAAACCCTGTGTAAGCGGCTGTTCACGTATAATAACAACAGTAACGCCACTGGCTGGCGCAGATCCAAAGACAACATTACCACCACTGGCCTCGCCTACTCCACTAACTGTGTAATGCGTTGTTATTGTCTGGGTTGTTTCTGTTCCATCAGCAGCCCTAAGAATAACAGTTAGATCGCCTTGATCAAAGATCTTAAAGCTATATGCAAAAGTAGTAAGTGAACCATTAGCGGAATAACTTACTTTATTTGTGCTACTAGATACTGTCATCGTCTACCTTCCTTCTTGAGACGTTCTACTTGTTGATATGCTTTCTTTAGATCTTCGTTGCCTGGGACTTCCATCAGCACAAGAAAACCTCTATCTATAAACTGTTTATTAATGTTACGTAGCAGCGCCACTCTGTCTTTATCTTGTAAAGCTTTGTAACCTCTGCTTTGCGTGACCGCTGATAACGTCTGACGAAATGTTAGCTCTCCAAATCCACTGCGTCTTACTTTGATTTCGTTTTTAGCTAGCCGAATAAGATCTGACTGTGTGCCATAAGAAAGTGTAATATTGTTGTACTTTTCTGGATTTGTTAAAGGCCACTTATTGGTCATGTCATGTAACCGAATAAGTTCTTTTTCATAGTTTTCTAATTCATCGCCGTCTTTAATCCGTATGCCTGTGAGTGCACCAAAAATAGCAGCGCCAGGTTTGTTGGCAAAACTTACATCTTCCTCACCAACCACCTCACCAAACGTGTCATACCGTACTGCGTTGAAATCTCGCTCATCTCTAACAAAACTATCTTTAGCTTGGAATGAATTCATTTTGTCAAAAAACGCTTGTACGCCCCACCCTTTTTTTGGTGTGCCAACAAGATCATAATTTGGTGACCCATCAGTTTTTGCGTATTTAAAAACTTTGTTGCCATCAACAACATCAAATTGCTGAATTTCTTCTAGTGTGTAATATTCAAAATCTTCTCTAGGAGTTACAGGAGTAGGATCCGCAAGGCGCTGAAACATGCGTTGCAAAGACGATAATGGGTTTGGCAAACCAACAGGCGTTGCGCTTTCAGCATATGAGCGAGCGAGTTTAGCTGGATCAAAACCATTTAAAAATGACGTTACGTCTGCAATGCCTTGCAACATTGGCGCTTCTTTATAATACTCACCAACTGCAAGAGCTGCTGCATGTATGTAACTTTTTTGTAGCTCTGGATCTCTTGTTTTATTTGCACGTTGTACTGTGTCTGCAATAATAGCTAACAAACCACCTACTGGTTCGTATCCAGAATAACTTACATATCGTAGCGGCCCATTAGGTCTACCAAATACATCATACAGATCGTCAACGCCTTCGGGCCAGCCCTCACCCTTTAGTACAAAGCTGTAAGGTTGCCAGCCTGGTGGCAAAGCTTCACGCTGTGCTTCCGTTTCTGGCATACCACCAGTAAGCTTGCCATCCATAGCATATTGACCAACTTGCCACGTTGTAGCTGCACCCATTGTAAATCTACCAACAGCTAATTGCTGTTTTCTTGGGCCGTTATGACCTAACATATCAAATGCTGCTTTTGATACTGGCAACGGCACATACTCTAGTGTTCGCAAAAGTGCATTCGTTGGTGCTGTAACAAAAGGCACAATGAAACGTCCTACAAGCGTTTTTTGAAAAGCAGACATGGCTTTTCCGAAAGCGCCTAGATCACTTTGCAAGGTATCAAACTTTGCTTTTACATCGAGGTCATCAGCAACAGCACGAGGATCTAGCATCAGCATACCAGCTTCATCCATTGCCTCTTGTTTTGTCATGCCCTGACGTAGAGAATGTTGGTATCTTTTATTAAGTGCTGTGTAAAACTCACCACGCTGAGAAATTGTTTTTGTAAATTCATCGCCAGCAAGCAGCAAACGAAAAGGTATACGCATACTTTTTGACAAAGTATCTAACGATTTACCAAACATCGTGTCACTGTTTTTAAAAGATGGTTGATATTGATCGATATCTAATTTGTTTGCTCCAGCAGGTTGTTCTGTACGCCATGCTATCGAGGCAGCTTTCATAGCATCGCTCCAGGCATCACTCCAGCCTTTTACACGGAGCATCGCATCTTCTATGTAAATTTGATCTTCTGCTATTGGATAGGCCATTCCTAGCTGTTTACGCCCACCTCTAACAACTGCGCCAAACATGCCAGCAAATATTTCTGTTGGCAGTTGAAACAACATAAATGTAGCGTTAGAAAATATGTTTTTAAACTGTGTCGATGGCGCCGATAATAACCCTGCTAAAAATGCTTCATGCACCATCTGTTTGGTTTTTGCGTAATATCCAGCTTGCGCGAATTCATTAATACCTTTCATACCACCTTGTTTACCCACTCGTAACAATCGATCAGCCATTGCTTCTGTCACATCATCTTGACCGCTTTCTTTAAGTAAACGGTTAGCCTCTGCGCTAAACTGATCTGCATTGAGTTCACCGCTTACTTGAATTTGAAATGATTGCAGAGCTCGTGCTGCTTCTGTTTGTGCACCTTTTAGTTGCAACTGTATGCCGCTGTGGATCGCTAACTGCCTACGAAACTTTAGACGTACATCTGCACCAGCACCGTTTTTAATTTGTTTTGCTAGATCTTCTAGTCTTGTTGCACTACGCACTAAAAGTTCTCTTGCTGCTACAAACTCATCTGCTGTCAGGCCACCGTCACCGATACGCCTGGAAAGCAATCGATCTGTAAAACCGATTTCATCAGCTAAAATCATCATAGCGTCTTGCTTGGTTTTATTGTTTGGTATTTTGCCTCGTGTGCGAGCTACAGTTTCATCACCGTAAACCTCACCCACAGCCGTAATCATAGCTTTTACGTCATCTTCTGTATCAACGTAATCAAAGTTAAAATCACCGCCATCTTGCAATGATTTAATATTTTGTTGTTTTTGTGCAGTACGCAACAACACTTCGTCTGCTACGGTTTCATCAATAACACCAGTTTCTGGTTTGAACCCACGCTTGTCGGCTTGTAGAGCTCGCTGTGCTTGCTCGTTTACATTTATAGCTAAATCTTCAGCTGACTGTGATTGCTCACTCAGTGCGCTCTGTGCGTCCTTTAAAACATCTGTAGGTGCTTCTTCTCCAATGCCAAAAGTTGACATGCCTCTGTCTTTAAATTTTTCTACACCGTCTGCACTTAGTATCTGTGGTGCAAGCTCTCGTTTTGTTGCTGCTTCAGAATACAAACCAGGTTGATCAACTAAGCCACGCTCTTGCGGTGTTGGTACTCGCGGAGCAACTCCTACTGGAGATTGTTTTGTACCAGCGCTCGATTGTTTCGATACGCTTCCGTCAACACTATCTATAATATCTACAACTGGCGCGATAAGTTTAAAAAGATCTCCAAGCCCAGCAACTTGCACACCTTGCGCTGGATCCTTTGCAAACTCAGTAGGTGCACCAGCAGCATCGATCTGCGCTCTTTGTGTTTGCTCTTCAGCTAATTCATTTGGATTTACTGCCATGATGCCTCACGCAAAAAAGGCCGCTAAAGCGACCTATTAGTAGTTATAAATTAGTTTAGTTATTAGTTTTGCTTAACCTTGCCAGCTCCGCATCTTGTGCAGCTACTGCTTGGTCATAGTTTGTAAATTTTGGTACGTTAGTTGTACCACCGAAATAGTTGGAATCGTACACATAAAATACAACATCTGGTTCACCATTGTTAAAACCTTTAAAAGTATTTTTATCCCAATTATCTGGCGCAAACTTATCATTCCAGGGCAATCTTGCCACTGGTTTGAATCCAGCAGTTTCATATATCCCAGACAAAAATGTATCAAACGCATCAAGCTTTTTACCACCAGCTGCAATAGCAGCTTGCATCATAGAATATCCAACACTTCCTGTTTCGTTGCCTGATTGAAACACAGCGACAATGTCACCATCAGGTTTTATTGCAAAGCCACTTCCGTTTTCGGTTCTAAACAGTCTTGCACTTGCCAGCTCTTCTGGTGATTTTATTTCTACCTGTGCGCCAAACGTATGACCTGACATCGCGTTTGTCATATCTGCGTTGTATTGCGTAGCTGTTCTAGCAGCTTGCGTTTCATTTATTTTAGGTAATGAAATGCCAGCTGCATCATATATTTGCTGTGTTTGTTCGTTTGGATTTAGGACTAGAAGCCCATCTCCGTCAGACCCTTCTCCGCTTCCTCGCGTGTAAGGGCTGGATGCTTCGCCATCAATTTCTCTATTTCTGCGTTGCGATCGTACGGTACGTTTTGGGGCGCTGATGCTTCGGAAGTCTGTGAGCTCCGCATCTGTCGATTGCGCTCCAATTTGATTTTCATCGCTTGAGCGAACTCCTGATCGTAAGTCATTTCCTATTTTCTCCGCTGCTTCTGAAAAAGAACCTGGACGAGATAAAACGCCTAAGTCAGTAAATAGGTTTTGTTCGTAAAACCACAAGACCGCTTGAGCATCTTGTTCAGATAAACCTTTACTAGACAATTTGTCAACTAAACGAGCAGTAAACTCTTCCATGCGTCTACGCTCTAGCAAATTACGAGGCTGTGCTGCTACTGTACCATCTGCATTAAACATGTTTCCAAAATGTCTGTTGTATGACCGCGCAAACCAAACATCTTTAGTCGTGCCTTGATAGCCGTTAATGTTTAGCGAATAACGACCAGTTTTGTCACCCAGCACCATAGCACCCAGATGTATACTATCTTTACCACCGCCTAATCCAGCTGGGCCACTACTTAAACCAGCTGCCTTACGTATTTCAGTAAGCTCTTGTAAAGTATGAGGCGAAAGCCACCAATCTGCAAAACCTTCAAGACCTTTTGTTTCTACTAGATGTGCAATAACACGCATACCAGATGCTACAGATTTTTGTTTCATGCCCCACCCAGCACCTGATATACCTTCAGTTACAGCACCTTTTTGTGGTGGGTTTACTGGTACTTTACCAGTTTTTAAATACTGTAAAAATGCCGCTGTTGCTGCTCTTGTATTGTTACTAACTTTATTGCCGATAGACGTTGGCGCAGCAAGTGCAGACCATAGCACACGCATTGTTTCATTATCTTGCAAAACTTCAAGACCTGGTATTTTAGAAAGTGTCTCAAATGTTTTCTTTACGTCTGCATCGTACCAGCCTTTGCCACTAACAGCCTGATCTAGTTGATAAACGACTTCATCAGCAGCAGCGTTTAATGCTAAATCGAAATCTAAATCTTCATTTGGATCGAGTTGCCGCCCATATATATTTTTGTGGTTTTGCTCAAAATAACTAGCTAAATTTTCTATTTTTGGTTTGTTACCTTGTGATATTGATAATACTTGTTGTTTTGCATTTTCGTTTTCTGCGCCACCAGCTCGCGCATTTACATAAAAAGAACGTTTATTGTTTTGACCAATATTTCCAAAGTTGCTGCCAAGAGTAGGCATTTGACCAGGCTGGTTAAGTCGCTCACCAACATCAGCTAGACCAGCTCTTGTTTTTTCTATTACTTTTTTAAGTGGTTTACTTATGAGCTTACCAACACCAGTAGCTTCTGCTAATCCAGCGAGCACCAACAATGCGCCTAGACCTCTATCAGCACCACCAGTTGTACGCCCTTGCTTAAATAATCTTGCGCCCTCTTGAATGTCCATGATGCCAGCAGTAACAAAATCACCAACACCAATACCCAGCGAGTTAGGGCTACCGAAAAACATATCTGATAAAACGGTAGCTTCGTTTTTAAGACGTGGCATTTCCGCTTCTAGCTGTGTATTGATTTGATCTTCCGTTAAACCTTGTGCTCGTAATTCTTCTTCTAGACTACCTTCTGCCAAGCCTAACAAATATTCACTAAGCTGCACTTTGCCAGTTTCGCGCAAAGTAGGATCATACTCGCCCATAACAGATCCACCACTACGAATAACATTCTCTACTTCTTCTGTAGATAACGGCTCTGTGCGCGCCACCTGGTTAGGCATGTTATCTTGTGCAGTATTACCCATTACAGCATTGATAACGTCTGGCGTGTATCCAGCAGCTAACAGATCTTGTGCTGTAGGATTGCCAAGAGAATTAGCGTATGCTTTTGCATCCTCGATGCGTGTTTGCATCGATACAAATGGTGTTTCCTCAGTTTGCGCTATTGCGCCCATTGAGGGGCTAGTGCTCATTACGTTTGGTTGTGGCTCTGGATCTGGATAATACCGCTGATACTCTGGCGTTTCTCGTCCATATTCTTTGCCGTTAAGAAGAATAGATCCTGGTCTTGTAGCTTCTAAGTCTAAACTTTCTTCGCCTATTTTAACGTAACCACCGCTAGCCATTTGCGTCAGAATGTCATGCGTACCAGTTTCTGGATTGAACACGCTTTTTTTGTTTTTTGTACTCTGCGCATTTATACCAGATTTAATTATGTTTTCTGCTTCAATGTATTTTTCAACTTCATAATCAGTAAGATTATTTAATAAATCACTCATTAGAATAATCCTCTATTTGAAAAGGCAGAAATTATTCTTTGCCGAAAAACACCTAATTGATTATAAAGTTTTGTTTGACCAGCTGCATCTAAATTATCGTAATGTTTTTGGATGCTTTCTAGTGGATTTGTTTTATCTATTACAAAACCATTAAAAATATTTTGTGATGACCAATCATCAATATAATTATTATATTCAACACGCAGCGTTTCTGTATATATTACCATAAATTCATTCAGTGTTTTTTGTGCAAACTCGCGCATTTCTGAACGTGTCATAGGATTTCCCTCTGACTGTCTTTTGCTGCTTTCTAATATCAATTCTGCTGCTGCTGACTCATAGGCTGTTTTGGACGCTTGAGCTAAATTATCGTCTTTTCCAATTGCTTGTAATTCATTATATCGAAAGCTTAATTTTAATATTTGTTTTGCTTCATTTAACGCTTCATCGCTTTCAGCTTGTATCATCCTAAAAATATTGTTGTGTTGCTCAGATGTTATAAGGGATCTACTATTTGTTAATTCACTAATAGTTAGCTCACCAGATTCCGCGAGCGCAAATAGTCGGCTGTGTTCTGCTTTATTTTCTTGTCCTTGCTCTGCAAAGATAACATTTGTTTTTACTTCTATTTCTTTAGCCAGGTTGTCTTGTTGCTCTTTACTAAGCCAAAACTGACCTTTTGCGCCAAGAACATCATTTAGAAAATGTTTTACTTCTAAACCAGCAACATTACCGTTATTTTGAAGATCATCAAGAAATCGGTCTACAAACTTAGCTAGGTCTGACCGATTGAGTATTTGTGCCATAATTTCTTTTGTAACTGGCTCACCATTATGCACACCTAGAGCAAAGTTATATGCCTTTGTGTTTAGCCTATTTTGCGTTTCTAATATTTCATCTTCTATTTTTTCTTGAAAATTATAAAATTTTGTCGCGCTATCTAATGTCGAAGCCAATATACCATTTGCATCAGTTGTTGGTATTAGTTGTAGGATATTCAATACGTGCGCTGGTATATCATCACTAAATTCTGGTTCGTCTATTTTACCAGCTTTAACAAGTTGTATTTGTTCAAACGCTTCAATGATATCCATTGCTTTATTTAGATCACGCCCAGCATAGGCTGGCATTAAGTCTACTGCTATGCGTTTAAGTACATTGTCTGAAAGATTATCTTTAACTGCGCCTTCAACGCCGCCAAGCTCTATTGCTTTATCTGTGTTTTGTGTTTGATGAGCAAACTCTAACTCAAATGTTGTAGGATTTACGAAAGGATCAGCGTATTTTGCAATAAAGTCTTCCCATCCCTCGTTTACAGAAAGAACATGCATTCTTTCTATTTTATCATCAATCTGTCCTTTTAACTTAAACCGTAAAGGCAGTTCTGCTTGTGCAAAGGCTGTATCAAACGCAGCTAGTGCGTATTTATCCGTTCCTATTTTTGCACGTAATTTTCTTTTAATGTCGTTTGTTTCTTTATCCCAGCGACCAGTGCCATCCTGGTTAAAAATATCATACGGCTGATTATCATCTAAAAACGCATCTGATAGCTCCATCATCGCTTCTTTAGCGCCTATAATGGCCTCGTTCTTTCGTGCCTCTACTATTATTTTGCGTTGCGTTTGTGCATAGCTGGCTGCTTGCGAAAACAACTGCGCTTGCATGTTTCCTTTTGCTTGTGCTTGCTGAATAAACGGATTTGGATTTTTACGAGCCGTAAAGCTTTGACCAGGCGCTTGCGTAGTGATCTGCGTTTGTGATCGATAGGTAGGTATTCTCATGCTGCTATCCTATAACGTCAAACTTGTGCCAAGAGAGCCAGGACGAGGTTGTGGAGCTCCAAAGTTAGCCATACCTACTGGCGCTGATCTCAATGCCCCTTCGGTAAATAATCCAGCGCTCGATGCAGTATTTATCGCACCACTAAGACCAGCAATGATAGACGCATTGCCCTGCGCTCTGTACGCACCTGCAGTTGCGCCACCTTCCATTCTTGTAAGCTCCGCTGTCAGTTTAACGTTTTCTTTTGCGTCTTGGATTTTCATTTGCGTTACGCTGTCGTTAAATCTTTGCTTTGCCATTTCGTATTCAAACAGACGTGCATTTTGGCGCAATCTTCGCATTGGTGTGCCAGAGGCAATATCAATACCGTTTGCAGCATATCCAGTAATAACAGAGCCTTGCATTTCATCGAATTCAAACCGACTTTGTTTTTCTCGGACAAGTTGTGCAGCTTTGACAAGCTTTGCTTGACGGTCAAGAATATCGAGATCACGTTCAATAATATCAGCGTTGAAATTTGCTGCTTCTTGCGCTGCTTTTGCCGCTGCGTCTGATGCTTTTTTCTCAGCCGCTGCACCGCCAAGACCTAACACTATGTTAGTTATTGCTAATCCTGTTACTGGATCCATTGGTAACCTTTATTTATCAAAAGTGTTTAAACGTGGGTAGATTGCTAAGACTGTCATTGGCAGAGGTTGCGTTTGTCTTACAAAAATCTTTGCGTCATCATCATAGCCACCAGGAAACTCTATTTCTTTATCCCCAGTAAAAAGTGGCACAGCTGTATCCATAGACATGGAACTGTCTCTAAAAAATATTCTATCTAAGTTGTTTGAGTCGGGGCCGACTTCTATACCTACTGTTTCATCTAGGCGCAAAGTAACCGCATGAATGCGTTTAGGTTTGCCTTGAGACGTACCATCAACAGAACCAGCCTCTAGTCGTAATGTTTGCATTTGGCTGGTGTAACCAAAACCAACTGCTGCTGATGTAACATTTATGTCAAAAGCCACGCCAGAGCTCGAAACAGTTTTATCTGCGTGACTAGCACCATTTGCTAATACCGATACTGATTGACCTTCTAAGTGCTGTAAACCAGTTAATGAGCTGGTTGCACTGCCAGAGTAGCTCAATCCACTATCAACAAAAAATGCAGTTGTTGGCAACGACCCAAAGTCATACGTTTTCATAACTTCTATATAGCGTTTTGTTTGGCTGTTGATTGTACGTTTTACAATCATGTACAGCTCATCTTCTCCTGAGTCTGTCGGTAGTGATATAATGCTTTCAACCACCGCCTGACCAGAACTAAACGTACCGCCAATGACGTGCTTGTGCCACGCAACAACTTCTTCTTCTCGCCTATACGTTAAGCCCAGTAATGTACCATCTGATCGCAAAGCCCACACAATACTTTCTGGCTCTTGTTGATAGGCAAAAGCAGTCAGACCACCTTCGGTTAAGTGCTCTGCAAGTATTGTTATATCGGGCGCTGCATAACCAGCTGTATCAATCTCACCAGCGTATCTAAACTCTCTAACCTTGCGACCACCACGTTGTATAAACAATGTAAGATCTGCAACCTGCACTGGCTCATCATTTGTACAGCCATAGTTGCTATATTTGCGTATCACCGTTGTTGTCGATGTTACTGGCCCGCCGTTTGTAGTGCTTAAAACATATTCGCCACCAGACGTACCAATCACAAGTATTCGCGTTGCAGCCAGGTAGCGGATTGCATTTACCTTATTAGATGCAATTGTGTAAATTAATGCATCGTCTGCAGCATTACTTGATCCAACAGTAAAGTTTTCATAATCTGCTGATTTGCTAAAGAAAAGCGTTTGCGGATTATTACTGGTTGCTCCAAATACGAGCCTTTGTTCAAAAAATGTTACAACGGACGGATGATTAGCCGCACCATATAATGCTGGCACAGAAGGTTCTATTTTCTTTAACGTGCCACCAGACGTATAGGCTGTAAAACTTGTTGTGTTAATATCATTATTGTCTACATCTTGCAGAGTAAAAGTGTTTGTCGTTGCATTGGCTACGACAAAGTATTTATTATTAAGCTCTGTCATGCCTTCGATAGCTTCAACAAGCACTGGATCACCGTTGCTATACCCATGCGAGCTGCTTGTAATAACGCCTGGATTAGCTTGAGTAATACCAGTTATATTTTTTGCTGTTTGCGGCTCACCCAAAAACAGCGCATCTAATACCCACGCATTGTGATCTGTACGTCCTAGACTTCGTGCCTGATATGAAGGGTGTACAATGTACATGATATCAGCGCTTTGAGCAAAACGCAGATTAAAAAGATCCGCTGTTTGGTATGGCGTTGTAATCTCGTATATTTTATCTACAGTCACGCCAGTATCAAACGCAGTAAAGTTTGTTGTATCTATTGCTGCGCCAAATAAATCTGTAAGCGTAAACGTGTTTGTCGTTACATTTGCGATAAGATAGTTTCTTGACTTTAATTCTGTCATAGCGCCAGTGTTTGTTAAAAACACTTCATCGCCATTGCTAAGACCATGACCATTACTTGTAAGCACACCAGGATTTGCTTTTGTAATAGCTGTTACTGTTTTTGCGTTTGCTTCTAATACCTGCAACCCATTGCGTAAAACACGCATGTATTGATTGCCAAACTCTAGTGCGTATGTGTCAGCTGTTTTAAACTCAAAAGGTATGAGCCTTGTTTTAGCAGCGCTGTTTTTTACTTCTCCTAAAAACTCTGTACCAGGGCGTCTTGTTACACCGCCATGCGGTTGCACAATCATATTGGTTAAATCCGATAAACCCTCTCTGTATTTTTCTATATTTATTCGACCTTCTAGGCGTGGGGATATTTCCCCTGCTGTAAAGGTTGATAGAGCTGGAGCTGATCGCGCCATTTACAATCTCGCTTCGATAAATTCACTTGCCTCGATGCGTTGCGGTGCACCCTCAGTGCCATCAACAAATCGTGCTTCTTTGAGTTTTTGGTCATACAAACTTGCAGTGAGCTGAATAATAGAATTAGAGCCAGTAATTGCGTAGGCTATTTCCATTGCTAGTTTTGCCGCGAGTGTTTCTATCAGGTTTGCTTCGTACTGCTGTGGATCGGTCACACGCCCTACGTATTTAATTTTTGCCACACCCTCATCGGTTAACAACTTACGCCCCTCTATGACGAATACAGGGCCACCTGAGTTACTTGTCATATTGTCTTGGGGATAGCTTAGTGTGCCATTAGAAAACTCTAACACGCGCAAACAAAAAGGGTCTGTTGGCAATGCATATTGATTTGCGTAGCCAAACTCTGGGGCCGTGCTTTCTTTTGCCAATTCAGCTCTGCGTAATAAACAATTCCAGGGATGTGCTCTGAACACCGTATCACGCACTGACTCATATCGCTGATTTATAATTCGCGCTGGCTTACTGTTTTCATCGAGCGAGGTAATGTTTGTCGCTCCCAGCGTGTTTAACGCATAATTTGCAATATCAACTTCAGAAGTCATTTGTTTTCCTCACAAAAAAAAGGGGGCGCTTTCGCGCCCCTCTTCATTAATCAACCACGTATTTTATGGTCAGTTCGATAGTACCAGTGCCAGCAGCACCGCCCATCGTTACTGTTACAGTTACGCCATCCTCATTAGCGTCTAGTTCTGAGCCTGAGCCTAGAGCTAGAGTTGCAAGGATGTCTACCTTTTGCGCTGATGTTGATGCAGCAGCAGCTTTATAAGCAGCAGCCGCAGCAGAAACGTCAGTGCCATCTGCATTTTTGTATGCAGCGTGACCAACGCTTAATGTTGTTGATGATCCTAGTGCATCATGCGCTAGAGATCCTTCCAACAAACGTGCGCCATCTGGAAGAATAAACATTTCAATAACATCACCAGATGCTAATGAAGATGCTTCATACGTACCGTGAGCTACGCGAATACGACCGCCTAACTCGTTTGCTTTATTCATAGCAACAGGAGTTGCCCTGTTGTTAGTTCTTTGTGTCGAATAAACTGTTGCCATTTCTCAATCTCCTTATGATTCAGTGCAAGCAATTTCGACTACCTTCACCTCTTCCATGCGAGTAGCACCAAGAGTTTGACAGTAGTAGACTTGCGTTGCGTAGGATTTGTCGGCACGTTCATCGATCTTAGCCATAGGCTCTTTGCCCATTGCCATTTTCACACCATCTTGAGCAAAACAAATAACCTGGCGGTTACCGTTGCTGTCTGTAGTCAAGCGATTGCTTGTAATGAAATTAAATCCCATAAAAGAATTTATTTCACCTTGAGCCAACGCTTTTACAGTGTTGAAGTCAGATGACTTAACCTCTGTTGTGTTCAACAAATCAGATACTTGTTTTGGTGAAACAACGATTGTGCGCGGTATTGATGGATCTACAGATGCAGCATCCAGCGTTTCTTTTGCGCTCAATAGTTTTGCCACAGTCAGACCAGCTGACCCATGTGCAATTTTCTGACCAGCTGGTAGTGCAGTCGCTGTACCACCGTCTTTGCCAGTTTGCGCTGTACCTAGTGCCGCTGCAATGATCTCATCGTCCATGGCTCGACCCATCGCAGCAGCCGCAGCTCTGCCATAGGTTGATGTTGGATCGATAAGCAAACGAACTTTATCTTGCTCATCAATCAAATCTGCCCATTCATAGTCTGACATTGTAACCATTCTTCTGGTGTGTGGTACTTCAAGGACGGGAGTATCGGCATGGCGCGATGTTCTTTTTACCGCTGCTGATGATCCTACCTGATCAAAGAAAGCTTTCTCGCCATTCACGCTTTCCACATCTACTGCATCACGCAGCAGCGAGCCCATTTGCTGTGATAGCATCTGGATGTTCGCGGAAAACTGATTGACAAAAGCTGTAGTTATTTGGTTAGACATAAGTCTCTCCTTTACAGTTTCAGTTTCAATTTAGGATTGCTGCGCTTGGTTATCTCTTGCGAGGCCACGCTTACTGCTTGAGGCAGTCAGTCTGCATGTCACACATGCTTGGCGTGTGGGCCTTTCGGTTATCCACTATTCACGATGCAAGCTCAAAAAGCTCTTGGGCTTTTTTAACATATGCATCATGTTCTGGGTGATCCCTAACACCGTAGGGGCCATCTAGTCTGGTTACTTCTTTAAGTTCAGCTTTTGCTTGCTCTGGCGTCATAATAAGCTCAGTGGGCTCGCCTAAAAGACTATCCTCACCGATTTGCTCTGCCAACGTTACAAACATTCGCACAATGTCTGGATGATCGCCTAGCTTGCGACCATCTTGCAAAATAACGTCCTCAAATATTGCAAGCTTATCCTGACCAAGTAAATTTGTAGCAGCATTGTATGCCATTTTTGTTTTTTGGTCATACGCTTGACCGTATTCGCTTTTCAGCTCTTGAATAGCGCCGTTCACTGCTTCTTCAGTATATTTCTCATTTGTTTCAAACGCGCCTTGCGCTTGATTATTAAGATACTGCGCGATTGTCTGCGCTTGTCTTGGCGCTAGTCCAGCATCGAACATTGCTTGTTGCAAGGCTGATAAATCAGCATCATTTACATCAACATCAAACTGTAACTCATAATCGCTTGCATTTTGCGGTCTGCCAGTTTCAGCATAGAACTGCGTGTATTGCTCTGGTGTCCAGCTTTGTTGTGGCTTGCCAATGTTATCAGCTCCAATCATTGACCTTGCGTGTACGTAGCTTTTTGCCAGAGATGCAGCGTCCGTAAAATTTCGCAAACTGGGATTATCTCGTAAATCTTCTGGTAAACTTTCTAAAAAATTTGCTGGAGCTGCTGATGCAGCGTCCGATGCGACTTCTTGAGATCCAGTATCTTGGGTTGCCTCTTCGCTCATTCGGGTTCCTTCCCTTCGGTCAGCATACGGACAATCAGCAACACAGTTGCGCGCTGACCTTCATTAAATGCAGAATTATATGGATTGTCCGAATACGTGGTTGTCTCAAAGCCAAACCTGGCCTTGAGGTCACTTAATACTTTATCGCCATCCTCGGTGTTAAACGTCCGACGATAGGCGAGTTTTAACTCTTCTATTTCCTTCATTGCTGTGCAGCCGCTGCTGCTTGTGCTTTAACGAGAGGCGCAACTTTATTTGCTCTTTCTGCCTCTTGCATTACTGCTTGTTGTTGTTGCGCTGCAGCTCGCGCTTCAGATTGCTGGCGTCTTATTTCTTCAACCTCGCCACCACTACGAATAACACGCGCTGGTAGCCCAGCTGTTTCTACAAGATATTGCACCATCTTATCACCGTCTAGATAATCAGTAACAGGCGCTACTTCCGACACTTGCACAAGTATTTCAAAACCACGCAGCATCGCTTGTAAATCTGTAAGCTTTTGCGCCTTGGCAAGTGGTGAGACATATTCAATGTCTACTTCTTGACCTTGAAGCTCCTCAGGCGCTGGAGGGAGGAGGCCAGCCCTGAGAAGCAATGCAAAGGATCGAGAGATTAACGGCTGGAGCAATTCGGCTTGTAACCTACCCAACACAGGGCCAAGCAACCGCATTTTCTCTTCGTTTCTTTGCAACACTTCCGTAGCCGTCATATTGGCGCCCTGACCTAGTAACAGCTGATCTACATAGAACGCCTGACGTATTGCATTACGCCTTTGTTCTTCCATATTCAGACCAAGTGGGTTGTTTGCGCCTATATTCAGCGGCTCTAGTCGATCTCTTGTTCCAGAGCGGTAGAAATTCAAAGCTCCTGGTGATGTTCTTACTGGTGAGATAAAACCATCATCAGGAACCATGAGGGGTGGATCTAATTGTTTTTGGCTGGCTCGTATGGTGACTTCGCTCATTTTGTTAAGCATCTTAACATCTGGCAAGGCAGTCATTGCTGGAGAGCGCCCATACTGGCTAACTGAATCTTTTACAAAACGCGGAACCATAAAGGGAAAGTCATCAAAACCGCTTTCTGACAAGATAGCCAGCCCATCTGACAAATAGTATATTGATGCAATAGGCTTGTCTTTTGCAAAGCTACCCTTTGTTTCGCCGCGTGGGAAAACAGCATGAATCACATCATGTTCTGCGTATGGATCTTTTTCTACGTCTTTTTCTATTTTTTGCGGTAGTTTAGCGTCTGGAAACTGCATACTAATTGCACGAGCTGACATTTTAAACTTACGATAGATCGTATCTACGCGACCACTTGGATCTTCTGATATACATATTTCCGCAATATGTCGGCAAGCAAATCGTAAACCATCAGGGTTCATTTCCACATAAAATGCACCTGTGCCAAAAACCACCAGGTCATAATATAATTCATGTATTTCTTGCTGAAAGTTAGAGCGATTAAACGCTTGGTACATTTGATCTGTACACACTTCAAGCCATTCATTTGCCGCATCATCTCGTTGCAGTACTGGATTTCTATATCGCATAGAAAACCAAGGCGTACTTGGGCTTGTCAACATACCGTGCAAGCTCGATGCCAACAGCTCTACAGCATGTATTGCCGTGCCATCATAAATTAGCTCTGTGCGTTTATCGCCTTGCGTTCTGCGTTTGGTAATATCTGCTTTGCGTGGCAACATAAAATCAGCAAGTTCTTGCCAATGCTTTTCCCAATTGGATCGCTGGCTCTGGAGCGTTTTTAATCGCTTATCAAGCTGCGTAATAATAGGATTTACTTGTGCCATTATTTCATTCCATAACTGCCCATGATCGATGGACGTTTGACCTTAATACCTTCTAAAACCCTACCCTGCGAGCGCCCTGCTGATTTTTGCATCATACGCTCTAACGGATCTACAGTCGCATAGCCTGGTAGTTGTGCTGGTTGCACTGCATCACGCCCCATCAAACCAGCTATATTCTGAGGCTTTTTTTTATTCATAAGCATTTTAACCAGCCAACAATGAACGTCTGCGTCTTAATCTAGGATCGCCACCTTCACCATCGAATGCTGAACCAGTAAGCAAACCGCCTGGTCTTGTCAGTATCGATGCTCTACGACCCTTTGTGTACATGTCTATTGCGTTATCTTCTGCTGGGCCTACTGATATAGCAGAGTCTGCTTCCATCTGACCGCCTGTAGCAGTACCACTGCTTGCTGTTTGCACTGCCGTTGGAACAGACGTTAAGATACTTGTACCACTTGTAGCACCTTCCCCATCACCAGCTTCTTTTGCTGCTTTTGCTATTTCTTCAGCTGTAAGCTCAGTTGCTGGCCCTGTACCCGATGGGCCAGTAAAACTGCTTGTCGGTTGCTCAAGCTCACCAATTTTACCACCACCTAATGCAGCAGCCCCCGCTTGACCAACTTCAGCTAATGCATCATTTGCTGCTGCACCTGCTTCCGCTGGACTACCAGGTATTCCTGATCCTTCCCCTGCTGGCCCTGACCCTGGTGTTAAATCAAGACCCCCTAATGCTTCTTCTAAATCTGTCTTAACAATTTCTTCAGCGCCTTTTAGACCGTCACCATCATCATCGTCATCATCATCGTCACCATTAGTGCCGTCATCTCCATCATCATCTGATTTGTTTGCCGTTGCTACAGCATTTATTGCATCAAGATAATTGTTGATGTTTGCAGCTTCTGTCCCAGCATTGCCCATCTTGCTGCCAATAGTAATACCGCCCGATAACTCTAACGTGCTGGGTGTGTTTGGTTGTAAAAAACCACCGCCACCACGATTAATATCACTTGCATCATATGTTAGCTCTTCGCCTTTACCAGCCGCCGTAAATGCATCTTTTATTAAATTAAATTCATCTAATACAAGTTTTGTATTTTGTGATTTAGAACCACCACTTCTTTGATTAGACAAAATTGTTTCAGTGCCATCAGCATCTATTTTAACAATCCGCGCATTATTGTTGCCAGCTAACGCAACAAGGGAAGATCCATCATCAAATTCTAATTCTGCACGTTTACTAAAAGCCATTTATCTCTCCTTACGCCGCAAACGGATTATAACCGTTGTCAGCATCCATTTGAGCTGGACGTAGCCCATCCGACACAGCCCGAATACCCACCGCCAAATACCTAAAAGCATCCGCGCTATGCGAACTCCAATCATGTACAGGCGTGTTCCTAAAACTACGCAAACGCTCGTTATATGCCCGATGATACTGCCTAAGAGCCTCCAAACCAGGCTTGCACAACTCTGCATCAAACCAGCAACGAGGGAGTAACATTTTCGTAGCATGGATCCCATCCTCTAACGGTAATTTCGGAACAACTCTAAAATTAATACCCAGGTCATACGCAGCCTCTCGCCTACTTTTCCCAGTACTCAGCTCCCTTACCTCAATGTCATGCGGTGCATGATGCATCGAATATAAATATTCTTTCTGTTGCAGCACCTTCGCATAGTGCGGCAATCCCTCTCCCCTGTTTTCATAATAATCTATTACATGCACAGCTCGACCAACTTGCTGGACAAACCAGATCACCGTGCTATCGCCCACACCCAGATCCCAAAACGTTTCTACCCTAACAGATGGATCATACGGAACTGAACTGATGCGACCCTTCTCATGCAGCTCCTGTAACTCCTTGCCATAAACAGCACCAGGAACATTCGCTACCCAACTACATTCATACTCCTGGGCATACTGGTCAGGGCTCATCATGCTCGATGCGGCCTCTAACTCCTCATCATCCAGTATTCCTGTTTCACTCGCCTTATATAATGCCGTGTGCCAATCAGGTTGCCTTTCAGCAGCGTCATACAACTCATAAAACGCATTATGCCCTCTAGGCGTCCCAATAAACAACGCCCAACCCTTACGATCACTCAGCGCTGGCCTGATGATCTCAGG
>FUFK010718341.1_pt1 | contig 23902 bp, 24 predicted proteins | sample 1021851 | NCBI WGS metagenome assembly FUFK01 (sample SAMEA51879418, study PRJEB19060) | metagenome | reverse complement strand
CCTTCCATCAGTTGGTCTAATAGTTCTTTGTCGATGCTCATACGTGGGTCTCCTTATAGAGAAGTTACCACGCCAGAGCACAAAATTCAGGACAGTCCCTTGCAGCCAGAAACGCCCCGACGGCCCCCGCCTCGGTCGGGGTGAAAAATCCGCCGAAGATGCCGCCAAGGACGCCCAGAACCAGCACAGGAAAAGGCCAGACCGACCAGAGCAGACCCAGCAGTTTTTTACGATCAACCCGTTCAATGACAGCGGGTGCAAGCGCGGGCGTCAGCGTGGCACGCACGGTAATCATTGCCATATAGACAAACGCCGATAGCACGCCGGGAATGACACCTGCGATAAACAGCTGGCCGATCGATTGCTCGGTGAAGATGCCGTAAAGTACCATCAGGATCGATGGCGGAATAAGCGAGCCAAGCGTGCCCGACGCCGCGACAACACCTGTGGCCAGCGACGGATGGTACTTCGCTTTCAGCATCTCGGGCACGGCAATCTTTGACATCGCTGCGGTCGTCGCGATCGACGAACCCGAGGCCGCGGCGAAAAGGCCACACGCCCCGACGCTCGCAGAAGCAAGCCCGCCCGGCACTCGCGCCAACAAGACGCGTAGCAGATCAAACGCGCCCGCAGTCAGGCCGGTATTGGCCGCGATAAAGCCCATAAACAGAAACATCGGGATCGCCGTCAGCGACCAATCCCCGATCAAGTTGAAAGGCATCGCACTCACGATCCCAAGTGCGGCTTGCAGGTTGAACATCACAGTAATGCCGACAAAGGACACCGCCATAAGCGCCGTGCCAATGGACATCCGGAAGGCCAACAAACCAAACAAGGCTCCTACGCCGATCCAACCGATCAAAAGGTTACTCATGACATGTTTCCATCTAGCTGCGATTGCGTCACAGGCTGTCCGCTCACCACAAGGACGGCGCGTATAAAAGCAGCGAGACTGGCAAGGCCAAAACCGAACGGCAAAACCATCCGTGACGGCCAGACGATGACCTCGCGTCCGCCCATGACCACTTCGCCCACACGCAGCGCCCGCACCGCATCAAGACCTGTTCGCCACGCCATAACGGCAAGGATCGCCGCGGCGGCTATGCAGCTTAGGAACAAGGCCAACTTCTGAAGCCAGTTCGGAAAGTGATTGAACAATAGATCAACCGATATCTGCTGGTCCTGCATCTCGACAAACGCCATCGGCAGCATGACCAGCGCAACCATATAATAGTAGGAAGACATTTCGACCGTGCCTTGGATCGGCGCATTCCACACCAGCTTTGCAACGACATCAGCTACGATGTTCAGCATCATCGCAATGACGCCGAAACCACCTACGTACATCAGCCAAGAGCACAGTCTGTTGAAAAACTTCAGCATCGGGCCTCCTCCCCATACCAAGACGGGATGTGTACCCGTAATTCCGATTTAACCTCCTCTCTCGAGGTTCAGTTGACAAATAGCGATGGCTGATCGAGTGATAGCGAAACGCGATCACCATGGAGCATGTGAATGCACGACAGCAGGAAACCCACCCGCTTAGACCTTCGTCATCTGCGGTACGCCTTGGCCGTCGCAGATGCGCAAGGGTTCAGAGCGGCGGCTGAACTGCTCAATATCGCGCAACCGGCCATTTCGAAAGCGGTGAAAGACACCGAGGTTGATCTTGGTTTTCGGATTTTCGATCGCAGTGGGCCGCGTGTGGTGCCTACGCCCGAGGGGGTAGTCTTTCTTGATGACGCGCGCCAGACGGTGGCGCAGTTCGAGCGGACGATCCGGGCATCAAGAAAGAATGCAGCGGGTGCGCGTGGGCATATCATCGTCGGATACTCCGCACTCGCAGCTTCACGCCAAATTTCCGAAGCACTAGACGCTTTTCATCGTAGTATCCCTGGGGTGCAGGTCGAGATGCATGTGATGTCTACCGATAACATGTTGAAAAGCTTAAAATCTGGTGGGATCGACCTTGGATTTTTGCTGTCCCATCCTACGGTAGCTGCTCCCGGGATTGACCAGATGCCGGTCTGGAGCTCGTCCATCGGTATCGTCACACCTGCCGGAGAGGCACCCGCACGGGTCAAGGACTTGGACGGCGTGCCTTTTGTTATGGGCCTGCGCGAGAACTGGCGATCTTGGCGCGCGCTTCTCGACAACGCTTGTGATCAGGCCAACCTTAGCCCGGTAGTTGTCGATGAGGCTTGGGACGTTCAGGTGATATTGCAACGCGTGGCCGAGCGCCGCGGGGTTACGTTTTTCCCTATGAGCATGGCCGACAGTCTTCCCGCCGCACTGGAACTTTCACTGATTGACGAGCTGGACGCAGAAGCAACGATCTCTATGGCCTGGAGCACCAAAGCCGATACCGGTCTTCTGCGCCAGTTTCGCAACCACTTTCCTCAACTCGGCTGATCACGTCCAGCTATCGGACGATACCGCAAGTCTATTTGCTTCGCGCGGTGATAGCGCGATTGTATGCAAATATGAAACAGACCCCGATTTATCCCTTCGATTTGCCCGAGGCGCAGCCCTTCCTTCTCGAAGGCAGCGATATCGGCTTTCTCTTTTTTCACGGCTTTACGAGCACCCCCCAAAGCGTACGCGAAGTCGCGCATCACGTACATTCGCTGAGCGGTGCTACTGTGCATTGCCCGCTGTTGGTCGGCCATGGCAAGACCCCTAGCGCCCTGGCTCAGACGGGTCATCGCGATTGGGTGGCATCCGCAGAAGCCGCGCTGGAAACCCTGGCGTCCCGATGTGATCGCATCATTGTGGGTGGGCTTTCTTTGGGGGCCACTTTATCGCTCAACCTCGCTGCGCGGATGCCAAGTAAAATACATGGCGTCGTCAGCATCAATGGATCGACCGGTCTCTATCGGCCCGAGGTCGTCGCACCGCTTTATGACACCGACGGGCAGGATGCCGTTGCGGGAATTGGATCGGATATCGCCGAGCCGGGGATGTCTGAAATATGCTATGGTCAAATCCCGCGAGAAACGCTGAAAGAGCGTTTTCTGCTCACGAACACAACCGGCGCTTTGCTGCCGCTTATCCAACAGCCAGTGCTCATCCTGCAATCGCGACAGGACCATGTCGTGGATCCCGATAATGGTCATCGCATTGCGACGTTGGTGGGATCGGCCGATATTCAACTTCGCTGGTTAGAGCGCTCATATCATGTCGCAACATTGGATTATGATCGTGCCCTGATCGCGACGAGGATCGCTGATTTCCTGACTTTGTCATCAAGGTAGATCGTGCAATGACTGTCGGCCCCCGTAGTGCGGCAATTATGACTGGGTTTTAATGCCTAGCTCAAAACGGTTCTGTTGCATTATTTGTAAATTTCAGATGCTCGGCGTTGGATTTGAGATTGTGCGGCTTCATCGAACAAGTTAGCAACGAATTCGGTTTCGTTGTGAACGCCGGTTTCGTTGTTTGCAAAATGTCCCTTCTTGATGGCTCTGAGTGTTTCAATTCCTTTTAATGTGTTTTTGGCCGCGCTTAGACTTCGAAAACCCCGTTTGGGCCTGAGAAGTTGTTTCAACGCGCCGTGATCACCCTCAATTCGGTTGTTCAAATGCTTGCGATCGACGTGCCGGATAGCGTCTTCAGACCCGCAACCGCGGTTCATTTCAGCAGTAACCTTAGCATAGCTTTTGTAACCGCTCGATTGATGCCGCCTGCCTGATTTCCGCGCTATGGACCTGTCGCGGATTTGTTCCGCTCCTTTGACTTGGTATTTTGCCTCAAAGGAGAAACGAAATGGCATCACCACAACGAACTCCAGAATTCCGCGCAGAAGCGGTTCGCATAGCTTTAACCAGCGGTCTGTCGCGCAAACAAGTTGCGGCTGATCTTGGCGTTGGCTTTTCTACACTGAGTCGCTGGTTACAGCACGATCAGCGCTGCCCTGAAAAGCCAACCGTGCAATCTGATATAGAACGTGAACTGGCTGACCTTCGCAAAGAAAACCGTCTGCTGCGCGAGGAGAGGGAAGTGTTAAAAAAAGCCACCCAGTTCTTTGCGGAGCGAAGCAAATGAGGTTTGCGTTCATTGCAAAGTATAAGGACATGCTGTCGGTCAATCGGCTGTGCCAAATCATGGATGTTAGCCCGCGTGGCTATCGCGCCTTTTGCTCCAGGCCATTGAGCGCCAGCCAGCGTAAAGACTTGGTTGTGTTGGCACATATCAGGGAACAGTTTGCCTTATCTCTGGGTAGTTATGGTCGCCCCAGAATGACAGAAGAACTGAAGGAGACCGGCGTCGACGTGGGTCACCGTCGTGTTGGTCGGATCATGCGTGAGAACAGCATCTGCGTTGAAAGGTCAAAGAAATACAAGGTGACCACAGACAGCAACCACAAGTTCAATATCGCGCCAAACCTGCTGGATCGCGACTTCAACGCTGATAAGCCAAACCAGAAATGGGCGGGCGACATCAGCTACATTTGGACGCGCGAGGGCTGGCTGTATCTGGCGGTTATCTTGGATTTGCATTCCCGGCGTGTGATCGGCTGGGCTGTTAGCAATCGTATGAAGCGTGATCTGGCAATCCGAGCATTGGAAATGGCAATCAATCTACGCAAACCGCCTAAAGATTATATCCATCATACGGATCGCGGGTCGCAATATTGCTCGCATGACTACCAGAAGGCCCTACGCAAGCACGAGTTTAAGGTGTCCATGTCTGGGAAAGGGAATTGCTTTGACAATGCTGCCGTCGAAACGTTCTTCAAAACCATCAAAGCAGAACTCATTTGGCGACAATCCTGGCCAACCAGACGCGCTGCTGAACTGGCAATCTTCAACTATATAAATGGATTCTATAACCCACGAAGAAAACACTCAGCACTCGGCTGGAAAAGCCCCTTGGCTTTTGAACGAAAGGCCGCATAAATGAGTTGCAGGAGCGGCACGAAAGGGTGACAGGTCCATGTCGGGTTCCGATGAAGAGCATACGAGTTATATTGCCAGCGTTGAAGACCTCTTAGTTCCATCTGTGCTCACATCCGTTGAATTGAAATGGTTCGCTTACGATGATGGCTTTGTTCCTTCCAATAACTCCTTAGTTTGCAAGATAAAGCTCGGAGTAGTAGTGCTAAATATGACCTTTTACCCTGCCACCGCTGAAGAAACGCCTGACGCGTGGATATGTTTTGTGTCTACTGAAAGCGCGATCTCGTCACCAATGGTAGGGGAACGCGAGCTGATCCATTGATCAAGAATTCTTTAGCAATTTGATATCTCTTGTTGATGGCGCGCGCTAGCGATGGGAATAGTAAATATGAGAGACTGGCCAGTTAATGCGGTGCAAACGGGCTTTCTAAAACTCTGTAGCGTGGCACTCAATCAAATGATTTTGATCAGCATGGCGATCCGGGAAAGACATGCAGCTCAGTCGACAAACGTCACCGGGCGTTCCCACTGGATCAGGACCGTACATCCATCCTCGGACCAGACCTCATGTTCGCTTCCCGTCGGGTTCAGCACGACATCTCCCGCCCAATACCGCCCATGGTCATCGCTTTGGCTGCCGGACAGGACGATGATCACCTCTAACCCTTGATGGCGGTGGCGGGGAACAGAGGCGCCGGGGGCGTAGCGCAGCAGGGCGACGTCCGGGCCACCTCGGCTGAGGTGGCAAATCTCGACGCCGTCACGGAAGGGCTCGAACGTCATGTCTTGCCAACCGTCGGGCACGAGCCCCCGAAACACGTTTGGTGATGGCAGACCCTCAGCCATTGAGCGCTCCTAGAATTGTATCCGTATCGGTTGCCCAGCCGACGATGCCCCCTTGGGCGACGATCATCTCTATCGCGGCAGCTTTGAAGGTTGGAAAATAGCTTTCGGTGGCATCGGTGGCCAAGAGGCATTCAAACCCGCGATCATTGGCCTCGCGCATCGTGGTTTGAACGCAAACCTCGGTCGTGACTCCTGCGCAGACAAGTTGGGTGATCCCCCGTGCGGCAAGCTGGTCGCCGAAGTCTGTGGCGTAGAAGGCACCTTTGCCGGGTTTGTCGATTACGGGCTCGTCCGGCAGCGGGGTCAGCGCGGGGATGATCTCGCATCCGGGCGCGCCTTTGATCAACACACGGCCCATGGGCCCCGCGTCCCCAATACGTAGCGCAGGCGCACCGCGTAGACGTTTGGCGGGCGGGCAATCGGACAAGTCGGGACGGTGTGCTTCGCGGGTGTGGAAGATCGGCAAGCCAGCGGCGCGAAAGCCTGCAAGCAGCCGCGCAACCGTGGGCACGATTGCCTGCAGCGCGCGGACATCGTTGCCAAGGCTTGCACCAAAGCCGCCCGGCTCGACGAAATCGCGCTGCATGTCGATAATGATCAGCGCAACCCGATCACGTGCAAGCGGAAAATCGAAAGGTCGGGCGGGGATCTGTGTCATGCGGTATGCCCTGCCATATGCTGCCCGATCTCTGTCAGATCCGCCGCGGCGGCGGTGGTTTCAAAGGCAATGCGCCCTTCTGACATAACCAAAATGCGGTCAGAAAGCTCCATGATCTCGTCAAGATCCTCGCTGATCAGCAGCACTGCCGTACCGTTGTTGCGGGCTTCGATGATGCGGTCGCGAATGGCGGAGACCGCACCAAAATCCAGCCCGAAACAGGGGTTGGAGATGATCAGCGCATTCACCTCGCCGGTCAGCTCGCGCCCCAGAACAGCCCGCTGCACGTTCCCGCCGGAAAGCGAGGCGATACGGGCATCGGGCGAGGTTGTCTTGACGTTGAAATCGGCAATCAACCGATCGGCATTGCGCGCCATATCTTTGCGATTGCACCAGAAGGCCGGCCGGCCGTTGCGGTCGACGTCGAACATCTTGAAAGCAAGATTATCGGCGACGCTCATCTTGGGGGCGCAGGCGTTGCGCAGAGGTTCTTCGGGCAGGTAGCGGATTTTATGCTGCCGCGCCTCCGCCCGTGTGGCGGTGTAGGGGGTGCCGTTTGCCCGTATCTCTCCAGCTTGGAGACGACGCTGTCCTGTCAGGATTTCCATCAGCTCCATCTGGCCGTTACCCGAGATGCCAGCGATGCCCAGAACCTCGCCGGAATGCAGGGTCACGTCGTCGATCTGGATGCTGTTCAACCCGCTACGGTCTTGTGCCCGAATGCCGTTTAGGTGCAGCACAGGTTTGCGTGCCGTATCAACGCGAACACGCGGATTGTGAACAGGCGCTTTGCCCATCATGGCCGCACTCATGTCTTCCACGCTCATCTCGGACACTGCGCCACCGGCGACGTATTTACCGTGGCGCAAGATCGTGACGTGATCGGCAAATGCCGTCACCTCGCGGAACTTGTGCGAGATCATGAGCACAGTCAGCGCGCCCGCGTCCGTCATAGCGCGGATATGGCCCAGAACCTCATCTGCCTCGGCGGGGGTCAGCACGGATGTCGGCTCGTCTAGGATCAGAAAGCGGTTGCCAAGGTAGAGCTGTTTGATGATCTCGAGCTTTTGCTTTTCGCCTGCGGCAAGCTGGCTGACCGGACGGTCGAGCGGTACATTGAACGGCATCGTCGCCATGAAGGACCGAAGCGACTGATGTTCTTGTGCCCAGTCGATAACGCTTGGGGTGTCGGTGCGGCTGATCACCAGGTTTTCGGCACCGGTCAGCGCGGGCACGAGCGTGAAATGCTGGTAGACCATTCCCAGCCCCAGCGATTGCGCGACCTTCGGATCGGTCATGAAGGCCTGCGCCCCATCCACGATCATCTCGCCATGTGTCGCGCGGTTAAACCCCATGAGGCATTTCACCAGTGTCGATTTACCGGCACCGTTTTCGCCCAACAACACATGGAAGCTGCCCGCCGGTATTTTGAGAGAGACATCATCGAGCGCTGTGAAATCGCCAAAGCGCATGGTCATGCCGACGGCTTCGACGCTAATGGCCCCGCCTGAGGTATGCGTGGCGGCTGTCATGCCGGTAGCCCCGCAATCAGATCAGCGCTGGTGGTCACGGCCCCAAAGACGCCGCCCTGCATTGTGACCATCTTGATCGCCGCAGCATGGTTTGCGGGGTCGGTGGCACCGCAGCAATCCTCGACGACCACACATTCGAACCCGCGATCATTCGCCTCTCTCATGGTGGTGGAAACGCAAACATCGGTTGTGATACCGGTGAGGATCAGATTTTCGATCTGCCTTGTGCGCAGGATCAGCTCCAGATCAGTGGCATAGAAGCTGCCCTTGCCGGGTTTGTCGATGATTGTCTCTCCCTCCAGCGGGGCGAGCTCTGGGATGATGTCCCACCCCGCCTCGCCGCGGATCAGGATCTTGCCGCAGGGGCCGCTGTCGCCGATCCCTGCCCCGATCTGCTGACTGCGCCAGCGCTTGTTCGCGGGCAGATCCGCCATATCGGGGCGATGCCCTTCGCGGGTGTGGATGATGTGGTAGCCCTTGGCCCGCATGTCCGCCAGCAGCGACTTGATTGGCGCAATAGGTGCTTCGGTCAGCGACAGGTCATAGCCCATGTGATCGACATACCCGCCGACCCCGCAGAAATCGGTCTGCATATCGATAATCACCAGCGCCGTATTCTCGGGGTGCAGATCGCCGTTATAGGGCCAGACGTAGGGGTGGCTTTGAACGGTGGTCACGTCTGCGGCTCCTGCTCGTTGAATCTACGGTTGGGCAGCGGGAAGCCACAGCTTGTGCCGTCAGTGACCTTGACCTCATCCTCCCATGGCAGGCGATAGGCCCCCTTCGCGAGATCGGTCATATAGGTATAGGGGCAATCCTGCGCGCCCCCCTTCACGGCAACATATCCGCGATGCCCGAACTGATAGGGGTTGTTTTCCACGCCCCAGCCAACGCGCGCCTCGCGGACGATATCGGGGCGGACCTCGGCGGTAATGATCTCGTCCACGCGTCCGGTTTTGCCATGCGCGATGACGGTGCCTTCGTGGTCGATGATCATTGCCTCGCCCATGCTGTCGAACGTCCCGTCAGAGCCGCACATACACACATTCGCGGTGATCATCAGGTTACAGAAGCTGTTGGACTGATTGGTAAACCGCCACGCCTCGCGCATCGGGGCGGTATAGCCCGCGGTGCGGATCATGATCTCGGCCCCTTTGTACGCCGCTTCACGGGACATTTCGGGGAACATCCCGTCGTGGCAGATGATCAGCCCGATCTTGGCCCCTTTGGGACCGGTACAGACCGGAATGCCGCCATTCCCCGGCTCCCACGGTTCTACGGGGACCCAAGGATGCATTTTCCGATAGTACAGCTGGACCTCGCCCTGCGGGTCGATGATCAGGCCCGTATTATAAGGGTAGCCGCCGGGGTTCAGCTCCATAATCGAAAAGCAGCCCCAGATGTCATTGTCGACGCAGGCCTGCTTGAGCGCCGCGACTTCGGGCCCATCCATCGTACACATGATCTCGGGATCAGTGTTCATCGACAGGCCATGCAACATGTATTCAGGGAATACCACGAGATCCATCGTCGCCATATTGCGGCGCGCCTTGCCCACCAGATCAACCACACGGGCGGTTTGTGCTGTTAGCTCGGCTTTGGTCGCGACAGTCGGCAATTGCAACTGAACCATGCCAATCACAACACCTTGGTCAGATTTGTTCAGTCCACCTAAACCATTCATAATCTCTATCCTTATTTCGTCAGTGTCAGCGCAAGCGGTGCGCCTTGTACCGCGCGATCGGGCGCGCTGGTGAGAATCAAAAGGCCCAGTGTCAGGGCATAGGGTGCCGCACCAAAAAGGTAATAGCCTTCGGTGATGCCCACCGATTGCAAGGCCGGGCCAAGTGCGCCCGCCCCGCCAAAGAGCAATGCCGCCCAAAAGCAGTTGATCGGGTTCCATCGGGCAAAGATCACCAGCGCAATGGCCATCAGGCCTTGGCCCGAAGAAATGCCTTCCGTCCAGCTGCCGGGATAGTAAAGCGACAGATAGGCACCGCCGACGCCTGCCAACGCCCCGCCTGCGCCGGTTGCCAGCAGCCGGATGCGATCGGGGTTTAATCCCATGGCACGTGCCGCGTCGGTACTGTCCCCGACAACGCGCAAGCGCAGCCCCATGCGGGTGGTACGCAGCATCCATGCAATGGCAAGCGCCAGCAGCCCGCCGACGATGAACAACACATTTACCTCGAGTGCCGCCCGAAGCTGCGGGATATCCGACCACCAGCCCAAGCTGATTGCAGGCAGATCAGGTGCCTGCGGCTGGATGTAGGGTTTGCCGCAAAAGAAGGCGAGCCCCATGCCAAGCAGCATCATCGCGATCCCGACAGCAATGTCGTTCACCCCTTTGAACTTGCAGATCCACCCGTGCAACAACCCAAAGCAGGCCCCCGCCGCAGCCGCCGCCAAAACGCCGACAAACGCACTGTTGGTCTCGTAAGCAACGGCGTAGCCGCTCATTGCGCCGAAGACCAATGTCCCTTCCAAGCCAAGGTTGAACCGGCCGGAACGTTCGGTCAGCAGTTCCCCCAGCGAGACAAATATGAACGGAGTCGAGACGCGGATGGCACCGCCCAGTATGGCGATGAGAACGCCCCAAAGGCCGACATCTACCTGTTCCATCAGCGTTTCTCCCAATATGCAGCGGTAAAGATTGGCACCCGCCCGTACAGCGCCTCGCTCAGCAGGATCACCAGGAACACGATGCCTTCAAAGACAAGGATCGTCGCATCGGGCAGCTCCATACGTCGCTGAATCAACCCGCTAGAGGCTTCGAACCCGCCGAACAGAACCGCAACCGGCAGGATCGCCAAAGGGTTATGCCGTGCGAGAAAGGCGATCAGGATGCCGGTATAGCCATAGCTCGCGATCAGCGAAGCGTTTGCAGAGCCATGCACCGCCGCCACTTCGAAATAGCCCGCCAGCCCTGCAAAGGCACCGCCAAGTGCGGTAAAGCCGATCACCAGACGCCCGACGGGTAGCCCTTGCACCTGCGCGGCACGCACATTGTCACCCGCAATACGCGCGGCAAACCCCAGCGTTGTGCGTTCGATCAAGACCCATGCAAAGAGGCAGGCAAGCACGCCCGCAAGAATGCCCCAATGCGACGGCAGAAACGGCATATCCCCGACGCGCAAACTCTCTGTCAGTGGCACGGTGGAGGGTTTGTTGAGCGATGCCGGATCGCGGAACGGCCCCTCGACAAAGTGGTTCAACAGCGCAATCGCGATATAGGCCATCAACAAGGATGCAATTGTTTCGTTCACGCCCCGTTTGATCCGCAGCGCGCCCACGGCACCGATCCAGACACCGCCGACGATAATCGCGGCAATCGCCATTGTGACCATGCCAAAAGCGGCGGGCATCCCCGCAACGACGGTGCCTGCAACGGCAGCGGCAAGACCGCCCAGGACAATCGCACCTTCGCCGCCGATAACCACAAGCCCCAGCCGCGCGGGAAGTGCGACGCACAGTGCCGCCAGCACCAGAGGTGCCACGCGCGACAGCGTGTTCTGCCACGAGAAAGCAGACGAGAATCCCGCCTTCCAGACCAGCTGGTAAAACGCGACCGGGGATTTCCCGACCATCAGCAAAAAGACACTAAATAACGCGAAACCGGCCAGCAAAGCACAGATCGGGATCACCACAGCCTCGGCCCGCGGCGCGATCCCGATAAAGGACCGCGCCGCAGTGGCCGCGGGCTTTTCAGCTTGAGCAACCAACGTCATCTTAGCTTGTGGACCCGATCACGCCTTCGACAAGGTAGTCCATGCTCTCGATCGCGACATCGGTTTCGACAAAGGATTCCCCTTCGGCGGCGATCACATTGCCTTTGTTGTCCTTCAGCGGCCCTTTGATCGCGGCAAAGCCGCCTGCCTCGATCTCTGCTTTCGTGGCTTCAAACTGTGCACGCGCCGCATCGCTGACCGCGGGGCCGAGGGGGCTCATCTTGATGAAGCCATCCGCCAGCCCGCCGCGCACGAAGTTCGGGATCGGTTCCCCTGCCAAGGTCTTGGCCACCATGTCGGTATATACATTGGCCCAGTTCCATTCAGCCCCTGTCAGGTATTTGTCCCCTGCAATCGGCGTCTGGTCGGCGTGGTAACCGCAAACAAAAATGTCGCGCGAAACAGCAGTTTCACAGATCACCTTCGGCCCATCGACGTGGCAGGTGACTACATCGCACCCTTGGTCTGCCAAGGCATTGGTCGCTTCGGCTTCTTTTACGGCAAGCGACCATTCACCGGTAAAGATCACCTGACAGACGATCGTGGGATCAACCGAACGCGCACCCAATAGGAAGGAGTTGATATTGTTGAGCACCTGAGGGATCGGCTTGGCCGCGACGAAACCGATCTTTTTGCTCTTGGTTGCATGACCTGCGGCAACGCCGTTCAGATACTGCCCCATGCCGATATAGCCAAAGTAGGACCCGGCGTTCGACGGGTCACTTTCTGACCACAGGCCCCCGCAATGTTGAAAGCGCACGTCAGGATGTTTCGGCGCTGTCTCAAGCACATGAGGTTTGTAGTAGCCAAAGGACGTGGGGAAGATCAGCTTGGCCCCGTCAAAATTGATCATCGATTCCATGGAGTTCTGCACGTCCTGGCTTTCGGGGACGTTCTCTTCTTCCAGCACGACCACGCCAGACATCGCCTTGACCGCCTCTGCCCCTTCGGCATGCGCCTGGTTATAGCCGAAATCGTCTTTCGGCCCGACGTAGATGAACCCCACGGTCAAAGGGTCAGCCGCCATCGCGGGGCGGGCCAGACCGCCGATTGCGGCGGTGCCCAACAAAGCGGCGGAAGTACCAAGGAAACCACGGCGGTTCAGGAACGGTGCATGTGTCATTCAAATCTCCAATGATGGTGCGCCGCCCTGGGAGGAGAGAGCGCATCTGATGTGATTCAATGACTACAAAATCTAAGTGGTGTTTACGTCTGCTCATTTTTCTACAAAGTGGTGCAAAAAATGCATCACCCGGTGTGCGGTCGCGCCGAGGCCGCGTTCTAGACGTCGGAAAACTGTTCCAATGCAGTGGAAAGCGCCAAGCCGAAACGGGCGGAAGCCACCGGCAAGGTTCGACCACGCAACTGACACAGGACCAGACTACCCGCCGCGACGTCACGTAACGACAGCGGGCGAGAGGTCAGTTCGGCGCAGCGCTCCATATCCAACCCGATCGGGATCTGGAATGCGATGGCATCTTCATGCAGCACATAGTGGCGCATGAACTCGAAACTGTCGGATGTGGCAATGGGGCGTAGCGGGCGCGACCCCCGCGCCGCAGCATCGTCCAGCATGGCCCGCACCCCATACCGGCGGGACGGGATGACATGCGGCTGGTCCAGACAGTCACGTAATCGCACCTCGGGCTTTGTCGCCAAGGGGTGATCATGCCGCACAATCGCATGGATGACCTGAGGGATACGCATCAGCACATCGAGGTCTACCATATGGACAGGCTCGAATACCAAGGCCAGATCGCTTCTGAATTCGGCCAGATCGCGCTCTGCATCTTCGCGATCACGCACTTGAACTGAAAAAGACACCCCCGGATGGTCACGCCGATAAGCTGCGGTGTGCGCAGGCATAAAATACGGGATCAGCGCCTGAGAGCAGGCTACCGTCACATGGCCCCGTCGTTCGCCAGACAGATCAGCCACTTGGCTTCTCACCCGCCGCAAGTCGGATTCCTGCATCAGGAAATGCTGCATCAGCAACTCACCGGCCGGGTTCAAGCGCACACCCCGCGGCAGGCGTTCGAAAATTTCGACGCCAAACTCTTCTTCGAACCGTTGGATCCGACGGTTCAGGGCAGAGGCCGTAATGTTCATATCGTCCGCCGCTTTCCGGATTGAGCCCGCGCGCGACACTGCCTCGATGAAGCGGAAAGTTTGCAGATGTTTCACCGAAAAGACCTCCTGACCTATAATGATGCATTTTTTGCACCGCTTTTGTGAATTCTTAGCATTTGAATTCCGCAGCGCAACAGAGGACGACTGAGGCAAGCCAGCGGTACGGCCCGCGACGGCTACCATATTTGAATTATAAAAGAGCCTCCTATGACCGATATTGCGATGACTATCCCAGACCTTCACGCGGCCTATGCGCGCGGTGTGTCGCCTGAACAAATCATCGCACAGGTCTATACCCGACTGCGTGAAGTGGACGACCCATGCATCTTTCTATCGATGGCAAGCGAGGCCGACGCCCAAGCAGCAGCGGCCGCTCTTGGCCCATATGACCCTGCCAAACCGCTTTGGGGTGTCCCTTTTGCGGTAAAAGACAACATCGATGTCGCGGGGTACGAGACAACCGCCGCCTGCCCCGCTTATGCCTATACCCCGACGCAAGACGCATTCGTCGTCGACAAACTGCGCGAGGCGGGGGCAATTTTCATCGGCAAGACCAACCTTGACCAATTTGCGACAGGGCTTGTGGGCGTCCGCACCCCTTATGGCGCGCCGCGCAATTCTATCGATCCTGAAATCGTGCCCGGTGGGTCCTCGGGCGGCTCGGGCGTGGCGGTGGGGCATGGTATTGTCGCCTTCTCGCTTGGCACCGATACCGCAGGGTCCGGGCGGGTGCCGGCAGCGCTGAACAATATTGTAGGCCTGAAACCAACACTCGGTGCCTTATCTGCAACTGGTGTCGTGCCCGCGTGCCGGTCGGTCGAGACGATCTCGATCTTCGCGCTCACCGTCGCGGACGCCTATACTGCTTTCTCTGTCGCCTACGCCTATGACGCCGCCGATGCCTATGCACGCCACATCTCGGCCCCTGCCCTCGCTGCGCCAAAATCCGCCCCAGTGATCGGCATCCCCAGCCGTGACAGCATCCGCTTTTCGGGTGACGCCGTTCAAGAGGCTTCGTTCAACGCAGCGGTGGACCTGCTACGCGGCCAAGGGGCCGAGATACGCGAGATTGATTTCACGCCGCTCTATGATGTGGCGGATATGCTTTATGAAGGGGCGTGGGTCGCGGAGCGGTATACCGTCATCGAGGATCTTTTGCATACAGACCCAGAGGCGATCCTGCCTGTCACGCGCCAGGTCATTTGCAAGGCCGAAGCGCTTTCTGCCGCAGATGCGTTTCGCGGCATGTACCGTCTGAAAGAGCTGTCGCGCATTGCTGAAACCGCGTTGGAGGGCTTGGATATGCTCTGCGTGCCAACCATTCCGACCTTCCACACTGTCGCCGAGCTAGAGGCCGACCCGATCGGTCCGAACTCGAACTTCGGCACCTATACGAACTTTGTGAACCTGCTGGATATGTGCGGTATCGCCGTGCCCGTGCCGGCGCGCAGTGATGGCCGTCCGGGCAGCGTCACATTGCTAGCAGCCGCGGGCAAAGATGCGGATATCGCCGCCTCAGGTCTTGCACTGGAGGCCGCAGGGAAGCGGAACCTAGGCGCAACAGGTTGGCCGTTCAACGGCACGCCCACGCTTGAAGCTGCAACGACCGACGGTCTGATCCTCGCGGTCTGCGGCGCTCACATGCACGGGCTGCCGTTGAACCATCAATTGACCAAGCGGGGCGCGACCTATCACGGCACAGCGACGACCACCGATAGCTATCGTTTCTACGCGCTCGCCGGCGACCCTCCTGCAAGGCCGGGCTTGGTGAAAGGCACCCCCGGATCAGGTGCTTCCATTGCGGTAGAACTGTGGTCCCTGCCCTTTGAAAAGGTCGGCGGCTTTCTGGAAGCCATTCCCGCCCCTCTTGGTATCGGCACTGTCGATCTGTCCGACGGGCGGCAGGTAAAAGGGTTCATTTGTGAAGCCGAAGCCGTTGCAGATGGTACAGACATCACTCAGATCGGCGATTGGCGACGTTATCTAGCGCAGCTGTGAGGTACGTAGCGCCCCATCTCTAAGGTGGCTTCGTATCTTCGGTTTCCCAGCTGTTCGGAATCGACGAGGGTTCATCTCTGGTAGTCGCAGTTGCTCCCCATAACTGTCAATCGGCAGGCAATCCTGACCCCTTGGGGGGTGCGGACAAAAACTTGGACTGTTTTTAAGGCATAAGGCCGAGGCTTTTACGGTACTCGATTGGGCTTCTGCCACCAAGGGACATCTTGATGCGTGTTTCGTTATACCAACGGATGTAGGCGTCAACCTCGTGAATAAACTGGGCCACGGTGAAGGCTCGCCAATCTTGAGGATAGAAGAACTCAGTCTTCAGGCGTCCGAAGAAGCCTTCACATGCGGCATTGTCCTGCGAACTCGCCTTTCGTGACATCGAACGAACGAGCTTTGCTGCATCGATACGTTCCAGCCAGCCAGGCCAGCGATAGTGGCCTCCGCGATCGCTGTGGACTATAGGCCGCACTGAATCGCCCCGAGTTTGTCGGAGACCATCAACTTAAGTAAGGATGATGGTTATGACAAAAAGCAAAATGGCAAATCGCTACTCGCCAGAGGTCCGCGCTCGCGCGGTCCGAATGGTGTTCGAGCATCAAGGCTCCTACGAAACGCAGGCGGGCGCGATCGCGGCCATTGCACCCAAGATCGGCTGTATTCCCCAAACCTTGAGCGGATGGGTCAAGCAGGCTGAGAAGGACAGCGGCATGCGCGACGGAGTGACAACCGAAGAGCGTGATCGCATCAAGACGCTGGAACGGGAAAACCGTGAGCTGCGCCAAGCGAATGAAATTCTCCGCAAGGCATCAGCTTATTTTGCGCAGGCGGAACTCGACCGCCCACTCAAGCGATGATCGGCTTCATTGATGATCAAAGGGCTGTTTACGGTGTCGAGTCAATCTGCAGGGTGTTGCCGATTGCGCCGTCAACTTATTACCATCGTCTGGCATGCCTCGCTGATCCGGCCAAAGCTTCTGCCCGGTATCAGCGGGATACAGAGCTGCGCCCGGAGATCAAACGTGTCTGGGATGAGAATTATCAGGTCTACGGGGTGCGCAAGGCCTGGCATCAGTTGAAACGTGAGGGCTTTGAGGTTGCAAGATGCACGGTGCAACGGTTGATGAAACAGATTGGCATCCGTGGGGCTGTGCGGGGCAAGGTGGTCAAAACAACCGTGCCTGACACGTCAGCGCCTTGTCCGCGTGACAAGGTGAACCGCGTGTTCCGAGCACCAGCTCCGAACCTTCTCTGGGTCAGCGATTTTACGGATGGGTCGACGTGGCAGGGCTTTGTCTATGTGGCCTTCGTCATCGATACGTTTGCTGATCGCATCGTCGGATGGCGGGTCTCACGATCCGCCAAAACGGACTTTGTTCTCGATGCTTTGGAGCAGGCCCTGCATGACCGACGGCCGGTCCAGAAAAGTGGATTGGTTCACCATTCGGATCGCGGCGGTCAATATTTGTCCATTCGTTACACCGAGCGTTTGGCTGAGGCTGGCATCGAACCGTCGGTAGGCAGCGTCGGGGATTCCTATGATAACGCCCTCGCTGAGACAATTAACGGTCTCTACAAAACAGAGCTGGTCCATCGCCAAGGACCGTGGCGCAACATGCAGGATCTGGAACTGGCCACCCTCGGCTGGGTCGATTGGTTCAACAACCGGCGTCTACTTGGTCCCATCGGAAACATCCCGCCAGCAGAGGCTGAACAGAACTTCTATGCACAGCACGACGTGCTCGATATGGTCGCGTGAAATGAAGCTATAGGTCTCCGGTAAATCCGGGGCGATTCAAAGACCTTGATCGAAACGCGACCTTCTGTGCGGTTGTTGACCTCTTCGGCGAAACCAGTGGCAGCAACGTGCCAGCTATGGCTTTCCGGCAGAACGTGGCCCAGACGGATCGACACGTCATCCGCGAGGGCGGTAAGCGGCGCAAAGGCCATAAGGCTGGCCGCCAGCAGGCCGCCTTTGATCAATGTGGTGGGGGATTTCATTTTGGTCTCTCCTGTTGTGCATTATTTGGAACAGAAGAAATACGGATCGCCGTTTCTACGCAAATAGGCTGGGCCTATAATTGAAAAAGCTTTCTTGAATGCTCGACGGCCTGACCACAGGGCTGCACTTTCGCGCGGCGTGAAGGCTTGCCCACATCATGCGCACCCGCTCATGGGTCGCCCTGCTAAGCGCACGACTAGTGGAAATCTCTGCTTGGGAACAAGCGCTTGGCCTGATCGCGGGGGTGCATGGCACGGGGTTGGGTGCAGGATCTTGGTGCGTCGTCGGCTTGGGGTTGCGTGATGCCTACCGCATCATCCATCGGGTGGCCGAGACGGCTGAGATAGTGCGACACGTCTTCGATGCTATGCGCAATCACATGCACCACGATACCTTCGCGTTGTACATGCCCGGTGATGCGCAGCAAGCGCCCCGTCATCACCGCGCGGCGGAATTGTGCATAGACCTTTTTCCAGACCACCACATTTGACACACCTGTTTCATCCTCAAGCGTCAGGAAAACGACACCCGACGCCGTACCGGGCCGTTGCCGCGTGATCACCAGACCGCAGACAGAAATGGGCCTTTGTGCCATAGGCCCCAAAGGCACCTCGGGCAGCGCGTCATGAGCTGTCAGCCCCGTCATGGCCGGGCGCAACAGTTCCATCGGGTGGGCTTTCAGCGACAGGCGCATGGCCACGTAATCCTCGACCACTTCCTGCCCTAAATGCATTGCGGGCAAGGTGACGGGCTGTTCGGCAATGCCCTCGCCCTCGATCTTATCATTGAACAACGGCAAGGGCGCGTTGCCTTTGATCGCTTTTACCGCCCACAAGGCGTCGCGTCGTCCCAAGCCAAGCCCTGCATAGGCGTCGGCTTCGGCCAAACGTTCCAGAACCGAGGGCGAAAGCCCTGCCCTTAACCACAAAGCTTCGGGATCGGGGTAGCCATTGCCACGCGCGGCAACGATCCACCCTGCATCCTCTTCACGAAAGCCTTTGATCTGGCGAAACCCCAATCGCAAAGCCAGCGACCCGTCGCTGCGCTTTTCAAGCGCGTTGTCCCATTCGCTTGTGTTGACACAGACGGGGCGCACTTCGATGTGATGCTCGCGGGCATCGCGCACGATCTGGGCGGGCGCATAAAACCCCATAGGCTGCGCATTCAGCAACCCGCAGGCAAAGGCTGCCGGATGGTGGCATTTAAGCCAGGCCGATACATAGGCAAGCATTGCAAAAGCAGCGGCATGGCTTTCAGGGAAACCGTATTCGCCAAAACCCTCAATCTGGGAAAAGCAATTCTCGGCGAAAGCTTTTTCATAGCCCCGCGCCAACATGCCATTGATGAATTTATCGCGAAGCTGGCCAATCGTCCCCATCCGCCTGAAGGTCGCCATAGACCGGCGCAGCTGGTCTGCCTCGCTTGGCAGGAACCCGGCTGCGACGACAGCGATCTGCATGGCTTGTTCCTGAAACAATGGCACGCCAAGCGTTTTGCCCAGCACGTCTTCAAGCTCTTTCGAGGGGAAAACCACGGCTTCGTTCCCCTGCCTGCGATTGATATAGGGGTGTACCATGCCGCCCTGAATGGGGCCGGGGCGCACAATCGCCACCTCGATCACCAAATCATAGAATGCGCGGGGCTTCATCCGCGGCAGAAAGTTCATCTGCGCGCGGCTTTCCACCTGAAACACACCAATGGCGTCCGCAACGCACAGCATGTCATAGGTTTGCGCATCATCTTGGGGTATGCTGGCGATACTGTATTTTTTGCCCCCATGTTGCGCGATCAGATCAAAGCTTTTGCGGATACAGGTGAGCATCCCAAGCGACAGGATATCGACCTTCAGAATATTCAGAGCGTCGATATCATCCTTGTCCCATTCGATGATCGTGCGGTCATCCATCGCGGCGTTTTCGATAGGGCAAAGCTCATCCAATCGCCCCTTGGTGATGACAAACCCGCCGACATGCTGGCTCAGATGTCGCGGAAACCCGATGATTTCACCAATCAGCTTGATGGTCAGCGCCAGACGCGGTTCCGATAGATCAAGCCCTAGTTGTTTAACGCGCTCGGGGTCCGGCCCGCCATTGCTGGTGCCCCAGATTTGCCCCGAGAGATTGGCCGTGACATCCTTGGACAAGCCCATAACCTTGCCCACCTCGGAGATCGCCGCGCGCGAGCGGAAATGGATCACCGTGGCGCAAAGCCCGGCGCGGTGCCGGCCGTATTTGGCGTAGATATGCTGGATGACCTCTTCGCGGCGTTCATGTTCGAAATCGACGTCGATATCCGGCGGCTCTCCGCGATGTTCCGACACAAAGCGTTCCACCACCATGGTAATCGTCTCGGGGCTGACGTCGGTGATGCCCAACAGATAGCACAAGATCGAATTGGCCGCAGACCCCCGCCCTTGGCACAAGATCCCCTTGGAGCGCGCGAATTGAACGATGTCATGCACCGTGAGGAAATAGGCCGGAAAATCGAGCGTCTTGACCAACGCCAGTTCTTTTTCCATTTGCGCAATCGCCCGCGCGGGTGCCCCCTTGGGATAGCGGACCTTCAGCCCCTCGGACGCCAACCGCGCCAAACGGTCTTGGGGCGTTTCATTGTCTGCGATCTCGTCCGGATAATCATAGCTGAGTTCGGACAGGCAAAAGCTGGATTTTGCCGCGATCTGTGTCGTGCGGCGCAAGGCCGCCGGGTGACGGGCGAACAGGCGCTTCATATCAGCTTCGGGCTTGAGCCGTTTTTCAGCGTTGGGTAAGGCACGCGTGCCGATTTGATCGATCGTAATATTGTGGCGCAGGCAGGTCAGAACATCAGCCAACTGCCGTCGCGCACCGTGGTGCATCAACACATCCCCCACGGCCACCATCGGCGCTGCGGTGCGATGCGCGAGGGTGGCGCAGGCATCAAAATAGCGTTGATCACTGCCATCATAGCGCGGCGCGACACCGATAAAGACATCCGCAGGAAAGTGCTTTTTCAGCGTCGCAATATCGGGCTGGCTGGCTTTTAGGGACGCTTGCGGCACTGCAATCAAGCTCATGCCTGCACAGCCTTGAACCAGATCGGGCAGGTCCAGATAGCAGGCCCCTTTGGGGGCACGTCGTTTGCCAAGGGTCAATAACCGCGTCAACCGCGCATAGGCTTCACGATCGTGGGGCAATGCGACCCAATGGGTATCGCTATCGCGCAAGATCAGCCGCGCCCCGATAACAAGCCTTGGCAAGGGCGCATCAGCCCCCAACTCGCGCCGAAGCTCTTTCAGAGCGGAATAGGCCCGAACGACCCCGGCCAGCGAATTATGGTCTGTGATGGCCAAGGCGTTCAGCCCCAACTCGGCCGCCCGAGAGACCAATTCCTCTGGGTGGGATGCCCCCCGCAGGAACGTAAAGTTAGACGTGCAACACAGTTCCGCATAACCGGGATCCAGAGACGGGTTTCGCGCCTTCATGGAAATTCACCCTGCACAAACCAGTTCGGATTTTGCGGCGTATAAAACAACCACAATCGCCGGCCCTGCGTTGTGTCCACTTTCCAATAATCCCGCACACCTGACCGCCAGTTGTCATCTGGCAACCACCATTCAGGGGCGATACGTTCAGGCCCTGTCGCCCGCCCCGTGGTCAGCGACATCCGGCGCCAGCGAAACTGTGCGGGCGGCCGTGCCCCGCTGGCTGCGATGGGTTCCGGCGGGAACAGGCACAAAGGGCGCAGCCGCAGAGTGGACCATGATCCCGTGGCGGTACTGTAGGCCGCTGGTACGATTTGAAAGCTCCGCTCGGGGATATGACTGTCTGCCGGTAGAAAACGTTGAATGTTTTCAAGCCCGATCCGGTTACCAAGACGGGTGATCAGATCCTCCAGCCCGTCAGGGCGCGCAGCCGTGGCCGCGGTGATTTGTGCGTCGGCAAGGTTTTCGACCTGCGTCGCTTCAAGCCGTAACTGGTCGATGCCAAAACCCGCATCCACAGTCCGGATCCCCCGGTCAAATAAGGGCAAAATACGCATTGCATCGCGCATTGGCGCCGCGAGACGCAGTTCGATTTGCTGCGCGCCCTGATCCACCCGCCGCATCGTTAACTGCAATCGCCGTGCCCCCATGGCCTGGCGTTTCAACTTGTCGCAAAGCTGATCCAGCAACCTTTTCGTGCCCGCCATCACATCAGCGCTCAGCCCGATCGGCTCGGGCAATGTCATACGCACAGCATAGTGCGGTGCCTCGCCAATCGGTGTGATCGTCTCGTCCTGGGTGCCCATTGCCTGATCCAGTCGCAACATGACATTCGGCCCGAAACGACGCGCGATTGTCATGCGGGGCAAAGCCAACAGGTCCGAGATTTTCCGCAAGCCAAGCCGCTGCAACGCCGTGTCAGTTTTCTCGTCAAGACGCAGCGCAGCAACGGGCAATGCAGTGATATCCGCATCGGGCTTGCGGGCATAATGCGTGCGCGCCCAAGCTGCCCCGCGGGTATCGGCCGCCGCGATACGCCCGTTCAGCCCCGCACGCGCAAGACGGTGACGCATATCATCCAGCATTTCCGCCTCACCGCCAAACAGATGCACTGACCCGGTGATGTTCAGGACCAAACCATCCCTCCCATCCACCCCCACCCAAGGGCAGTATCGTTTGCTCCACCGGGCAAGTGATTGCAAAAACCGCGCGTCCTCTTGGGGATTGGCTGCTGCGCTGGAAAGCTCGGGGCAATAGGCACGGGCATCTGACAACCCCATGCCACGATGCAACCCCTGCGCCTCTGCCGCTTGGTTCAAACAGTAGATGCGGTCGGTATTTTTCGCGTGTTGCACCAGCGCGAAAGGGCGATCGCTATTGGCGGCCTCACGCGTCCGCGCGCGCAGCACCCTATCGCTGGGCAGTCGGGGAAACCACACTGATGCGACGCGTTTGCGCATTCCACTTCACAGTCCAAGCCGCTACCGTTCCTGATTTGTTCTTTATAAGTTTCCAATTTTGCAGAGTCGAGTCCTCGGCTGTGTTGCCTTCATCATAAACAGGGGTGCAGTGCCATCTGGTCTGCGCGGCATTGTTCCCCATTCCTTCAGGCAAAATGCAAAGCCCTGTGGCGTTCCCTTCTTGCGCAGCCAGTTGCAAACGCCGCCCTTCCGTTAACCCAATGGGCTGTGTGAGCTCTGCGATCACCACTGCCACATGCCCCGACCGTAACGCCTCCTCGGTCGAGGCGAGCACATCGATATGACGCGGCGCCTGCGCGATCAGCAGTTGCGATGGATCAAGATATGCCGCGCCCCCCACCGGATTGATCTGCGTGCCGTGCCATGCCTCACGCACCCAAAGCGCTGCTCCGCCATTCGCGCCACAGACCTGACCGGCCAGTGCATATGCAAAAGCATAGGCAGACGCCCCGCAAACCTCATGGGTGCGGGTAGTCTTGAGCGGAAAGTGAGATTCGAAGTGGGCCATGGCTCAGATCATACAAGACGGAACAAAAGATGCACATTGAAGACATCTCGGCTTGCTGACCTGCCACTGAACTTTCATCCAGCCGTGACCAGCGCCCGCAAACGATGTGGGCGTTTTTTATATCGTATTTTGTTTTATTTGGTTGCGGGAGTAGGATTTGAACCTACGACCTTCAGGTTATGAGCCTGACGAGCTACCGGGCTGCTCCATCCCGCGCCGGGTGCCAATGTAGTTGTATTGGCTTATTTATTGTCATCGTTTGAGAGATACGTAGAGGTTTTGCTAGGTTTGGCGGTGACCTACTCTCCCACGTCTTAAGACGCAGTACCATTGGCGCAGTAGCACTTAACTGCCGAGTTCGGGATGGGATCGGGTGTTTTGCTTACGCTATGACCACCAAACCGAGTAAAACCTCTATGTTGCTGCTTTTGCCATTGGCAAAATAGCAACCAGCGGGAGAGAGCGTATCCGAAGGATGCGCGTTCCCGCCCCCTCACCATTCTGGGTAAGGATTTGTCCAAGTCAGTACGACTGATTGTATGTGTATGCTTTTGTCCTAGTAAGAAGTCTTTCTTCTACTGGATCAAATCAAGCCTATCGAGCAATTAGTACCAGTCAACTGAACGTATTACTACGCTTACATCTCTGGCCTATC
>FUFK010896241.1_pt1 | contig 23903 bp, 31 predicted proteins | sample 1021851 | NCBI WGS metagenome assembly FUFK01 (sample SAMEA51879418, study PRJEB19060) | metagenome | reverse complement strand
CCGCAGGTCACACCACGGCCGAGGAATTGCGCCAGATGCGTTACGCCACAACCGAAAGCGGTCAGTTGCGTATGAGCGTCGACCCCGAATACAAGAAGCAGGTCGACCGTGCCTATAACGAAGCCTATGGCACGGCGGCATAAAGTTGAAATGAGCATATTAGTATGGATACAATTCGTATCTAGTAACAGGTAAAGCGATGGCAGCGGATACCTCGCACTAGCGAGCCCGCAATTAAATCGTGTAATTGTTAGCTCTAGGAATGGACACCTCGATCCTTATCGAGCCCTGACCGGAGTCGGATCACACAGCACGCACGCTGTGAGACGTCGGCCCGCAAAGCGGATACCCGAGTGTCGAAAGGCGCCAGGCGAAAGCCCGGCATTTTTAGACATTTGATAAGGATCAAATACTATGTCCATTAATCTGTCCTCTGTTGCGCAGCAGCAGTTTGATGACGACGTGAAGCACGCGTTTCAGACTGCCGGCTCCTTGCGCGACACCGTTACAGTGCGTAATGGCGTAGTCGGCGATATCTACAAATTCCGCAAAATGGGTAAAGGTCTGGCTAACCAGAAAGCTACCCAAGCGGATGTAACGCCGATGGACGTTTCGCACTCTCTCATCAACTGCACTCTGGAAAACTGGAACGCCCCGGAGTACACCGATATGTTTGATGCTGCCGAGGTCAACTTTGACGAGCAGCGTGAACTGGCGCAGACCATTGCGGGTGCGCTGGGTCGCAGGCTGGATCAGCTCATCATCGACGCTCTGGCTGCTGAGTCGAGCCCGGCGGGCACCATTGTCCACGGTTCGGCCGGTATGACTTTGGCGAAAGTGGTCGAAGCCTCCAAGCATCTGAACGACAAAGGTGTGCCCTCCGGTGATCGTCATTTCGCGATTTCTGCTGCCGGCCTGGAAGATTTGCTCAACATTTCTACAGTAACTAGCAGCGACTTCAACAGCATAAAAGCTCTTATGTCTGGAGAAATTAATTCGTGGATGGGTTTCCAGTGGCACATCATCGAGTCAAGAACCGAAGGCGGTCTGCCGTTTGCGTCAAGCACCTTTGAAGGGTTTGCTTGGCACAAAAGCGCGGTGGGCATGGCCGTTGGGATTGATATCAAGACGGAAGTTAATTACGTCGCTCAGAAAACCTCTTGGCTCTGCAACGGCATGATGAAAGCCGGCGCGGTATCACGAGACGGCGACGGCATTGTGTCCGTTTCCTACCAGTAAGGGGTAATCATCATGGCATACGCATTAAGTGGTTTACAGCAAGTTGGCCCTGGTGGGAACGCTCCCCGCATTTGGGTCTATTCAACAACCGACGCAATCGCGACAGTGAACACCGAAGGCTACTTCAACAACGCCAGCGATCTTCTGCAGGTCCGCGACATCATCTTCGTGTGCGATACCAATACGCCCACGACGCATATTGTCAGTGTCCTGTCGATCTCTTCTGGTGTGGTTGACGTCTCCGACGGCACCGCCATTGCGGAAACAGACAGCGACTAATCGCTAGTCGGGTCAATAGTTCCTCGTTGTGGGGGAACACAACCGGGAAAGGCAGGGGTCTGGAATACGGCCCTTGCCTTTTCTTTTCTAGGATTTAAGTATGGCGACCAGCATTTCGATGTGCTCCAACGCCCTGCTGATGATCGGACACGGCACGATCTCATCGTTTACCGAGGGCGGGTCAGGTGCTGAGGCAGCATCCAACCTTTACGACTCAACCTATGAGTCGCTGCTGAGTGCGCATCGCTGGCGCTTTGCGGCCGCCAAAAGTCAGCTCAGTCAGTTGACCGATACACCGCTTAACGATTGGACCTACGCCTATCAGTTGCCGTCCGGCTATCTCATGGGCATCAGTGTGTATCCCAACGTGGAATATGAGATTTACGAAGATAAGCTCTATTCCGATTCCAATGAGGTCGCACTGGATTACCTCTTTAAACCGGACGAATCCAGACTGCCGGCGTACTTTTCCAAGACGCTGGAATATGACCTGGCGGCACAGTTTGCCATTCCGGTCACCGGCAACCGTTCACTGGCTGAGATATATACGCTCAAGTTTGAGAGCCAGCTAAAGCGTGCCCGGTTTGCAGATTCGCAATCACGGCCACAGGCCGGCATCGTGGATTCACCCTTTATTGAGGCGCGTGCGTAGTGCCACGTCTTAGAACGCTACAGACGGCGTTCAATGCGGGCGTGCTCGATCCACGTCTGGCAGCGCGTACTGACGTCAAGCAGTATTACCAGGGCGCCGATACCGGCACCAATGTCCTGGCGTTGCCGCAGGGTGGGTTCAAGCGACGGCCGGGTATGGCGTATTACGCGACGCTCGGCGCTGAGTCTGTGCTCTTTACGTTCTCGTTTAACGTCGAACAGACCTATGTAATGGCGTTTCAGAATAACGCGATCAAGGTCTACAAAGACGGTGAGCTGCAGGCCACGGTGACCACGACGTACACGCTGGCGCAGTGCAAAGAGCTTAACGTCACGCAATCGGCTGACACGATGATTATCGTGCATGAGGATCACCAGCCGGCCAAGCTTGTGCGCGGTGGTTCCCATACCAGTTGGACTAAATCAAACATCACGCTATCAAATATTCCTAACTTTGATTTCGGATCAGGCGCCGAAGCGGTATGGAGTGCGACGCGGGGCTGGCCTAAGACAGCGGCCTTTTTTCAGCAGCGCCTGTGGTTCGGGGGATCAGGGCAGCGACCGCAGACCCTATGGGGTTCAGTGGTAGCGGATTACTTCAATTTCAACGTCGGCAGCGGCGCTGATGATGACGCGATAGACGTCACGCTCGACACCAACCAGATCAACGGCATTGTCGCCCTTATGCCTGCACGGCATTTGCAGTTATTTACCACAGGCGGCGAGTTTTATATCTCATCGAGCCCGATCACGCCCGGCAACATTGCGATCAAGAACCAGACGCGATTCGGTTCCAGTACGACGCCGCCGGTCAACATTGACGGCGCCACCTTATTTCTTGACTACGGCCAGAGCTCGGTCCGTGAGTTTCTATTCTCTTGGGAGGAAGATGCATACACGTCGAACAGCGCGACGCTCCTGGCGTCACACCTCATCACGACGCCGGTTGATATGGATGCACGGCGCGGAACGGCGACAGAAGATGCGAATTACGTTTATGTGGTCAACTCCGATGGGACGATGGCGGTATTCAACACGCTGCGAGCCCAACAGGTCGCCGGATGGACCAAGTGGCAAACGACCGGGGAAATCCAAGCCGTCACGGTAGAAGGCACCGAGGTCTGGTTCGCGGTCAAACGCACCATCAACAGCGCGACGGTGTACTACCTGGAAAAAGCCGACCCCGATACTTATACCGACGCCAACAAAAAACAGACGCAATCGGCGAGCACTACGGTCAGCAACCTGGCGCACCTTAATGGGCAGTCCTGCCGGGTGCGTGCGGATGGCTCGATCATGGATGACGCCACACCATCAAGCGGTTCGATTACTTTGGCGCGTAACGGCACCGTCGTAGAAGTGGGTCTGGATTACGACGTGACCGTGACCACCATGCCGGTGACGTCTGACTTCAACAATGGCTCGATCCTGACCGAAAAGAAAAGACTGATCCGTATCGTCGGGGATTTTTACCAGACCCTCGGCGTCTATGTGACCACGACCGGCACCAGTTCCAATGTGCTTGTGCCCGAGCGCAATCTCGGCGAGGACGTGCTGGATGCAGCGCCCTCGTCTTACACCGGCATCAAAGAGGTCTACCTCAACGGCTGGGACCGGCTCGCGCAGGTCACAATTACCCAAACCGACCCACAGCCATTCACGTTGCTGGGACTATTGATTGAGGTAGAAGCGTAATGGCTATCAGCTCGGCTGCCATGTTTATCGGCAGTAAAGTCTTAAGCGGTCTATTCACGGCATCAGCCGGAAGTAAATCTAACAAAGCCGCAGGCGTGTTGGCTGACCGCACGGTCGAAAGCGGAGAGCGTCAGGCCGAATTGCTCGAACAGTACGCTGTGCGTCAGGACGAATACGCCGGACTGCACGATGCGTATGCAGAGCAAGCCGCCAACGCAGTACGCAGGCAGGCGGGCCTGAGATACCTGTACGCAGAAAAAGCAGCCGATCTTGAGGAACAGGAAATCCCGCTGATGTTGCTCGGCATCGAGCGGCAGGTCAAAGAAGAAGAAAAACTAGCAACAGACCGGGAGATAGGCCGGCGACGTCAGCTTAATCAAGCACTCGCGAGCCAGGTCGCCCTGCGCACTGCGCAAGGCATACAAGCCTACGACGGCAGCCCGCTCGCCATGATGGGCGCCGATATGACGCAATTCGAGCGTGACCAGGCAATAGATAAAGCCGACACCGCCCGGCGCATTGTAGATAACCGCTTCTTTGGTTCTGAGCGGGCCAAGCTGATGGCCGATCGGGTATCGCTGTTGCGATTCGGTGCCGCGACAGAACTAGAGGCCGGCATGGAGCAGGCGGTCCTGGTCGGTACGCAAGCGGCGCTGCAGGCCGAAGCCATCCGCATGGGAGCAGAAGGCACCCGCATGAGTGCCGAATCCCGAATCGAAGCCTCGCAGCTCGAAGCCGAGGCGATCCGCATCCAGGGCAAGACCGCGCAAACGAGCTCGTACATCAACGCCGCGAATACTTTGCTTGATGCGGGATTCCGATATAGCCAGTTAGGTGGATAAGATGGCGACCACACGCAGATACCAATCAGACCAACGAGCCGGCACACCACAAGGCCGCGATCCTTTCAGCTATGGGCAGGGCATCCGTGCCCCGGCGGCTCCGAATATTCCGATGCCGCCACGTCCAGCAGGCGCACCACCGGGACCGCCGCGTATCTATGAGCCGCGCATTACGCCAGCCGAGGCACAGTTTAAAGGCCAGGCACAGATAGCAAGCCAACTATCACAAACGCTCGACGCCTGGGGTGACCGTTTCTATAAACAAGCAGCAGCGCAGGCAGAAAAGACCGGGTACGAAACCGGCCTCGAATACGGCCATCAGACCGACAGCATGGAGCTGCGTGGTGGCACAACGATCTATGACATGGCGTTCAACAAAGGCGCGAGGGAAACGTATAAGTCGCGCATCCAGTTAGACGCACGCGAAAAGATTGACGGCTTAGAGATTAACTTCCCAGCCGATGCCAGCAAGTTTGATACGCTTGCAAAAGCGTATAGCGAGTCTACGGTAAACGCAATTACCGATCCCGAAACGAAAGCCTACGCAGCTAAAACTATTAATGGATATATCGTTTCGTCACGCTCGCGAATCACTAAAAAAGAATTTGAAAACAACCGGGAAACCCAACGCACGATTTTTAATGCGGCGGTAAAACAACGACAAGCCGACATTGAGATGGCGTATCGAGAAGGGGATTATGGTTTAGGTCTTGAGAGGCAAGCGGAATATGAACGATGGCTTGTTGATCAACAACAAGCACATTTTTTAAGTGACGCCGAAGTATTCCAGGCCAAGCAGGATATGCGCGATCACAGTGCGTTGATATTTCATTTAGCGCAGTATCAGGATGAATTATTTGAAAACAAAATTAATCCCGAAACCGGAATCAGTACCGCTGAGATGTATCTCACGAATTTTTATGAGAATCGGCCAGAGGGTATGCGGCCAGATTTGCATGAAACAATTGTTAATAAACTAAACCAAGAAAAAACAAGAAACAACCAGGTACGTTCTGAAGCACGGGCACGANANACAGCNGTTGCAAAAGCGTTNAATGCACAGCTNNAANAAGACGTAAANGACGCNACNNACGTGCTNNACGAAGGNNTNATGCCGCCCAACTTAGAGACGATACAAGAGCGCGCGGCAGGCACTNAGTACGCAGACGNTTTAGCTCGGTCNCTGCAGATATTTGANGCGGCCAGTATTTTTCGTAAGTTGCCGCATCAAAGCGAGTTAGGCAATGCCNATNANCCAAGTCAAGAATCCGNNCTNGCNNNACTTGAGTCTCGCAAGGAAATGAGCGCTTTTGATCTAGCAGTTGCAAAACGCGCTAGAGCAATTTACGACAATATTCAATCTGAATTAAAAAACGGCAATGGCTTACAGCTTGCAGTAAAAGATGGTTTATTGCCTGGTGGTATTGCGCAAATAGATTTGCGTACCGTGGAGACATTGACACAAAGCCTGCAGGCACGAGCGCAGCAGGTAGACACCGCAGAGGCGCATTACGGTGCTAATAGTGTCCCTCATTTTTTGCCAAGCGAACTTGATCAGTTGCAAGAAAGATTGATTGAGGCTGATTCCGATGAGCAGTTGCAATTCCATGCCGCACTCGTCAGCAGCCTCGGACAAGATGCGCTGAAAACCATTAACCAATTAGTCGATAACGGCGCTGGTGTAATGGCAGTAGCAGGCGGGCTAGTGTTGGACGGCGAAGAAGATTTAGCGCGCCAGGCACTAAAAGGGCAAGCCATGCTCGCGGTAACGCCGGGCATATTGAATACCAGCGACGCAACATTTCAGCAAGCGGTCGTAAACGTCATCTATCAAAACTACACGCCGACAATGGACGAGCGGCGACTCGGCGCACTAATCAACACAGTCGGCGCTGTGTACGCGCATCGCGCACGGTTAAGCGGCTCGATTGGCGAAGAAATAGACGATATTGCTATTACTGGCATTGTCAACGAAATAACAGGCGGGTTCGTAACCCTAAAGGGTGTCGATAGGGATTACACCGTGCCAGCGCCAGTGCGGGGCTGGGATGACAAACGTTTTGAGCAATGGATTGACGATTTAACCGTCGGCGAATTGGCAGAGATGGGGGGAACCGGTGTTGCAGACTCTGCTGACGTATTAGAAAAACTGCAGGACAACCAATATCAATTGGTGTGGATTCCGACACAAAGCGGCTATGCGCTTGGCATGCGCAACGGTCTATTTGTGCCGAGCGATATACCTGGTGTGCCGTTTATTTTAAGTCCTGACACGCAGGCAGCCGAAGGGCTCGGCCATCTCGATCCCAGCTTACAGCCCAACAAGTTTGGACAGTTCTCTTATGGCTCGCACTCGCAAGCAATAGATGAGGGTGCGCCGGTTGAGGATTTTTATTCGCAGGGCATAAGAGCAGTACAGGAAATAATCAGAGATGACTAGCTTCTTGTTTACCCCTAGCGGAGCGGGATTAGAGCGAGAGGTTGCGCGTCGAGTCGCACGCGATCCGTCACAAATGCAGACCGATTTTTCGGACGTGTTCAGCGCATATTGGGATACCGCCAGCTATGAGGATGTGTCGTTCAGTATTGCGCGCAAAGAACAAGAATACTCACTCAACTCGCTTTCGCAATTATCCGAGGTCGATTCTGAGTTTAAGCACTTAGATATTGCGCCGATGGGTGTTGCTGTCGGTATGAATCTGTTTAAAGAGCGCAGCGAAAGAATTGCCGAGTTAGCTGAGCAATATCCAGAGCGCGGGATTTTGACCTGGGAGCAGGTACAGGAAAAAGTCAAAACGGAAGCGCAAGAGCTGCGCGAGCGGGCAGAGATTGCAGCGGCTAACGCACCGTCCGGGCAACGACTAGCAGGCCAGTTTTTAGGCATGGGCTCAGCAATAATGACGCAAGACCCTTTGGTACTTGCGACGTTGCCCCTTGCGCCTCAAGCGAGAGGGGCTACTGTCGCCGGGCGCATTATGTCAGCGATGGGTCGAGAAGCTGCAATGTTTGGCGGCATCGAAGGGGTGGCAATTCAACCGCATATCTACCTGCAAAAACGTCGCATCGACAGTCCCTACACCGTTCAAGACGCGGTGATCGCAGTGCTTGCAGTGTCGGGCGGTAGCGCACTGTTTCGCGGTTTAGGGCAAAGCGGCAAAGAAGGGTTTGACGCAATTCGCGGGACAATGGAAGGCGAAATGTATCGTGGGATGCTACGCGATCAAGCGGATCGCATACGCGCGCGAGGTGGAGCAGACGACAGAGTAAAAGCGGATGTGGTAGACGATTATGTCGATACGTTGGAAGCTACGCCGCGCGCCCCCGATTCAGAAACCACCACGCCATTAGAAGAAGAAACGCATCGTCTGAACATTGACGAAGCAAAGGATGACTTATCAGAGGGTCGTATAACCGAGGTCGAAATGGAGACTGATTTATTTGAATATCTTGCGAAAGATATTCCTTTCGAAAAAGTTTCTCCGCGCGGAATACAGGTCGATGCCAAAAGGTTTCAATTCAAAGAAGGCAGTGATGAGCTGGGGGTTACTACAAGGCTAAAGGGTGTTGAGCAATGGAATAATCTCGCATCAGGGAAAGTCATTGTTTATGAACAAGTAGACGGTGCGCGTTTTATTGTTGATGGGCATCAGAGACTCGCGCTCGCAAAGCGTTTAGATAATGATCAAATTGAGTTAGATGCCTATGTCTTAAAAGAAGCCGACGGCGTTAGTGTGCCCTTTGCCCGCATGCTTGCAGCAATAAAAAATATTGGTGAAGGCACTGGAACCGCAATAGATACCGCCCGCATCTTTAAAGAAATGGGCAGCGAGGCAGTTTCACAATTAACGCATTTGCCAATGGAGTCGGCATTAGTACGCAACGCTCGCTCGTTAGCTAATCTGGAACCGGAAGCATTTGCCTATGTAGCGAATACGCTTGATCCTGACCAATATGGCAGAGCTGCGATTGTCGGAGAATTGATTCAAGCAGGCCCGGAGCAGCTCGCTGCGATTCGTGCATTGCTTGCGGCAAAGCCTGATAACCTGTTGCAAGCTCGGTTGATTGTTGAGCAAATCAAAGCCGCCGGGTTTCAAACTACCGAGACGATGGATTTATTCGGCGGGCAAACCATCAGCGAAACCTTATTNAAAGAACGNGCACAAGTTCTTAATAACGCAATCACACGCCTCAAAAAAGACAAAGCGACATTCCGCACTTTAGTTGAAAAAGAGGCCGAAATTAGTGGCGCCGGCAACGTATTAGAGAGACAATCAAACCTAGAAAGGTTAAGCGAAGATGAAGAAACCATACAAACCCTCTCGCGGCTCGCGAACACCGCAGGGCCGATCTCGGACGCCCTCAACGAAGCCGCAAGACGAATCAAAGACGGCGAGCGAGTTGATGGGGTTACCCGGGATTTTCTCGCAGCCGCTCGACGGCGAGCAGTTGCGAGCGATAGGGTTGGGACTGAGGCTGGCGATGTTAGACGCGGAGAGCAAGAGGCCGCACCTGCCGACAATCGGCAAGAAGTAGACCGCGCNACAAAGGAGTACGTCAGCGATACTCGGGCGCTGCTNCCTGATGATCCTGAGATAGACGAGCTTGCGGCAGACGAGGCGCGTCGCGTCGCTGATATCCTCGCACGAAACCCCGATCTCGAAATACCGGTTGAGATTCGCGTCGATGCAGACGGTAAGGAAATCCCCGAAACGCGCAAAGCGTCGGATGTGTACGACGATCTAGTCGAAGAAGATACCCGCACCACCGATATGTTTACCTGCATGACCGGAGGCGGTCGTGCCTAGCTTAAACGAATGTCTCGATCAGGCGGTTGCGGCTGGCCGTATTACGCAAAAAGAAGCGACGCAAGTTGCGTCCGATATTGATGAGATAGAACGCCAGCTCACGATAGACGGCAAAATGTCGCCCGAGGCGGCACGGTTACGCGCGCAGCAAGTCACGATTGATAACCGCCGTAAGGCAACAGCGAAAAAACGGCGAGATGCCGCGCTGCAGGTTATTCGTACCGAGGAAGCAATTCAGAAAGCCCAAGCGCATCCTCGTGGGTTTGTCGCGGGTATCTTTTCGTTATTAGTCAAAGACCCGATGCGTGCGGGTTATTCCAATATTGACAACCGCGCGTCGGCAATCCTCGGGCAAATGCACAGCATGTTTGCCGAAGGGCTTGAAAAAATGCGCACTCGTAACCTGGGTTTAACTCAGGACATAACGCTAGTGCGCAATATGGTCAAAGAGTTGTTCGGTACAGATACCGGTGATGCAAACGCCAAAGCCATTGCGAAGCTGTGGGGCGAGACTGCCGAGTTTGCAAGACAAAGATTTAATCGCGCAGGCGGTGCGATCCCCAAGCTGCGTGAATGGGGCATGCCACAACATCACGATCCACTGTTAGTAGGAAAAGCCGGAAAACAAAAATGGCTTGATTTTGTCGTTCCGCGATTGGATCGCAACAGAATATTGAATGAAGCGCTCATGCCGATGAGCGATGACGAATTCACAAAAATGATGGATGAAATGTATCTCACCATCAAATCGAATGGCGCCTCGGATTTGATTCCCGGCCAGCGTGGCGAAAGCAAACTTGCAAACCGTCGCCAGGATCATCGCATCTTGCCGTTTAAGGATTCCGATTCATGGCTGGAATATCACGATGAGTTTGGCAGTCAGGATATTTACACAACTTTAACGGACCATCTTAATGGCATGGCAAACGACATCGCCAAGCTCGAAATACTTGGTCCGAATCCTAATGCCACATATCGGTACTTAACTGATCTTGCTACACAGCGCGGCGAGCTGTCGCCAGGGCTGCAACGGCGCTATTTAGATTCGGTATGGCACGTTGTTAGTGGACGAGCCGATTCGGCTGAGAGCGTGCGCTTTGCAGATTTTTCGGCAGCCGTGCGCAATTTGTTAGTTGCTGCGCATTTGGGTGGCGCATTTCTCAGCGCCATTTCAGATATCGCATTTCAAAGGCAGACCGCGCGATTTAACGGTTTGTCAGCAATAAAAACATTTAAGCGGCAAATGTCGCTAATGAATCCGGCTAACGCCGAAGATCGTTTGCTGGCCGTCAAGATGGGACTCACCGCCGACGCATGGGTCACGCGGGCTTTGGCAGCCAATCGGTTTGTGGAGGTCAGCGGTGCAGGGTTCGCCGCGAAAGTTTCCGACACAGTAATGCGGGCCTCGCTTCTGTCCTCATGGACGGATGCCGGACGCAAAGCATTTGGCATGGAATTTATGGGCTTCGTTGCAGAGCAAACCGGGCGCAGTTTTGACGAGCTTAATCCTAAGCTGCAGGACGGTCTGACCGGCTACGGCATTACCCGAGACGATTGGGACGCACTACGCGCGACTGAACTAATTGACCAGCAGGGCGTTAAGTTTTTCAGCATAGAAAACCTAATGAGTCGGTCCGATTTGGATGAGCGAGCCCGCATTGAGCTGGCAACCAAGCTGCAAGAAATGATCCTGACAGAAACGGATTTTGCGGTGCCGATGCCCGATGCGAGAGCTCGCGCTATCGTAACCGGCGGCACCAAGCGCGGCACCATAATGGGTGAACTGGCGCGGGATATTGGCCTGTTTAAATCATTCCCGATCACCATTTTGAGCACGCATTTACTGCGCGGCGCTCGGCAAACAGACCTAAAAGACAAAGCGGCGTACCTCGGTCAATTGGCGCTTGCGACCACAGTGCTCGGTGCGGTGGCAATGCAGGCTAAAGACATACAGCGTGGGCGTGATCCGCGCGATATGACTACCGCAGACTTTTGGGCTGCCGCATTTATTCAAGGCGGTGGCGCGGGAATTTTTGGCGATTTTATCTATTCCGGTATTCAAGGCGAAAACCGTTATGGAAAGGGAATTGTAGAGACTGCCGCCGGCCCGGTTGCAAGTTTGACAAACGATGTCGGCAGCTTGGTATTTGGCACGCTTGTCGATCTCGGCACTGGCGAAGTCGGCAACATTCCGAAACGCGGATTGGATTTTGCAGAGGACTACCTGCCTGGGCGATCCCTTTGGTATACGCGTCTTGCGTTAGAGCGCAGCATCTTTGATCAATTGCAAAAACAGGTCGATCCGAAAGCGCAATCTAAATTTCGGCGGGATCGTAAAAAGCGTAGAACAGAGTACGAACAAGACTATTGGTGGCGCCCAGGCGAGGGCGCGCCGAGAAGGTTACCGACTAATTAGATACAATATGTATCCAGAAACTGAGGCATTTTTATGGCAACACTAACAGTCGGCGACACGACTCCCCGGGTACAGTACACCGCTACTTCCGGGCAAACAGTGTTCGCCTATGGATTCCCGATTTTTGAGGATGCCGACCTAAAGGTTTACGTCGGCTCCACGCTCAAAACTCTCGGCTCAACCGCTGCATCGTCGCATTACACGGTCAGCGGAGCTGCGACCACATCCGGCGGTAACGTCACATTCGGCGCAGGTTTAACAGCCGGGGATATCGTCACGATCTACCGTGACCTGGCAGTCGCTCGCGCATCTGATTATCAGACCGGCGGCGATCTGCTGGCTGAAACGCTGAATGATGACCTCGACAAACTGGTGATGATGGTCCAGCAGTCCGAGGCCGACGTCGCAAACCGCTCGATCCGGTTCGGTCAGTTCGTTACCGGCCTGCCGCTTAACGAAATTACCGACAACGCAACAGACCGGGCCAACAAGGTTATTGGTTTCGATTCAAGCGGGCATCCGATTGCCACGACTGAGATCGGCAACTTCAAAGGAAATTGGGCAAGTTCTACGTCATATGTTACTCGGGACATCATTAAAGACACGAGCAACAACAACATATATATTGCTAATGCGTCGCATACGTCCAGTGGTTCGCAACCGATCTCCTCGAACAGTGATAGCGGGAAATGGGACCTTCTGGTAGATGCGGCCTCTGCAACGACGTCAGCCACTAATGCGGCCAGCTCTGCTACCGCAGCGGCGTCTAGCGCCACAGCAGCGGCCAGTAGCGCCACGAGCGCAGCCTCTAGCGCAACGACGGCCACGACCCAGGCCAGTACCGCTACCACGCAGGCGAGCAACGCAGCGACCAGTGCAACGGCCGCAGCAACTGCCCAAGCTGCAGCGGAAGCCGCCCTAGACAATTTCGATGATGTGTACCTGGGCGCAAAGTCGAGCGACCCCACGGTCGACAATGACGGTGATGCGCTCACCGCGGGCGACATGTATTTCAATACAACGACAGACCGGATGCGCGTGTACTCAGGCAGCGCCTGGGCAGACGTTGCTCTCGACAGCGCAACCGTAGTCGCCAAAACCTCTGCAACCGGATCGGGTCAACTGCCGTCCGGCACTACCGCACAACGCGATGGCTCACCGTCAGCGGGGATGATCCGCTACAACACAACGACAGCGAGCTTTGAAGGATACGGAGCAGCCTGGGGGTCTATTGGTGGGGGCGCGTCAGGAGCGGGCGGCGACGAAATCTTTTATGAGAACGAGCAAACCGTGACAACGAGTTATTCAATTTCAACAAATGAGTCAGCACTTTCGGCTGGCCCAATTTCTATAAATTCCGGCGTGACGGTAACGATAGGGTCCGGTTCAACTTGGGTGATCGTATGAGTACCATAAATGTAAACGCAATCGACAAAGAGAGCGGTTCAGAATTAGTTTTAGGTGGGTCAGGGACTACCGTTAAACCTCATGCCTCTGCAACTGTTTCGGGTTTTGGGAAGGTGTTGCAGTTTCAAGTTACACAAGCCCACTCGCCCTCCATAAGCGTTGACAACAACACAACTTATACAAGTGCCGGAAGCAGTTGGCTTGTCAGTATTACCCCCAACGCAACCAATTCAAAAATTTTGATCAGTTATGGGTCAGCGAGGGCAGGTAATGGAGGCTCAAGTTACGAGGGACGAATTAAGATTTATCGTCAAATTGGTGGGGGCGGGTACGGCGAAATTGAAAGCGGTCTTTGGCAGACTACGATTAAAGGAACAGTTCATAGACCATTTGCCGCGCAGTATGTTGACAGCACCCACAACACCACCTCACAGATTGATTATCAACTGTACGTCGCAACATCGAATAACGTAGTTTGCTCATTTGCGGATTCGTCACCATGCTTGCGTTGGATTAGTGCAATGGAGATAGGCGCATGATTACTACTATAGACGCAATACGCTCTCTCGCCCCCGGCGCAAGTTACGCGATCATTGGTGACGAGATTGTCTGGAACAGTCCAGACATAACTCAACCAACGCAATCAGAGATCGACGCAGAGATCGCGAGACTGCAAGAAGCACAAGAAGCGGAAGCCACACAGAAAGCCGCAGACAAAGAATCCGCTAACCAGAAACTCCGCGATCTCGGTCTGACTGACGCAGAAATTGAGGCGTTCAAATCATGAGCAGTCTACTTAAAACTAACTCGATCTCAGCGGCGACCGGCTCNACGGTTTCGATCCCATCCGGCACGACACTGGACATTGCTTCCGGCGCGACCATCACGAACAGCGGGACTGCGACAGGGTTTGGTGGGAATAACACTCCGGCTTTTATCGCAAAGTTTGCATCTTCCGGCTCTCAAACGGTGACTGACAATTCGACGGTGAAGGTTGAAATGTCGCAAGAGGTTTACGACTCTGACTCCGCTTACGATCCAACTACAAATTACAGATGGACTCCAGGTGTTGTTGGAAAATATCTTATTGGTTTTAGTGTCTATACAGAAGATAACGAAATTAAAAGGGCAACAGCATATTTGTATATGAACGGATCAAGCATATACAAAAATCACAAGAAAGTTATTTTGCAAGATCAGACTGCGGTATGTAGCCCACGACATACATATAACGGTCAAGTAATTGTTGATGTCACTTCGACCTCCGATTATTTTGAAGTTTATTGTTGGATAGACACCTATGACGGTGGAACATCATCAATCATGGATCAGGAAATGACATATTTTTGGGGGCATAAGTTACTAACATGAGTACGTCAAAGGCTTTAGAAAAATTAGGTTTCGATCCTGATAACGATTTTGATTTGGTAGATGACAGAGATGGTCGTGGTGTGCGATTGGTTTGGAAATCAGATCAGGTCGAACCTACTCAGCAAGAGATTGATAACGCAGAAAACGAGTGGCAATCTGAGTACGACGCGCAAGCATACGCCAGAGCGAGAGCCGCCGCATACGCCCCCATCGCTGACCAACTGGATATGCAGTATTGGGATTCGGTGAACGGAAGCCGAACATGGCTCGACCACATTGAAAGCGTGAAGGACGCGCACCCAAAATGAGCGAACTAAAGACGGACAAACTCTCACCCCGCACCGCTTCATCGCACACAGAGATCGCGGTCTATTCTGAGGACGTAAACGCTATTGGCTCGACTGGTGGCGGGACACAAGACATAGACCTGACGGATGGAAACGTAGTCACCGCGACTGTCGATACCTCTGCCAATACCTTTACCTTCTCCAATCCCCCGGCGTCCGGCAAAGCGGGATCGTTTACGTTGATCCTAACTAACGGTGGATCGCAAACGGTGAACTGGCCTGGAGCTGTAGATTGGGCAGGCGGTTCTGCGCCGACTCTTACGACTTCGGGACGAGACGTGCTGACCTTCACCACGGTTGACGGTGGCACGATCTGGTACGGATTCGCCGCCGGTCTGGATATGAAGTAGATGCCACTAGGCGCAAACAAAGTAGCACTGTACGGAGCAAGTGCGGACACAGGATCAGCCGTGTTGTTGTCCACTGCGACAGCAAGCAGTAGCGCATCCATTGAGTTCACATTGCCGACTGCGTACAAGCAGGTGAAGTTTGGGTTCTACAATATTTATCCAGCGACTGATGCGGCAGAGTTTACTTTTCAAGTTGATGCGTCAGGTGGATCGTCGTTTAACAAAACAATGACTACCACTGTGTTTAGGGCGTATCACTTTGAAAGTGACGGAGCCGCTGTACTCGGCTATGACACAGGTGGAGATCAAGCGCAAGGAACCGCTTATCAGCAACTTGCCTTAGACGTTGATGGAGATGCGGATAGTTCTCTTGCGGGTGAACTTACTCTCTACAATCCCGCATCCACAACTTATGTGAAGCATTTTACTTCCCGTATTCCATATTCTTATGATGGTGGCGCAAACTTCGATATGTTTAACGCTGGTTATATAAACGAAGCATCAACCGCTATCGGAGAAATTAGTTTTAAGTTCAGTAGCGGAGCCATAACTGGCGGCACCATAAAGATGTGGGGAATCCTATGAGCGATTGGAAACTACTCAATACCTCCACAGCATCTAACTCCGCGTCAGTCGAGTTTACTAATCTGACTGGTTACAAGATATTCAAGTTTGTTTTTCTTGATATGCACCCAGCAACAACTGGCGATAACTACGGACACTTTCAGTTTAACTGTAGCACTGATGGAAGCACTTATAACGTAACTAAAACTACAACGTTTTTTTGGGCGATGCAGAACGAATCAGGAAGTGATGCAGTTCTTGAATATTCGACTGGTTACGACCTTGCACAAAGCGGAAGTTATCAGGCTTTGGTTCCGTCGATAGGCATGGAAAACGATGAAAGTTGTGCGGGAGAGTTATTTCTTTTCAATCCAACTAGCACTACTTATGTAAAACATTTTTATGGTCGCGGTCATGGTTATGGCTCAAGTGATTATGCATACGACACGTCTCCCGCAGGGTACTTCAATACGACAAGTGCGCTTAGTTCGATTGATTTCAAATTCAGTACCGCAAATATAGAAAACGGCACGATTAAGCAATACGGACTGGTGGCAACATGAGCGGAAAATTAACACTCATCAGTTCAGCCATCGTTACGTCTTCAACTTCGACGGTTGACTTCACCAGTGGCATCGACTCGACATACGACGAATATCAATTTTGGTGGTTTGGTTATAACTCGTCTGGGCAAAATGAACTGCGAATCATTGCAAGCACAGATGGCTCTGACTTTTCGGGAATAACAAAAACTACGACTTGGTTTCATGCTTATCACACTGAAGACGATTCGTCAGCGGCGCTTGCATACAACGGAACTTACGACAGAGCGCAATCTACTTCACAACAAATGATTACAAAAGAACTTGAAGGAGCATCAGACGATGGTGATGCCGGTTGTGTTCAAGTGTTTTCACCAAGTTCCACAGCGAAAGTGAAACATTTTATGAGTCGGTCTTCGTGTCACAGTACAAGTAATGCCGCAGAAGATGTTTATGTTTCAGGCTACTGGAATACCACCACCGCCCTTACAGCGTTCCGATTTCATCCGGGTGGTTCAGAAACAATCGACAAAGGCGAGTTTTATCTCTACGGAGTAAGTTAAATGCACAAAATCGTAAACGGTCAGCGGGTCGAATTAACCGCTGAAGAGATCGCACAAAAAGAAGCCGATGAGGCGGCATGGAACGCTGGTGCGTTTGATCGTGCTATTGCTGACCTTCGATCCCGCCGGAATCAACTGCTTGCCGCAAGTGATTGGACACAATGCGCTGATGTTGCGCTCACGGTTGAAGATGACACCGCATGGCGTGATTACCGGAAAGCCTTGCGTGATCTCCCGGCAGGGCTGAGAACCGCTGATGATGTGAGAGCGGTGGAATGGCCGACTGCGCCATGAAACGCATCGCGCTAATCCTCGCTTTGATCGTCGCACCCGCCCAAGCGGATACGACGTTTTTGCGGCACGGCACTTTTCCAATGCACTGCACCCGCGCAGAAGATGGCATGCAAGAGTTAATCAAGATCGCCGCAACGAGATATAAAGAAGTTCCGAAACTCGTTGGAAAAATGGGTCCGGGTTTGCTGATCTTGACTTACAACTACAAGGCCGAGAACCCCTCTTGGACGGTGATCATAACCAAGCCCGGGGAAGCTTGCTTTTTTGCAAGCGGCACGTTGCTAACTGATGTTCCTCAACAACTTGTTACACCGCGAGACGGCACTGAACTTTGATGCGGTCGGCATGAAAAATGGATCAAGAAAAGCCGGTAAATTTTTCAGATCGAACACAAGTCGGTCTACCGCTCCGCAATCTTATTGGCCTCGCGTCAGCCGTCGCAATAGGCACTTGGGCTTGGTTTGGGCTTCAAGAGCGATTGAACCAACACGACATGAGACTGACTTTGATGAGAGCCGAAGTGGATAGCAATAGCCAGTTCAGCGAACAGTTGCAAATGGGTCAGATTAGCACCGCGTCTAGTCAGGAAATGTATTTATTGCTCGAACACACGGCAGGCCAACTTAACGCTTTAGAGAAAACCATATCGGACGGCAAAGCCGTATCAATAAACAAACAGCAGGAGCTCACGATAACTTTCTTGAGTACGAGAGTGGACACCCTTGAGGCGAAGATCGAAAACCTGAGAGATCGGTTTGCGGAGATGAAAAGTAACGGGTACGGCAACGGAGGGCATTAGTGGAAGTCGTGCTTTTTACCCTTGTCCTGTACATCCAAGAAGCACCAAAAGAGTGGATGGCATTTCACGAAAATGCATCTGGCGAATGGACAGAAATGAATTTGGCAGGGTGTCTCGCGATGCGCCGGACGCTCAAGAGACAAGGATGGCATGACACAAAAGGCGGGCGATATGCCTGCGAGCGCCGCCGCGTAACGACTCGGTTGAATTGGGAAGGTAAAACAGTGATAGATAAATTAGGAGATAAGGTTTGAGAGTGTGGGACTATGACCACGCCAGGGGAAATTACCTGGCGCATCTGAAACGTGGCAGCTTCATTGCCGCCTTGTTTATTGCCAGCGGGTTAATCGGTTTGGTTCATGCGGTGACCCGCGTCTTTTTGCCTGACTTTATGAGTGAGGCCAACAAACGAATCGGGCGAGAGCTCGATCAGAAGGTCTGTGAGTGCCCGCCGGAATAGTTTGCTCGCGCTGACACCGCTATTTCTTAGCGGCTGCGCGGCACTTAAAACGGGTGGCGTTGCAGGCGTGAGCGCGGGCGTGGGTGGGCTGGTCGGCGGGCCGGCAGGTGCAGCAGCCGGAGCGGCAGTCGGCGCGGGTGCAACTTCGCTGATGACGTCTGGGATTAGCGGTGGTGAGTGCGATGCACCAGTCACGGGGTTCTGGCCGTTGATGGGGCAGGTAATCGAAACCGGGGGGTGGGTTCTTGGTGCTGTGCTGGTGGCAGGGATTTTGATTCCGGCGATCATGGGTTATTTGATTCCTAATGGCCTGGTAAAACAAAAGAATGTCTCTAGTTGAAGTGACATGGCAGGACATTATTCAAGACAGCAGTTGGTCGTGCGCCGAATCCGTAGCGTGCCCGGTTATCCGGTCCGTAGGCTGGCTTGCTCACGAGGATAAAAAGGTGCTCAAGATCGGGAGCACAATGACGCAAGACGGCGAAGTCTCGGCAATTCTCGCGATCCCTAAAGGGTGCGTACTCTCATGCAGGACAATCGACTCCTAGAGTTTTGCGAATCTGACAACCAGCGCCGGGTCGTAGAGGCGCTTATCCGAAGCGACGGACACCGTGCAGCAGCCGCCGAAGCGCTCGGAATGTCTGAGCGCAATGTCTACATGGCCCTGTCGCGCATCAAGCGCAAAGCTGCGTCACAAGGCTGGGCACCTGACAGCGATATGGTCAAGGTTGCACCGCCGGGCTTCCAGGTCAAAGGCGTCAGCACCCTGTACGATGTTGACGGTCAACAAAAAGCGCAATGGGTCAAGACCACCGCGACGGCTGACCGGGACGATCATCTGCGCGAATCCATTGCCGAGGCGTTTGAGGATTGGCGTGGAGCCGGCCGGATCGGCGCAGCTCCCAAGCACACCACCGACGAGCTGCTAAGCGTCTACCCGATGGGCGACCCGCACCTGGGGCTATATACCTGGGGCGAGGAAACCGGCGAGGACTTCGATCTCAAGACGGCCGAAGCCAATCTTTGCGAATCCATTAAGCGCCTGGTCGCGTGCTCACCTAAATCCGAGACGTGCATCCTGCTTAACCTGGGTGACTTCTTTCACAGCGATACGATGGATAACCGCACGTCCCGCAGCGGTCACGCCCTGGACGTCGATACCCGCTGGTCTAAGGTACTGCGCGCCGGGGTCCGGGCAATGATGACCTGCATCGAGGCGGCCGCTAAAAAGCACCAGCGCGTAATCGTTAAGAACCTGATAGGAAACCACGACGATCACACCAGTCAAATGCTGGGCCTGGCATTGGCCTTGTTCTACGAAGGCAATGACCGCATCGAGGTCCACGACGATCCGCGCAAGTTCTGGTTTTACCGCTTCCATAATGTCCTGATTGGGGCCGCGCATGGTGACACTACCAAACCGGCGCAGCTCCCCGGCATTATGGCGACGGATCGAGCCGAGGATTGGGGCGAAACAAAACACAGATACTTCTACACCGGCCATATCCATACGCAGAACGTCGCAGAATATCCCGGCTGCATTTGGGAGAGCTTCAAGACGCTGGCTGCCAAAGACTCATGGACGAGCTCGAAAGGCTACCGGTCCGGCCGGGATGGGATGTGCATAGTCCACCATAAAAACCACGGCGAGGTCGAAAGGCACCGCGTAGACGTCGCTATGCTATGACCGGAGTCCTTGTCAAATTGGACAGCGGCATAGAAATTGAGATTGAATCAGAGGACCTGCTGGCTGTAAAAAGATCAGGCAAAGACCTGCCCGCCCGGATTGAGCTTATCGTGACTGATGCCGAGGCAGCATACCTGATCGACCAATTGCTGGATACGAATTACCGCGTTTTGCACTAATGCGTAAGCTGCCCGAGCACTTGGAGTCGGACCCGAGCCGGCGGGAAAAGTTTTGCCCTATATCATTTATTACCTCGGAGCCTTATGACATGACAATCCCGGAACTGCAGACCGCAATCATCGCCTCATCTACACCTAGCCAGGCGCTCTCTATTTTTTACAGGTTTTGCGGCAGTTTCGGAGTCAACAGCAACGCCCCGCCCGAGTGGTGGACCAAGATTAACGAACTTACTGACGAGAAAAACTGTACTATAAGAAATTAGCAGACGCTATAAATAAAGGGTCTGTTGCGTACCACACAACTAAAATCTGTAGTACGGCGTCACGGATATTTGTTTTTATTTTTAGGAAGTTAGCAAATTTTCAGTGCTGGCCTTCTAAGCCGTAGGTTACAGGTTCGAGTCCTGTCGGGCGCGCCATTAAATCAAGGACTTACGGACGTTTGAAAAATGGCGCTGTACTATATTTTCGGCTGTGTACTATATTTTTTTAAATCAATGTATTTTTGATGATGGTTCCAGGGGCTGCACAACGACAGGATCGACCCGGTAATACTTTTGCGTGGTGGCTTCGTCAGTGTGCCCCAGGCGCTCTCTGGCTTCCCCTACGCTGCCCTCTGAGCCTACCCGGTTGCGGATGTACCTTTCTGCAAATGGCTGCAACCCAGCGCGTTTGAGCTTCTTTCGGAAGTAGCTCCACGCGGAATTAAAAGCCTCGGGTTTGCCCTTCTCATTAAACCCATGTTTGGGGAAGAACAACGGCGACCATTTCCACAACTGATCTATTTCTGTGACCACGGCCCGCAGCTCTGGCGTCCATGCAAAAATCTGTGCTTTTACAGCACGGTGTCCCAAAACCTTATGACCATCGACAAACAGACCATCTGCGCGAACATTGATGCGCAAATCCATACGCAATAAATCGGTCTGTCTCACGCCGGTCATTTCTTTCAATCGTATATATAGCTGCAACCATTTCGGGGCGTAGGGCAGGCATTTTTTAATATGCTTGAACGATGGAATAAATGGGGGATTTTTCGCATTGGCTTTGTTGCGCTGCGCACGGCGCCTTTTGTCCATCTGAAAATCAGATAACGGATTCGCCTCAATGATCTGCTCGGCTTTGGCAAAGTTAAATAAATCCTTTGTCAAACTCATCTGATATTTAACGGTGCGGAATCCGTTCGATTGTTGTTCACGCTTTTTGTTGTTTTCGGCAATTCGTTCAAACAATATTTTTTCCAATTGAACTGCATCGCCAGGGCGAAAAGTTTTTACATCCTCCTTGCCGAGATAGTGACGCAAGATTGCAAGCGCTTGCCGATCTGTCGTTTGCGTGCTGATTGCTTTAAGCGGAAGAATCTCAACAATGTAGGCATCAATCAATTCGTTGAAGCTGTGAATTGATCCTCGGGCAACTCGGCCGGCAAAAACTTCTAACGCTTCTGAATAGACTTTGCCGAGGCGAAAGGTTTTTTTCCCATCCCAATTGTGTTCCTGCCCAGGTGGGACTTGGTAATAATATGCCCCCCGAGCAAAACGCCAACGCTCTGGCATCCCTTGATTTTGTTTTCGTTTACGTCCCAAAACGAAATCCCTCTTGTCTTTCAAAATTCGGACGTCCACGCAGCGGTAGATCGTCCTCGATCACAATGATCTTACCGTCGGGCCGGGTGCGAAAGTCAATGCCCATCGACCGCAGCGCCTTAGCTTGTGCCGTCGGGCGTCTGCGACCGGTCAAAGCCTCAAGATCAGACTGTTCAAGCAGCTTCATTAGAACGGAATCTTATCGTCAAACGGTTGGCCGGCATTGCTCTTTGGGGCACCGTGGCCGGGATTGTCCTCAACCGGGAAGCATTGCACCCAGCCGTCGAAGTTGACCGGAACCACATCGAGCTTGATCTTGGTTTTTTCGCCGTCTGTCATCAGGCCGCCGATGGTTGCCCAGCTTGTTTTTTCCTCTCCGTCTTGCCCCTCATAGGTGCCATTTGGATATTTAAGATTGTGGGTTCGTTTGAGTTTCATTGGCATGGTTTAACTCCTTAATTGTTTTTAGGTGTCTAAAACTTTCGACCAGCGTTTTTTCTTACCGATTGGCGCTTTATCTTTACGTGGTCTTGATGGTCGGCTCCAAGAGTCTCCACCGAATACGCCCTCATACTCCCAGCCCGATGCTTTGAGGGAAAATCCTTCTTCATCGAGCAGGGTGTAAGTAATGATTCGTTTGTACCCAAGCTCCTTCGCGATCCGCGCTGCCTTTCCATAAAGCATCGACGGCACGTTCTTTACGCAGCCCTTCAATAAGCACAATCGGGTCACTTCGAGCACTGTGCCATCGTCCAGCTTCCGAGCATTTGGTCGGCCGACCCATATCACGCCAACCACACTCACCAGATCGCTAATTCCTAAGCCAAACTTCCAACCCCTCGGGGCAGGGTGGTGCCTGTGGTTTGCGTCAATAAAAGCCTTTGCATCTTTTTGGTTGATTTGCTTAACACTGAGCGGCCCCCATTGCTTGATCATGGTGCCGCGCAAAACACGAAGCTGACTTTCAAACGCAAGTTTTTGCATTTGCTCATCATCTGGATTGGTCCGGTTACCAAGCAGACCGTAATCAAACAAGCTTGTTCCGTCATCGAACCAGAATCCATGCGGCATGGTATCGGCGTAAATTTCTCTAGGCTCATCCGCTAAATTGTCTATAAACTCGTCAAGGTTCATCGTAATGATCTCGCGTTGTGGTCACGCTGCCTCCTGGCGGTGTTCGTTTAAGTTGTGGTGTTGGATAAATTCGATCAATCGGGTTGCGGCATAGGTCACGTCCTGCGTGATTTGCGGGTATGGGTATTGCGTCATCGTCTCGTAATTGGTGATAGTCCAGACGTCGGGCTCTTTCAGATGCTTGAGCTGCACAATCCGATACGTCACGCTGGTCGCGCCGTAAGCCAAGACATACGCCCGCCATTGCATGCTTTCCAAATACTTGGCGGTGTTCGGCGCCCGCTGTGTGGTCTTGATCTCGAAACAATCCAGGCCGGCCATCGCATCAGCCCGGCACGAAATCCGCACCGGGCCGTAGTCGGTCTGCAAGATCAGATCAGAGCTCGGCACTTCCATGATTGGGCACTGCGCCCAAATGTCACTGACCGATTTGTCAACGAGCTGCGCGTCAAACACTAAGCCGTGCGCATGGTAAACGTGCGCGTCATCCCACATTTCCATATAAGCGTCGGGGTCCTCGAAGATTGCATGGAAGGCGTTGCCTAATTCCATTGCTTCGGTAGGTTCCACGTCGCCGACAATGGATTCGATCAGGGACTCCTGCGAGATCGCGCCTGCGAAATACAGACGCGAACTCTCGAGCAGCGTGGCGCTAAGCCGCAGCACTGGCGGCCTCCGGGGGTGAGACAAATG
>FUFK010041555.1_pt1 | contig 23909 bp, 21 predicted proteins | sample 1021851 | NCBI WGS metagenome assembly FUFK01 (sample SAMEA51879418, study PRJEB19060) | metagenome | reverse complement strand
TTGGGGGTTTTGGTTTTGTTGTTTGGGTGTGTTTTGNGGGGTGTNGGTNNTTGTTTTTTTGGTTTTGTTTTGATCGGTTGTGTTTGGTGTTTGGTTGGTGGGTGTTTTGTTTGTTTGTGCTGGGGCGTGGGTTTCCCTGGGTTCCTCCCAAGCATTGAGGTTGCTTTGACCTTGTAGTCGCTTTGTCTTTTGCGCTACGCCGCTATGCACGCATTCCCTTGTTTGTGTTTTCATAGCGGTCCGATAGCCCTTTGACGGCTGACTCACCCAGAGTTAGTGGGGCGCTTCGTTCGAGCGTTGCTGTGATGGGTCGAGGGATCACAGTTCCCTGTTGTGTGTTGCTGGTCTTGTGTTAGTATATCGGAGCCGATGGTTTTTGAAAGGGGCTTTTTTGTGTTTTCTGAAGATTTTGATGAAATAATTGATGACGATAATGACGAGGTGTTACAGTGTGGGTTAGAGAATCCAGACATCTGTGAGAGCTGTCAGTAAAGGAGATTATTGTGGCGTATGGTTATGGTAAGCCTATGAAAGCTAAGAAGAAGCGTAAGCCTAAGAAAAGGAAGAAGTAATGCCTGCTAAGAAAAAAGGATTGTATGCGAACATTCATGCGAAGCGTCGCAGGATTAAGGCTGGTTCTGGTGAGCGTATGCGTAAACCTGGTTCTAAGGGTGCGCCTACTGCTAAAGCTTTTAAGCAGTCAGCTAAAACAGCTAAAAAAAGAAAACCTGCTAAGAAGAAACGCTAATGCCTAAGAAGAAAGATCCTCGTTTGGCTAGGGCTGGTGTGTCTGGGTATAACAAACCTAAGCGTACTCCTAAGCATCCTACGAAGTCGCATGTTGTTGTGGCTAAAGAGGGTAATAAGATTAAGACTATTCGGTTTGGTCAGCAGGGTAAGACTGGTGATAAGAAAAACACGGCTCGTGCTAGGTCTTTTAAGGCTCGTCATGCAAAGAACATCAAGAAAGGCAAGATGTCGGCTGCGTATTGGGCTAATAAAGTGAAGTGGTAGATGGCTCCTCGCAAAGTAGCAAAGCCTAAAGCTACGGCTGCGTATTATCGTAAGAATCCTAAAGCTAGGGCTAAGAAAAAAGCGTATGACACGAAGTATCATAAGTCTGCAAAACGTCGGAAGTATCGTTCTGAGCTGAATCAGGAGCGTCGCCGTCGTGGTATTGCTGGTAAAGGCGGTAAGGATGTTTCTCATAAGAGAGGTGGTGGGTATACTTTAGAAACCCCTTCTAAAAATAGGGCCAGGAACAGAGGCAGGAAGTAAATGGCTTCTGGTAAAGCTACCCCAGTAGAAAAATGGGTTGAATACCTTATTCTTAGACGTAGCAACAGCATTTGGAAAGCATCACAAAAATCCGGTGTAAACTACCATTCAGCTAGAGATAATGAGTCAGGCGCTACATCAAGCCGTAACTATGTGATCGCTAAAGAGCAAGTAGACACGTTAGGCGTATCAGACATACCCAGCTACGAAGAACTATCCCCTGAAATACAAGAATGCTGGGACAATATAGAGAAATTTGCGTTACGCTATTTTGGGATTATTCTACAACCGTGGCAAATAGAAGCCACTGAGAAAATTTTTTCGCTGTTTGAGACACCTTTAGAGGAATACGTTGTCATAAATGCACCGCCGGGCAGCGGTAAGTCAACGTTTTTCGCTAAGGTGCTTCCGGCATGGGCGACAGTCCGTAATAGGGGTATTAGGGGAATGCTCGGTTCCTCGACGCAACGTCTCGCTGAATGGTACACACGACGTTTGCGTGCGGAGTTTGAACGAGAGCATGTTGCCCGTGCCGAAATAAACGACATTAAATTAGGGTTAGCGGTTGACGCTGAACGCACATTACAGCAAGACTTTGGACAGTTTAAGCCTGACGCTAAAGAAATATGGCGTGCAGAAGCATTCACGATTGTGCAACCAGGTGACGTAGCCTTATCGCAGAAAGAACCGTCATGGTCAGCGTTCGGTATGGACTCCGGTTTCCTAGGTGGTCGCTTTGATCTCATTATTTGGGATGACGTGTGGGACCCACGCAAGATGCGGAACAGTGAATCACGAACTGACATGTATCGTTGGTGGGATGAGGTAGCTGAAACACGGTTAGAGCCTGGTGGTTTGCTTGTGTTGCAGGGTCAGCGTATGGCTTCTGACGATATTTACCGCTATGCGTTAGATAAATTCGCTCCTGTTGATGAAGATTACGACGAAGTTGATGAGGACAAGGTAGACGGTGAAGGCGAACGCAAGTACAGTCACCTTAAATACAAAGCCCATTATGACGATAAATGCGAACAGTTGCATGGTTTAGACGCTCCTGCATACCCTGAAGGGTGTTTGTTGTACCCTCGACGGTTGCCGTGGCGAAAAATACGGCATGTGAAAGCACAAACCCCTGACAGATACGAAATACTGTACCAGCAAGAAGACTCTGACCCTGCGTCAGTGCTTGTAGATCCTTTATGGATTACTGGTGGGCAAGGCAAAAACGGCGTTGAATACATTGGGTGCTGGGATAAAGACCGTGATTTATGGGAAGTGCCACGATATTTACCTGGTGAAGTTATGGTCGTAGCGTCTGCTGACCCGTCACCATCTAATTTTTGGGCGTTACAGTGCTGGGCGTACTGTCCTGACAGCGAATACAGGTACTTGTTGGAATCGTATCGTCGCAAAATGGATGCACCGTCGTTTCTTGACTGGAACCATGACACGCAACGCTTCACTGGCATAGCTGAGGAATGGTGGCAAATAAGCAATGAGATAGGTCACCCTATTACGCATTGGATAGTTGAGGCTAACGCAGCGCAAAAGTTTATTTTGCAGTACGATCATTTCCGACGATGGTCAGCTCTGCGAGGTGTGGAGCTAGTACCGCATTACACGCACTCTCGCAACAAGGGTGACCCTAAGTATGGTGTGCAAATGTTGGCTCCGTTGTACAGGTTGGGGCGTATTCGATTGCCTGGCAAGCAACGAACTGATGCTAGACCTCATTCTTTGCTTTTAGTGAATGAGGTAACAAAATGGAACCCAGAAGGCACAGGNTCTAGAACTGANGACTGTGTGATGGCACAATGGTTCGTAGAACATAACCTTGAAAAATTGTATACGCCNATGCTTGAACCAGTGAAGCAATGGCGACCTTCGTGGGTNACAGAAAGCTAATANATGAAAAGCGCNGAANAAATNGTAGACCTGTACTATACCAGGTCATCTAATCATGCTGGTGTAAAAGAACGNATGCGTCTTATNCGTGACCATTACAACGGTGACGTTATTGTACCTTTACCAGAAATAGATTCTACAGAGGCTTCCTCTGTNGCTAACTTGTTNGCNCAGGGTTTGGATCAGACTGCTATGCGTATAGCGTCTGTTACTCCTGATATTGTTTGCCCACCTGAAGATGAGTCATCAAAGCAAGCGCAGAAGTTCGCTGCGATTCGTCGCAAAGCGTTGTTTGGTTGGTGGCAAAACTCTCGCATTGATATGCAACTTGCGAAACGTGCAAGGCATCTTATCGGATATGCAAGTAGCATTGTGCAAATACGTTTTGACCATGAGAAGGGTTGCCCTACATGGCATGTGCGTGACCCTTTGACAGCGTATCCGTCTAACTTGCGTGGACCTGATGAAATGAGTCCTGTTGACTGCGTGTTTGGTTATGAGCGTTCTCAAGGTTGGATTCGTAGACATTATCCTGATGCTGCGTTACGGTTTGCTGGCGTTAACGAAGCACCATACGACAATGACAGACCTGTCGAACTTATTGAATACGTTGACCGTGAAGAATACGTTTTAGTAGCAATACGCAACCCTGCTCATAGTGTTGGCATGCCGTTAATGAACGACGATCACGAACCTATCATTGCAGAGCTGGAACGCACACCTAATTTGACAGGTGTTTGCCCGGTCATCATGTCACAGCGAATATCGTTAGATGAACCGAACGGACAGTTTGACGGCATACTAGGAATGTATCAGCAACAAGCAAAGCTCATGGCGTTAGAAGTTATAGCTGTGCAAAAAGGTATTTTCCCTGATACATGGTTAGTAGGTCGTGCTGGTGAACAACCAACTATCATTAATCCTGCGAATGGGTTGACAGGTGAGGTTGGTGTTCTTCGTGGCGGTGATTTGCGAGACATGCAATTACAGCCAGGTTTTATGACAAACCCTGCTATAGATCGTTTGGAAAGAGCGCAACGTTTAACTGCTGGTGTCCCTGCCGAGTTCGGTGGTGAATCTACGAGTAACATTCGTACTGGTCGCCGTGGTGATGCTGTGCTTTCCGCTGTTGTTGATTTTGCTGTTCAGGAATCGCAACGTATCCTTGCTCGCTCGTTAGAAACAGAAAACAAGATAGCTATTGCTATGGCTAAGTCCCATGCAGGTAGCAAATCTAAATCTTTCTATGTTTCTATGGGCAAAGTGAAAGGCAAGGTAGATTATGTTCCGAACAAGCACTTTACGACAGATGACAATGTGGTCAGTTATAGTCACGCTGGGGCTGACATTAATAATCTTGTTATTGCTGGCGGTCAAAGGCTGGCAATGGGAACGATGTCAAAAGAATCGTTTATGAAAATAGATCCTCTTGTTGAGGATGTTGAAGCTGAACGTGATTCTGTGACTGCTGAACAATTAGAGCAAAGTTTGTTAGCTGGCATTCAGCAACAAGCAGCGTCAGGGGCTATACCGCCGTCTGACATTGCTCGCATTATTGAACTTGTAAAAACTGATAGAATGGAGTTGCCTGAAGCTGTTGAGAAAGTACAGCGTGAAGCGCAAGAACGTCAAGCCGAAATGGTCCCTCCCACATCCCCTGAAGCACAACCTGGCATAGCCCAGCCCGGAGCAGGAGCAGAAGCTATGGTGGCTCCACCTCCTGCCGAGGGAGGGGCAGCCGGTTTGCGTGAACTTCTTGGAGCGTTGTAATGCCACGAAAAGGTAAAGGTCAGAAAGTGCAGACTGCTACTGGTCAACAGTACGGTCAAGCAAAGATGCAGGAAGAAGCACAGGATGTTGTTGCGTTGCCTGAAATGCAGGAACCGCAAATGCCTACGATGCGACCTGGCGAATCAGCGTTTGGGCGACCTACGGAAAGACCAAGCGAATCCATTAATACTACTGGTGCGCCGATTGATGTGCCTTCTCCTGAAATAACAATGGAACGCCGTATGAAAGTATTGGCTATGTTGCCGTTGTTAGAGGCTTCTGCTTCGCAGCCTCATGCGTCGCCTGGTTTGCGTAACCTTGTTCGCCGTATGAAATTGTTTATTGGTCCTGTTGAAGATTTCCAAGATAAGAGAATATAATGGGGTTTTTTGACCGAGTAGGCGGTGTAGCCGGTGGTCTTATTGACGTTGTTGGTGGCGGCGTTGAATTTATAGTTGACACGGCTCATGCTGGTACGAAAGCGTTACGAGGTGATATAGACGGAGCTGCTAATACTTTTTACAAATCAGTTCAAGATGATTTGTTAGGGCAAGCAGTTCAAGGAGCGTTTGGACCTGAAGGTGCTATAGGTAGCATTATTGGTGGTTTGCCTGAGTTTGTGCGTAAACCTGGTCGTGCTGTTCTTAATCCTGCTATGGAAGCATGGGACTGGACTATTCAAGAACTAGTTGACAGACCTTTAGGTACGTTGTTTACAGTTATTGACGCAACGATTGAGGGTGGCGGTCATCATTTACTTAATTTTGATACTTGGAAACAAGCGTATGACATAAATGACAGTCGAACGTTTGGTCAAGCTATTGCATTGTTGGCGTATGACATTGATCCGTTTGATGAAGAACAATTCAATGAAGTTCGTCAAAGTGACATGTTTAATGTTATTTCAGGTACGTTTGATTTTGTACAAGAATTTATTGACCCGATGGCTTTGACTATTGGCGCTTCTACAAAACTAATTCGTGGTTCTACTGTGTATGGGTTTGGTGACACGATTGTTGGTAAAGGCGGCGTTATTGGGCGTAGCGTTATTGAGCCAAAAAAGGTTGTTACGTTTGGGCAGACAGCTTCTAAACAACAAATAAAAAACCAAGTTGTGTCTAGTCGTATTGACAGCATTATGACAGATCGTAGAGTTGTAGATTTGTTTAACAAAATGGATGCTGTTGATGTAGGACCGGATATTAGTAACACTATGCGTAATACGGGTGTTCCTATGACTCCTGAAGATTTTGCTGCTATTGATAAGCGTGCTGGTGTGTTGCGCCAGAATTTGACTCGTCGTACAGCTAAAGAAATGCCAGATGAAGCTATTGCGTTTATTGCAAGAGGAGCTACAAGAAAAGCAAGAGAATCTAATATGCGTCTTGTCCTTGGCGACGTAGGTCATCTAAATGATATTCGTGTGAAAGCTGCTGATGCAATACAAGTTTTATCAGAGGGATCTTTTTTAGATGATTTAGGTGAAATAGATAAGTTGACGCAAAAAATAGCTAAAGACAAAGCGACAATAAAGGGTCTTAGTACCCGTCAAGGTAAAGGCTTGTCTGACATGGATGTTCCTGGTCCAAGAGATCCTAATAAAGTATCTCCGGCACAAAGTCAAATAAGTATGGAAGCAACAAAAATTAAGTTGCGGCAACGTATCGCTGAAAATGAATTAAAAATTCAAGAATTAAATCAAAGAGTTCAAGGCAATAATCAAAAATTGACTGATGTTGATTGGGCTAGTGTTTACGATTTTGATTTGACGTTGAAAGAAGCGCAGACTGCGACTCTTAAACATAATTCTTCTGGTTATTTGGAAGCTGATGCTAAACGTGCTTCTGTTCGTGCCGGAGACATAGCGCATAATGACTTGTTTAGTATGGCGTTAAGGCAAGTGGCTGGTAGAGAAGCAATGGGGTCTGCGTTTGTTAGAGAAAGCGTGCCTTTCAAAGCTATTCCACGTTTTTATCGTGGGTTAGATATTTTGACTGAACAACATTTAGGTAAAATGGCGAAGAATGGAGACAACGTAGCTGTAACTGATTTTACAATACCTACAACATTTGGGTTTGGTAGGACCATGCGTTTCTCAACGCAACGTGTTCCGCAAACATTAATTAACTTTTTTGACAATGCACAAAATAGTGTGATGTGGGAACGAATGTTAGAGTCAGCAGGCAAAGTCGAAATTAACGGCACTAAATTAATTGACGGTGACCAGATACGTCAGTATGTGGGGGCTTGGTATCGTATTAGTTCTTCCGGTAGTCCTACTGCTGTTGTGGAATTGCAACAATTATGGAAAGAAGTTGTTGATGATACGTTGATTCCTAAAGCAGATGAATTGTTAACTGATGCAAATGTTCCTGGTTATGAGAAAGGTGATTTGCGTGCTGCGTTAGATGAGGGCAATACGATTAAAAGCGATTCTGCTAATTATGTTGAGGGAAAATCTCAACGTAAACAGAGACAACAATTATCTATAGCTGATGATCCTGTCAGTGGTATGGATAGGACAACGTTGTTGATTGATGGGCAAGCAACGTCAATCCGTATGACTCCTTCGCAAATTAAAGAAGCTCAAATTATTCCTCGTTGGGATTTAATATCTGATGAAGTTCGTAAAGCTACTAAACGTAGCAAACGATTTGATTCAGTTAATTCTTTGTACGATCAGGCTCGTAAACTTAAACGAGGCGTTTCGACAACTGCTGATAAGACTATGAAGTTTTGGCGACCTGCTGTGTTGTTGACTCCTAAGTGGACTATGCGTGTGCAGTTAGATGAGGCGTTGCGTCGTGCAGTTGATTTGGGAGCTATCCCAACGTTGCAAGGCATAATGAGAGCTACTCAAGAATTGCATACACAATATGCGTATAAGCATTTTGATGGTGCTGGTGGTTTAACAGATGAATTAACTCGACGTATGCGTGAAAAAGCAGAAAAGTTAGATGCTGGCAAAAAAGGCGTTGACGTAGAAAGTTATATTGAGTTAGACAGATTCCTTAAAGAAAACAACGTCACAATGGATAGCATTGTTAAAGAAATAATTGCTGATACGCCACGACCAAGTTTTACGCCAACAGCAGTACGAGGACTTGCTGGAGGGTTGCTTCTAGGACCAGTCGCAGGAGCAGCCTACGCAGGGTATTACACATGGCGTAGAAGCCGACGTATTAACAATGAAGCTATTAGACAATCAGCAGGTCATTACTCATCATTGTTGCAAACAGAAGCACGGAAAATACTATCTGAAACAATAGACCCAGCAGACCCTAATTACGCTGCAAAAATAGATTTAGCAAACAATATGTTGGCTAGAGCTGAAGGCATGGAAGACGCTATTCGTAGTATTGGTTTCCCAGACGATAGACCTCCTGGTGAAATGACTAACATTGTTGATGGCTTTACAAGAGCGCATCAGTATATGGAACGGGCTGGGCAACCTAATCTGTTGATAGGTAACGCTGTGATTCGTGGTGCGTTTGGTGATGATCCTCGCCATTGGGAAATGATTGGTAAACGTGTTTCTGCCAATAAATCTCAAGACCGCATTTTTAGAGGTGTTCGTGAGGATTCTAAACGCCAAATGAAAGATACTGCCGCTGATTGGCAACGGTGGGATATTTTAGATGTTCGTGAACGTAGTATTGCTGTCCGTGGTTGGAATCAGCAAATGCAACGATATACGCCTATTAGCACAAACGCATACCCTGAGTTTTATCAGATTGTTTGGGGTAACGCTGATGATGCTGCAAGGCAAGCGCAGTTAGCTGATTTGTTTCAAGCAAATGATGAAATAGTTAACGGTCTTGGTTTGCCTAAAGAAGTTGTGGTGTCTCGTACAGATGCGTTAGATGCTGCTCGCCGACTGATTGATGAGTACAACGATGTTTTGCCTCCTGAAATTTTTACAAATTTGCGATCTAAAGCTGCTTCGGGGCAGATTATTAAATGGGGTGGTGTTGAAGATGAGTTGGTTAGGTGGGCTAAGAAACCTGAAAATAAGTCACGGATTGAAGCTGCAACAGGCAACAAATTTGAATCTTATAAAACTGAAAGAGCTTTGAAAGATGATTTAGTGCGATACGTTCGTAACGAATCAGGAGAAAACAGAATGGGATTTGCTAGATCAACCGCAGCAAGCCCAAATTCATTCAGCGCTGACGCAAGACGATTCAAAGGCAAACTAGGCGAAGTTATCGAAGAAATATATGACAATCTAGGTTCTTTACCAGCAGACATACTTTCCCGTAACCCATACTTCAAAGCAAAATACGACGCTGAAGTAATGCGAAGAATAGCACCATTCATGGATGAAGCAGGAAACGTAAATCTGTCACAAGCCCAGTTGCAAAAAATAGAAACACAATCAAGACAAAAAGCGTTAGGCAACACAAGAGACTTACTATACGACTTAGCTGAAGAAACACGAATAAGCGAAATGACAGCAAACATCATGCCCTTCTACAATGCGTGGCAAGAAGTTATCGGCAGATGGGCAGGTTTAGCGTATGAAAACCCTGCATTCGTAGGCAAACTTATAAACATATACACAAAGCCTTGGGATGCTGAAGGACTAGGCATAGAAGAAGTACCTGCCTACGATCAACGTGCATTAGCAGAATTTGAAAAAGAACAAGGTCGTTTAGCTACCCCAGAAGAAATGGAACAATTTGAAACAGGGTCAAGTTACCTAGTATGGCGACTAAATGAAAAACTAGAAAACGTGCCAGAATCATTAACACCTGGCATTCTAGGCAAAACAGCACGAAGCAACCCAATCAAATTCAGCAAAGATGGTTTGGCTTCCATGCTGCAATCAACAACACCGGGCTTTGGACCGATGGTAACAATACCAATTCGTGAAGCCACGTTACGAGATCCGTCGTTAGAAGAAACGTTTAAGTTTATGTTGCCGTTTGGTTCACCAGAAGGCGGTGGCATAACTCGTTTAATTGAAGGGTTCTTACCTGCGTATCAACGTAACTTAATTAACTTAACTGCTGAAACGCCAGCGAAAGAACGACAAGTGCAATACTTTGCTCAACAAATATATGTTGAAAGCCAATTAAGTGGCGAGCCAATAGATTTAACTAACCCTGAAGCTGTAAATGCGTGGATAGATGAAGCCAACGAACGCACAAAAAATTTCTTTACATTCAGAGTGTTTACTGGAATGGCTGTTCCTACGTCAACAACTATATCTTCCCCATATCAAGCGTATATTGAGGAAGCTCGAAGGTTGCAAGTCCGTCATGGCACAGCAGAAGGCAACGTTATCTTTTTAGAAAAATATGGTGAAGAGTTTTTTGCGTTAACTGCTCGCATGACTAGGCTTAACGACGGCGTGTTTGCGTCAGCGACATCTGAAGCAACATACGATAAATTACAACCGTTAGTGCAAGCCTACCCTGAAATTGGTGGTTGGTTAACAGAAAGCCTAGGCGGTTCAACAACTGAAGAATTAGCGTTTAGTCAAGCTGCGTATCGTAAACAGCAACAAGAACAAATNAGCCCGGCTGATACTCGTAAACGTCGTGAACGCAAAACACCGTTTGAAACAGTAGCAGATCCGCAAATAGAACAAGGCTGGAAAGCGTATGCTGAAATAAATGACGCTGTTCGTGAGTTTCAAGATGAACGGCGTGGAGTAGGGCTACCGTACAGTTTGAACGCTAACGATTTAGCCTGGTTGAAACAATACAAAGAAGATAAGATATTTGAGTTAGCTGAAAAGTATCCGATTTGGTATGAGAACTTTCAGTTCTTTCAAACGTCTGACACGATTTACAAAACTATGAAAGGTTTGTACGGTTCTTTAAGCAACGAAGAATACGCTCCGTTATTATATGCTCGACCTTCAACGAAGCATGTGGTTGATTATTTGCGGTTGCGTGAAGCTGTGCAGGAAGAACTGGTAAGAAGAAAATCTGCTGGTGGTTCGTCAAACCTTCTAGCGAACTCTAACTCTGATCTACTACTATATTGGGAACAGGAAAGAGATGAGTTAAGTGGGCGACCAGAATTTTCAGCTTTCTTTGATAGATATTTGGATAACGATATGATACCGGAAAATAGTTTTATGGATTTTAAGTTCACAACGTCTAAGGTTGTAATTTAATGACACCACAAGAAGAAATAGCAGCACTAAACGAACAAAATCAAGCAACGGCTCAACCGCAAACACCTATCCTTGGGCAGTTAAATCGCAGAATAGCTGACATTAAAATCGGAGAATTAGACTTTGACTGGTCTAGAACACAATACGCTGCGATTGCGAACAATGAAGCGTTTGATGACTTTTTCTTATCTGATTTAATTAATCTTGCTGGTTTGCCTGTAATTACTTTTGATGACATTCAAGGCGATCCGTACTTGTCTGAAATTGATGGCGTTGATTGGTCAATGACTAATTATGACGGCTTAACAGATTTGCAAAACATTAAACTTTCACAAATAGGGGAAGCTGTTGTTGTTGATCCTGTTGTTAAGAATTTGCCAAGTATTGCTGGAACGTATTTAGAAACCGCTCCGTTAGTAACAGGTATTTCCCCACTACCAATGGCTGAAGGTCAATCTTTTAATGACGCAATCCAAGCGTGGTTTGCTCAAACATACGGGTCTGCTGAACCTGGTACAGAAGATTATTTAACGTATCAAAGGTTTTTAGATAATTACGACCCTGAAGATCTTGAAGATGTATCGGTTGATGAGTTCCGTGACGAGTTTCAAAAAAAATTAGCTGAGGCAAGGGCTACGTTAGATGCAGGTGAAGAATTATCAGAAGAACAAATTGAACAAATCCGTCAACAAGTTATAGAAGAAATTGATGGTGGCGGTGACATTGTTTATTCTAATTTAACAACAGTGGTTGCAACTGCCATACCTGAAATACCTAGGCAAGTTAGAAGGTTTTTTAATTGGCTTGATGGTGACGCTGACGAAGAACCACAAATTATCGAAGATCAAGCAACAGGTCAAATAGCCCCAAGACCGCAAACAGAAAAAACCCCGTTACGGTTCTCACAACTTGACGGAACAGTTTTAGAAACAGCAGAAGTTGATTTCACAACACAAAAAGTAGTTGATTCAATTATGGAATTAACGCCAGAAGAACAAAAACTATTAGCTGAAAACATATTTATAAACATGCCTGATGTGTACACATCATGGGAAAGCGTGTACAGAGAAGATGGCACATTAAATACTGACACGTTTGTGCCTGCGTTAACAACCGCTATTGAGGATGCTGCGGCGGCTTCGGCGTTTGGTTTAAGCCAAGAATACTTAGAAATGTTTATGATTGATGACTTAACGCAATTAGAGAAAAACGATATTCGTGTAGAGTTCCAACGCAAAATAGCTGAAGCTCAAGCTAAAGACAACATGAAAAACGTTACATTAGTAGACCCGGCTGCGTTACATGACAGTGTTGATGATTATTTCAAAAAGGTAACTGGTCGTGGGGCGACAGATACGGAAGTTCGTGAGTTTGTGAAGATGTTTAATGATTTAACGATTGATGCTACGCCAACTGCGAAAGAGTTGCGAGAAGGTGGGGTTACAAGAGTGCCTCCTAATTTAGCAGCGCAATCACAAATGTTTGCTGAAGAGCAAGCACCTGTTGAAGCAACAGCTATGCAAACAGCGAACAAAGCTAGTCTTATTATGCAAGCGTTAGGAATGGGTGGGTAATGGTAGAAAGAATGGCGAAAGAGTACGGTCCTGAAGCAGGACCAGACGGAGATCCAATAAATGTGCAAACACCTCCTAGAAATGTGCAAGAACGACCAGAAAATATGGTGACACAAGATGGTGTTCAAATAGGTGACGCTTTTTACAAATTCAAACAAGTCCCAATTAGCGATTTAATTGCAATGATGGCAGATCTTTTGTTAAAAGATGTGCCTATTAATTGGTCAGAAACAGCGTATCCAGAAATGGAACAGAACCTTAAGAAAGACAGTTTTAGTAATTTAACTTTCGGAACTTTTGCATCAGAAATAAATGACTTTACAGGCATATTTAGAACAAACGATCCGTTTCTTATTGAACTAGATATACCGTGGGACCAGACGCAATGGGCTGGCATGGAAGAAAAATTTGTTAGCGGAGAAAATTTAGAATTGCGCTTTAGCGAGATAGATGAAGACCCCCCTGNNGGAGTNNAGCTACCCGAANAAATNCCTGAAATAGGNTTTACAGATGCTCAAGACCNATTAGANGAAGATTTAGNAANATTAGAAGAAGANGATNTTNCTAGCACTGGACCAGGNAANNNAGATCCTTACCCGTATGCACCTGGTGAAAGTAACATGGTGTCCGCAGATGCTCTTTATGAAATGATTAGAAGCGTTGGTTTTNCGCCAGAAGAAGCTGTGACAATGGTTGCTATATCAAGAGCAGANTCAGGGTTTAATGCTAGAGCTACAAACATGGTCGCTCCTGATAATTCTTACGGGTTGTTTCAAATTAACATGATTGGCAATTTAGGTCAGGCTAGAGANCGANTTTACAAATCTAATGCGTTTAGGCAAAAGTATAATTTANNNACTGAATGGCAAGGGTATGAAACGTTACTNGACCCAAGGTGGAATATAGCNGCNGCCCATCANACTTACGAAGAAGCATTAGGCATGAATGGTTATCAACAATACGATAATCCTGGTTTCGGTCCTTGGTCAGTGTATACAAATGGTGCGTATGAGCAATATCTTCCTATAGGAGAATCAGCACGAAGTGGAAGCATTAGAGATGGCGACGGCTCAGGATCACCACCAATACCGAACCCTGGTGGAACAGACGAAACAGGCATTGAGGACATTTCTGCCGAAGACGTATACACATTACTTGAAGAACAATTTGGTGGAGCAGCATACTTCTTCCAAAAAAACAAACAAGACATGCGTATCGGCATATTAGCCGACGGTTCACCAACAAGTTACCGTGACCCAGACGCTGTTGACTACCAAGACATCACTGAATACCTAGTAGAAAACGACATAACAGCTCTTACAAGAGTTTCCGGTCTACTAAAACTAACAGAATGGTGGCAAACAACTGACGTAGCAATGCGAGAGTTCGACATCGCAGTAGCCGACATGAACGACCTAATGCTACAAGAATACCTAGAACCAACCATTGACGTTCTACGCAAAGAAGCACAATTCCTAGGCATACAATTAGAAGAAAGCGAACTATTTGACCTAGCAAAGAACCTCAAACGTTTTGGTGATAGTGAAGATGCTGAAGCTATACGAATAGCTATGGCAGGACAGTTACGATACCAAGACACTATTAGCGAAATATCTTCATTCCAAGCAAACATTGATAATGTGCAAAAAGAAGCGTACAAGTATTTCACGCCAATAGATGATGAAGCAGCGCAAGAATGGGCAGAGTTACTGTACACAGGCGAAGCAACAGAAGTAGAGTTAGATCAGTTCTTAAAAGCCGGAGCAGTTGCCAGGTTCCCAACACTTGACAAAGTTATCAACGAAATGGGTGTAACACCTGCACAGTATTTTTCACCGTACAAATACCAGATAGAACAAATGCTTGGCAGATCCAATATAGATTTGTTAGAAGAGTTCCCAGACGTTATTGAGTACATTCCTGAAAGTGGAAGTTCTAGACCAATGAGTCTTTCTGAGGTACGCACGTTTGTTCGTGGGCTACCAGAATGGCAACAATCCGAAGACGCTAAATCTCAAGCAAGAGCTTTGGCGTTCTCAATAGGTCAAACGTTTGGGGAGGTAGCGTAATGGCAACAATACTCGATGATGAAATTATACAAGCAGCGCAACAAACACAAGATGAACGTGACGCTTTACAAATAATACAGGAAGCGTTAGCACAGTACGGTTTAGCTGAGTTAGCTCCTGAAGCTGTTAGATACCTTATTGAAGGCGTATCAGCAGACGGCATAATGATTCAGTTGCGTGAAACAGAAACATTCAAAGAACGTTTCAAAGGGTTAGATATTAGGAACAGTAAGCCTGGCATGATTCAAATAAGCCCAGCAGAATACATTAGAATAGAGCGACAATATCGTGACATTATGGCTACCGCAGGGTTGCCACAAGGTTTTTATGACAGCCCTGATGATTTTGCTGAGTTTATAGGAAATGATGTTTCGCCTGAAGAGTTAGGGCAACGTGTGTCGATGGCAGCGTCAGCAGTATCTAACATTAATCCCTTACTTAAAGATCAATTAAATGAAATGTACGGTATAGGTGTCGAGAACGACGGAGAACTTATAGCGTATTTCCTTGACCCTGAACGTGGCGTTAGCGTCATTGAGCAAAGGCTACGCATGGAATCTGCTGGTCTATCCGCTACTGCTATCCAAGCAACAGGGCAAGGCATAGCTGCTCCTGTAGCAAGGCAACTTGCAGGCGAGCAACAAGTACAACAACGTGAAGTAGCGCAACGTTTAGCTCCGATGGCTGGCTTGACTCAAGCAACATTATCTGATCGGGGTGTGACAACAACTGAGTTAGCTGCATCCACGTTTGGATTAGATTCAGAAGCTACGGCAAACATTAGAAGATTGCGTCAACGCAGGCAAGCGTCAGCAGAACGCAGGTCTGGTGGTTTGATGACAGGCATGGGAGCCACAGGCTTAGGCAGCGCTCCTGGACAGTTAGATTCGTAGGGTATAGACGAAAACCCTAAATTTGCCTATATTTAATTATGTGATCTGCCCCATTAAGAGGGTGAGCCGTTCACAACAAATTAAACTCCGCTAGCATTCCACCGTTGTTAGCGTGTATGAGAAGGTGAGTGACATAATGGAAACAGAGTCTACTGAAACAGAAGAAGTTTCAAGTACCGAATCCAAACCTAATTGGCGTAGAGAACTCGAAGCGAAAGCTAAGAGGGCTGATGAGCTTGAAGCCCAAGTTCAACAGATGCAACGCAAAGAAGTGTTTCGTGATGCTGGCTTAGATCCATCTAATAAGATGACTGAGTATTTCATGAAAGGCTACGAAGGCGAGCTAAGTGTTGAAGCGATACAGGCTGAGGCTCAAAGCGCAGGTTTATCGAATACGGTAAGCCAGGCGAATACGTCAATGGTAGAGCAACAGGCGCAGTTTGCACAGCAAGTTGAAGCGGAGCGTAGAATCGCTGAAGCTAGTGATGATGCTGGTCCTGTGGCAGATCCTCAATTCGAGAGTTTAATTAGACAAACTAAAAATGCTGATGAANTNCGNCAGTTGTGGGAANCNAATGGCGGTACTTTTAACGCTATGACGTGAGGTAGGCTCCAAAATTTAATTGGAGAATAGCCTAATGGCAATAACACAAATGAGTTCGCTGAACTCCGCTGGTAATGCAGCGTTTGAACAGCTCGCTTACTTTGCGTTGCGATCACAACCTCTTTTCGAGATGGTTTGCGATGTAAAAACCACAAACCAATCGCACGCTGGAGCAAGCGTTAAGTTCACAAAGTACAGCGATTTATCACAAGCTACTTCAGCAATTTCTGAAACTTCTGACCTCACACCATCAACAATGGGTGACGCACAAGTTACAGTAACACTTGCTGAGTACGGTAATACAATACAAACCACCGCTAAAGCACGAGGAACCAGCTTCTTAAACATAGACGCTGACGCTGCTAACATTATCGGTTACAACATGGGTGACAGCCTTGATAAGATTGTTCACGACATTGTAACTGAAGGAACTAACGTTCTATACGGTGGCGATGCAACCGCTACAGGAGAACTAGCAGCAGGTGACATTATCACCGCTGATCTTGTTCGACAGTGTGTAGCTAACCTACGGACTGCTTCTGCACCTGCATTTGACGGCAACGTTTACGTTGGATTTATCCACCCTGACGTTTCCTACGATCTGCGTAAAGCTACAGCCGTAACTGACGTTATTCAACACCAAATCCGCCAAGATGGAAATGCTGTCCGCACTGGTAGCATCGGTACATTCGGTGGAGTTGACTTCATTGAAACACCAAGAATCACGCTAACCGCTGACGCTGGTGCTTCCAATGTTGATGAATACAAAACTGTAATAGTTGGTAGACAAGCTCTTGCGAAAGCACACAGCCGGGCAGCCGGTTTCGGTGCGGACCCAAGCATCGTGTTCGGTCCTGTAACCGACAGCTTGCGTCGATTCAACACAGTTGGTTGGTATCACCTTGTAGGATACGGAAGATTCCGTGAGGAATGTATCCGAAGAATTGAAACATCATCCTCAATAGGCGCTAACTAATAGCCCTAATTAGATAGCAGGGTAGGCTGACTGTACTGGGAGGTTAGCCTACCCTCTATCTTTCTGCATTCGATTAGATTATTATTGTGAATCATGGAAGATGAACAAGTAGATGTAGTTATAGCTGCTGAGACAATAAAAGCCAGCGTTGTAACTGACGAGGAGAACGCTGATGGCTAGTGGTCTTTATGGAATAACTTTTCTTAACGCTTTGAAAAACACTCTTGCGTTAGACCTGGACAGTGACACGATCAAGATTATGTTGGTTACGTCATCGTATACACCTGATTTTGGGGCGCATGACTTCAAAGCCGATGTATCTAACGAAGTTTCTGGGACAGGGTACACTTCAGGTGGTAACACGTTAAGTAGTTTGGCTTTAACCCAGACAGGTGGCACAATCAAATTTGATGCCGCCGACACATCATGGTCATCTGCAACCATCACGAACGCCAGGGGCGCTGTGATTTATGATGATTCTTTAACTGATGATCCGCTTATTGCGTACATTGATTTTGGTTCTGATTTCTCATCGAGTAACGGAACGTTCACGATTGCGTTTAATGCTGGCGGTATATTTACGATTGATCTAACTCCGTAGGAGGGTAAATGCCTGAATCTAATTTTCCGTCTAGTCTTGATACAGACGCTAATAGTAGCCTTCCTAAAACTATTTCTAATACTGCTGCGTTGAATAACCCTAACCATGCTGAGATGCACGGTAGGAGCAACGATGCGATTATAGAAGTTGAAACTAAATTAGGTACTGGTAGCAGTTCTGCTTCTACTGGTGCTGTGCTTATAGGTACAGGTTCGGGTGCTTCTGCGTGGGACACGACACCTACGTTTGTTGGTGACGTAACAATTCCTGAAGGCGATTTGATTCTTGGTTCTACTGCGGTGACTTCGACTGCTGCTGAGTTAAACATTCTTGATGGGTGTACTGCTACAGTGTCGGAACTTAACATCATGGATGGTGTTACTGCTACAACATCAGAGTTAAACATTCTTGATGGTTGTACGGCTACTGCTGCTGAAATTAATGTTGTTGACGGAGTTACAGGCGGTACTGTTGCTGCTTCTAAAGCTGTTGTTGTTGACGGTAATAAGGATATTGCTAGTTTCCGTAACGTTACGCTGACTGGTGAGTTGGATGCAGCTACGCTTGATATATCTGGTGATGTAGATATTGATGGAGCTGCTGATATTGCTGGCGATTTAGTGTTGTCTGGTGGCGCTGATGGTGCGTTGCAGTTCACGAATGCTGGTGAGAACTCTATTAAAATTCCTGATAACCAGGCTTCTGCTTTGATTATTGAGGAAGCTGATAATGCGTATATTACGTTTACGACTACAAATAGTTCTGAGGCTATTACGGTTGCTAAACCGATTACGATGTCGTCTACGTTGACGGTGACTGGTAACGCTGATTTGAATGGTGATTTGGATGTTGATGGAACAACGAATTTAGATGCTGTTGATATTGATGGGCAGTTAACTCTTGCTGATGGTTCTTCTAGCGCTCCTGCAATAGCGTTCGGTAGCGACCCGGATCTTGGTTTCTTTCGAGTAGCGGCAGACAACATGGGCTTTGCAGCTACATTGCCTGTAGTAACAAGTTTTACAACGCCACGGCGAGGAACTGACGGTAGCGGCAACACGCTAGTTCTTGGGCAAGACGGTTCGTCAAGACGATACAAAGAAAACATTGAAAACTTTACCAAATCAGATTGGGAAAACGTTTACAATTTACAAGCCGTAAAGTTTAACTGGAAAGAAGAAATAGACGCACAACGCACGCAAGCATTTGGTTTAATAGCAGAAGATGTAGCCGACCAAATCCCAGAACTAGGCGTATACCGCATTGTTGATGGTGAAGGCGACACACCTGTTGTTGACTCAGTAAACTACGAACAACTATGCGTGTATTTGCTTGAAGTTGTTAAGGATCTAAATAACCGTTTAGAAACATTAGAAGGATAAAAATGATCCCAACTACCAGTAAACACGTTAACATCGAACTACTACACCCAGAGTTCAAACGCAGACTAGAAGCATTCTTTAGAGACAGCCGTATTCGCAACAAAGTTAAAGTCGTATCAGGTGTACGAACCTACGCACAACAAAAATACTTTTACGACGGATACAAAAGCGGTAGACCAGGATTTAACCTAGCTGCNAACCCGGATCGCAAAACAGCGTCAGGTTTCCAAGGGTCATATCACATGCAACAACCAGCGTTCGATAACTGGGGTTATGCCGTTGATTTTAGAATTACTGGTAAAGGTATCAGTACTTCTCAAGTGAACGCCATAGCAAAGTCGTATGGCATGGTTGCCTATGTGCCTGGCGAGTGGTGGCATCATCAGCCTTGTAAAGTCGTAAATGGCAAAGTCAAATGGTTCGATGCACCAGCATTAAAAGGGACAAAGGCTAAGAAAACAGCGAAGCAGGATGTTAAGGGTATTGCTGCTGCGTTTGCTGAGATAGAAGCCTTGGTTACTGCTCATCCTTTGAAGAAAGGATCTAAAGGGGCAGCGGTGAAAGTGGTGCAACAGTTGTTGGCTGCTAAGGGATTGTATCGGTACAAAATAGATTCTGATTATGGCAGACTTACTCGAAAGGCTGTTGTGGAGTTCCAGAAGCGTCGGCTATTATATGTTGACGGCGTAGTTGGACCAAATACTTGGAAGGCATTATTACGATGAAAGAATATCTAGATCTACTTGAAAGATGCGGAGCGACATTCGTACAAGCAGCAGTAGCCACAATCAGTGGTAACAGCTTCCTTGACATGGGTGTAAGTAACTGGAAACTAGTAGCAGCTTCTGGGTTTGCTGCTGTGCTGTCAGTTCTTAAAAGCTGGGCTGCTACGAAGATTGGCGATAAGTCATGTTCTTTGGCTGGTAAGACTACCGCATCTGAGGAGTCCCTTTACGGCGACGAATAGAGGTTGAATGGCTACAAATTTTCCTGGTAGTTTAGATACTTCGACTCAGCAACCTACTATTGCTTCTTCGGATGAGATGGATGATTCCGGTAAGGAGCATGATGTTGTTCATACAAATCATTCTGGTGCGATTATTGCGTTAGAAACTAAGTTGGGTAGTACTGACTCTAACCCTTCGTCTGGCGCTGTGCTTATGGGTACTGGTTCTGGTACGTCTGCGTGGGATACTACACCTACGTTTACCGGAGATGTTACTATTCCCGACGGTGATTTAATTTTGGGGTCTACGGCTGTTACGTCTACTGCCGCTGAGTTAAACATTCTTGATGGTTCTTTAGATTGGACTTCTTGGACACCAACGCTAACAAACGTATCGTTAGGTAACGGCACAGTAAACGCACATTACGCTAGGCTTGGTGACGTAATTTTTTATGAAATAGAGTTTTTATGTGGTAGCTCAACATCGTTTAGTAGCACAAGTATGCAATTCAGTATGCCAGTTGATTATGCTGGAGAGTTGCAGTTTATTGGAACAGGTAATGGCTGGGTGCGACCTAACGGTGTTACCATTTACGCAATTCAGGCTATAGGCATTCAAAGCACCAACAGAATAGTACCGTATTACATGCAACAGTATACAAGCGTGCAAGTTATATCGGTCAGAGAGACTCTTCCATTACAATGGACTAGCTCTGGAACAATGTTTATGGCAGGGAGTTATCGTGCCTAATACTATAGGATTAGATACATTGTTAGCCCCAGCAGGCAACGAAAACGCATACTACACTAACCAAATGCGTGCATGGCGTGACGCTTTGCTAGCAGAATCAGATTGGACACAAATGCCAGACAGTCCTTTAACCGACAGCAAGAAAGCTGAATGGGCTACATACAGGCAACAACTACGAGACTTCCCAGAAACATGGAGTCCTGCCGATACCGTTAATTTCCCAGATCAACCAAGTTAGGAAGGTCATGCGTGGCTGGTATAGCGTACCGCACTTCCAGAGACTACAGGACTTCTGGACTTTACCGTTTAGTAGAAGCAGATGCGACAGTAAACGCATCGACAATAGCGTGTACTGCGACTGTACCGGCTGTAACCGTAACAGCCTCTGCGAGTGCTGCCGTTGCGGTGATTGCAGGATCAACAACTGTATCTGCTACGACTGTAACAGGGACAGCTAGTGTAACTCCTAGCGTTATAGCGACTAGCGCTACTACGCCGTCGGCGACAATATCAGGTAATGCAGGGGTTAGTCCTGGTGTCATTGCTGGTGTTACGACTACGCCGTCAGCGACTATATCTGGCACAGCGAGTGTAGCCCCTAGTCTTATTTCTACGGCTGCTACAACGCCATCTGCGACGATTTCAGGCACAGCTAGTGTAGAGCCATCAGTTATAGCTGGAACGTCTACAGTGCCGTCTGTGACTGTCAGCATGGATCAAGAAATATCTGTTGACACAATTACGGGATCTACCTCTGTTGAAGAACTATTATTCCGCAGGAAATACGTTCCTGTGTTTGAAAACACGGTTCCAACATTAGACGTTACCAGGTTTCCTACTATTAGTCCTGCTAGGAACTTGCGGAGATTCTATCCTCCGACGGCTAGAGGGGTTAATATATTTATATTAAACGATGGGTCGGTAACGACTCGACAACCGGCAGATGTAAGTACAGTTTCTCGGACAATATATGGTGGGCATGAATCCCCTACCGATTTTACAGATGAAGAAATAAACGCTTTGAAAAATGCTGGCTACGGAATAGAGGTAGAGGGTTATGCCACGGTATGACTATAAATGCAACAGATGTCAAAACGTTGAAGAAATAATACATGGTTTCAATGATGAGCATTCGTTTCATTGCGTTGACTGTGGGCAGGCAATGAGCAAACTTATTTCAGGTGTGAACATTGCGCCTTCTGCTATGCCTTCTCGTAACTCTGTGATTGATTTAGAAGCTACGAAAAAAGCTGACAAGGCTAAAGATGCTGACATGNCTGCATATAAGCGTTTGCGTNAAAGTGGTGTGCAACCTAAATCTATTAATGGTTCAGCGCATTTNGAGAAACATGCTGAGANTAAGAGCGAGATTCAGGCAGGTCGGTTGTATTCTAGTGATGCGAGTAGGAAAGAAAGCGAAAGACTTATGAATAGTATTGAGGCGTTATGACTGCTCAAACGTGGATAGATGAAACAAAAAACTTGCTACTAACTGATTATGTTGAGGAATGTGACACGTTAGGCACATTGTTAAACGACAGCGAAACTACTGTTAATTTTACGCATGACACGCCAGGCATCGTACCAGGAGCAATTATTGAGATCGGCACTGAGCTTATGTATGTGTTTAGCGTTAACGCTACTACTAATGATGCTACTGTCCAGCGTGGTTTTCGAGGCACAACTGCTGCCTCACACAGCGCAGGTGATTTAGTAACTATTAACCCTAAGTTCCCTGCACAGCTTGTGTTGAACGCTATTAACGATGAGTTAGCTGACCTGTCATCGCCTCAAAATGGTTTGTATCAAATGAAAACCGTTGAGTTTACTTACAACATAGCGCAAGACGGGTACAACTTAACTGGGGTAACTGACGACATTTTAGCTGTGTATCAAGTAACGTACACTGACGATGGGTCTGAGAACACAGAGCCAGTATTGCCTGCGTGGACTTTACGACGAGATCGTAACACCGCTTCATTTGCATCAGGGTATGCTTTGGTTTTGCATGATGACGCTAACTCTGGGCAAGCAGTCAGAGTGCAATACAAGACAGGGTTTACTGCGTTAGCTGCTACCTCAACAGCGTTAAGTACTGTTGGGTTACACTCATCAGCGTATGATTTACCCACTATTGGAGCAGCGTTACGGCTAATGTCTACTCGACCTGTTCGGCGTGAATTTATAGATGAGCAAGGGTCTAGTCGTAGAGCAGATGAGGTTCCTGCCGGTGCTATATCTGCTTCTATGCGTGACCTTCGAGCGTTGCGTGAAACCAGAATAAATGCTGAAGCAGCTAGGTTAGATCAGCAATATCCAACGTATTGGATGAGGTCAGGGACTAAGACACAAAACTCTTTCTATAGAGGAGTGTAAATGGTTCACAGAGCTGAACGGCTACCAGTAACAATCACAATCGGAGCTACAGCCCACCCATACAACATTGATATTGAAGAGTATCGTCGGACTACTGTGCCTACATTGCGTGAGCAAAGAGACATGTCTAATGAGCCTGGTGAGCAGTCAATAGATAACCAGTTCTGGGTTAGGTCGCAGACTGATTGGTCGTTTGGTGCTGGGCAGAAACACTTTGACCATGTTGATTCTAATAGGGGCAGGTTCCATACGTCTGTTGGTATAGATCCGTGGACTAAAGGTCAGATTAGTTTGTTGCCTTTAGCTGAAACTAAAAATAATGCTAATTCTTGGACCAATGTTATTATGAGAGTCTTTAAGGCTAATTCTGGTACGGAGTACATGTATGTTGCTACTGGCACTAACGTGTATTTTGCAACTAATTTTAGTGCTGCTGATAATGCTGTGAGTTGGTCAACTGTTACTGCTTTGGCTAGTCCTCAAAATGTTACTGATATTGCGTCTGATGGTACTACCGTGTTTATTGCGTATGGGTCGTCTAGGGCTGCTGCAAGCGTAGCCATTGGCTCAACAAGCCAACCAGGATCGCTAGGGTCGTTGAACCCTGACCGCATTCGAGTTGTTGGTGGCAGACTATTTTTCTTAGACGGTTCC